>Ga0123519_10007140_pt1 | contig 17398 bp, 23 predicted proteins | sample YelNatPaOPRAMG02_FD_87396 | JGI IMG/M metagenome (GOLD analysis project Ga0123519, IMG submission 87396) | Hot spring microbial communities from Yellowstone National Park - Yellowstone National Park OP-RAMG-02 (version 2) | ecosystem: Environmental > Aquatic > Thermal springs > Hot (42-90C) ... | reverse complement strand
CTCTCATCTGTTTGTTTATTTAATTCCTCCCGTTGTTCTATTGTTTTCATCTTAAATTCTACTGGTGGTTCTTTATTTTCTTTATCTATGTAAATTCCTTTGTCTTTGTCTGTAGGGATATATGTTTTGTCAAAATTAGAAAGAGGAGTAGACGACTTGGACTCGGATTTAGGTGCATCTTTATCTGTAGGTTCTTGTAAAGTTGCTTTTTGAACACCAATAGGATTATGATTAGAAATTTCTTTAGAATTATCTCCCATATTGTAGTTTAAAAGAAGAAAATATAAAAACTTATCTTGCAGTCAACTCATTAAGTATCTTTTTAATGAATTTTTCGTCACCTATATATGCTTCTTTAAAATCTTTCTTTACAGATTCCACATTATCTTTTGTGTAATTCAGTTCCTTAAAAAGATACTTGTCAATTTTATCCCATCTTTCGCTTATATCTTTATAAAATTCAAGCCACTTATTGCTGTATTCAATGGATTTCTGCTTATAGAAATCTAACTTTGATTCATCTATATCTTCACGATATGCAGGATCATGATTATATGCATCATAATACATCTCAGCTAGATTACGAAGAATTGCCTCCTTTAAATCGATAAAGTCAAAATCATTTGGTACTTCCTTCAATCTCTTTTCTACTAATTCTAATGCTTCCATTACTCTTTTTTCTGTTTCTTCAAAAGTAGGATCGTTCGCTGCTCTTCTGTAAACTGAGTAAGCCCAAAGATAAAGGGATTCTGGTTTTTTGTCTTTTTCATATGTGTTTTTGAAAAAATTGATTGCAGCGTCATAGTATACCCAAGAATTCCCTCTTTCCTGTACCTTTTTCCTTCCTTCGATTAAGAATTTCCATCCTATCTTATACTCCTTCTCTATCACTTCACTTGCGTAAGTGGGTGGACCTCTAGGCTTTCCGAATCCTATACTTTCAGCTTTCTGAACCGGAGAAAGCAGCAATCCGCCTGCAAGTATGCCAGTTGCTAATGGTTTCTTTATCTTATTCCATGCCTTCTCAATCTTACTCCCTTCTTTCTCCTCAACTCTTATCTCTTTCTTTTCAGCCATAATAAACATATGAAAAATAAGTATTTAAAGATTACTTTCTTGTGATGATTTCTGGCTGTGCAAGCTGCGGGAGATTACTAACAACTCCAGCTGCTGTATTTGTCCCGCTAAGGCCTGTACTGATCACTGTTGTGGCTGCTGAAGTGAAATGCACCGTGCTTAAAAATAGCCAAATGTCAATCATTCCTATTAATGCAAATATTGTTATAGTTGCAAGCGGCTTAATCGCTCCGTCAAGCTCAAAGATTCCTGCCATTCCTGTTATGTTTGATGCTGCATACACCATTATCACATCGACTGACCCTATGAAGATCACTAGCATAGTTATGTTCATAAGGAAGGAGCCCCACTGCCTGGTAGAGGGAAGAAGGAATAGCATTAATGTAAATGGGAACATATAAAGCATTATGAAGATAAGGAATTGCCTTACTATAAGGACAAGGGCAGTCAGCAGGATGAAGCCGACCATGAAGAAGGCAGCTATTACAATTGCAACATTAGTCCATGCCAGGGATACTATGTCTGTGGAGAGCTGGACATTGGAAAGAAGTGATGATGAAATATAGGAATTCAGCTTTAGTGCTGTGGAGAAAAGGAAGAAGCCTACCGACTCGATTATGATTATTGCAATCACTCTCTCTGCCCAGATCTTTACATTGACCCTGCCTTCGTAACTCCTGGCTCCGAAAATCCAGTATAAGCCAAGGATTGAAATCAGAAGAGAGTATAAGGACTGCACCACCTTTAAGACTTTATCATAGCTTTCCTTTGCCCCTGAGATATCTGGAGTATAAGTGAGTATAGACATTATTAAGTTTATGCAATAGTTTATCGCGCCTGAAATCATGTCAAGGATTGCTGCAATTATATTGTAGGCTGCGCACTCTGAGAACTTTTCATCAAGGAATCCGATCCCTCCACACTTTGCTTTCTTGTATGCGATAGTGTCTGCACAACTCGGGTCGCTCTGGTCCACTGTCACACTCCCGTTCTCTGTGGTTATTAATTTGCATTCTGCATTTCCTGATGGGTAGGTATTGGCGGATGCGATTCCTGAATTGATTATGATGACTGCAGCAAGGAAAAAAAGATAGAGAAGCATGATTCGCATTCGTATATGAATATTTTGCATCTGTTTGGATTTTGGTTGAATGTGTTCTGTCTGATATTAACATCCAGTCGTCTCGGTAAGAATAATCTGGCCTGATTCTCTTCCCACTGCCTGTTCTACCCTGTTAGAGGCTGCAAGAGAGTCTGAAGGGTTTTTGAAAATTCCAAATACGCTGCCGCCAGAACCTGCTAATAATGCACCATATGCACCATTCTCAAGATATATCTCCTTAACCTTCCTAAGAATTGGATATTCCTTGAATGCAACAAACTCGAAATCATTGTGCATCAAGCTTCCAATCTTCTTCCAATCTTTAGATTTCAATGCCTTTTTCATCAAACACATTTTTGCCATCAGTGCTTTCTCAAGATTTTCGCCATATTTTTCTTTTTCCTGATCTATCAAGTTGTAAAGATATGCGGTCTTATTTGCAATATTTTTCATATAGTCGTATGGAGTGTAAATACTTACAAACATGCTCGGAAGAACAAACTCTTCTTCTATTATATCACCATATCCAGTAGCATAAGTCGCATGTGAATAAAATGCCTGAGGAACATCTGCCCCTACCTTTCTTGCAATCTCTTCCAATTTTTCCCTGGAGAGATTGACATTTAGCAATTCATTTAATTTTATTAATACTGGCGCAGAATCAACTGCACTTCCACCCAATCCTGCAGAGATGGGTATATTCTTCTGAATATGTATGTGTAGTTTCAACTCTTCAATGCTCTTATTAATTTCCTTACAAAATATAGATATAGCTTTGTACACATTATTCTTTTTATCGAGTGGAATATTTGCATTGCTTGTTAATTTCACTCCTCTTTCATCAGATTTACTTATTATAATTTCATCAGCAAGAATCAAGGGTTGGAATACTGTCTTAAGCGGATGATATCCCTTTTCGTCCTTTTTTTCTACATGTAAAAATAGATTCACCTTCGCCCTTGCATTGAGTTTGATAACACTATTTTCCATACTAACACCATTGGATAGGATTTAGATTAAATTTCACTGTAATATCAGATAACTAGCAAATCTGTTATTTTTATTCTTTTCTGTTCTCATTCCTCAATCTGGTCTTCAAAAGGAGTTACTCTGAACTTTCTTTTCTTCTCTTTCTCTGACTGTTTTGTTTGTTTGGCTTCTGACTGTACTTTTGTCAGTTTCAAGCGTTCAACTTCTGATTTTAACGTATCTATTTCCTGTTTCAATGCTTTCAATTCGTCGGACAATATCTCTATCGGCTCTTTTTTCTTTTCCTTAGTTAAATCAATGCGAATCTTTATCTCCTTTGCCACTTCCTCTGCATTTTTAACTCCGTTCAGATAAAATGTTGTATTTCCATGTATCTTCAATACTGAAATCTTAAACAACTTATCAATAAATGAGAATATGTCCTCGTCTGCGTGCGCATCCTTTATATCCTTGTACTGGACAGCTGTTTCTTTCTTGAATATCAGACCTTCCCTCATAACTATGCGATCGCTCTCTATTGATATTGATTTTCTTTTTACTATAAAAGAATAGAAAAGGAATGCTCCGACTCCAGATATAAGAAATGTAAGTATGAATAATGTGAATACCACTATTCCATTGTCCTGCCCCTTGGAGATTTCTACTGAAAGGTTTATACTTGCAAGAAGAATCAGCACAACATAAACAAGAATCCAAAATATCGATAAAACCATGAGAATCTTTACCAACAACGAATAAAGATATTCCCTTCCTGCAGATATCTCAGTCATAATCTCCCTCTATAATCTACATATATACTATTCTGAATAATCCTTTAACTGATTGTAATAGTTGTTGTTGAATTCGTATATGTACTTCTCTTCCCCAAACCATTTCTTTATTATCTCTTCCTTATCCCCGCTTATCATCTCTTTCCCAGTTGGATCAACCATGTACCATGAATTATTAAACTTGAATATTACAGCTACCTTTGTACCTTCATTTATTCCGACAATGACATAGCTTTCGTTATTGTCTAGTCTGATCAGAATAGAACAAAGAAAAATCGCCTTATCCATTGGGTCACCGCCTCGCAGTTTAACTACGTCGTGAGGCATTAACCAAAAATCAATAGGGATGCGTATTGTTCTTATTGTCCTTATGAAATCGTGTGCCTTCTTAGCTGCCTCAAGAAAATGTTTATCATAGATGTATGGTTTGAATCCGCTGGATATCTCTTCAGCTATTCTTTTTACTTCAGGATCATTAGGGTTTATCATCTTCTTTAAATCTGCGATTGTCTTTGTTTCGGTCTGCTCTATAGTTGACCTGTATCTATCTATTATAAGCTCTAAGAGTGCAATCTTATCCTTCAGTATGTTAATTTCGTTTCTTCTTTCTATAAATTCTTCCTGTTTTGACACATTTTTAAATTCGTCAACCATTGATTTCCCTATTCTAGTGAGATATATAAGAAATAACGAGACAATAACTTAAAAATCTATCGATTGAAAAGAAATGAAGAAAAGAGAAAAAACAAAAAACACTAAAAAAGAAAAGGGAATGCAGAATCAGAACTTAACAACTGGCGCGGTTCTTGCTCCTTCGTCAGCCTTGAAGTATTCCTTTTCCTTGAAGCTGAACAACGAAGCAACGATGTTGTTTGGAATTGTTTGTATTGCTCTGTTGTAAACTAGTACATTATCATTGTAGAGCTGTCTTGCGTAAGCTATTTTATTCTCTGTATCTGACAAATCCTCTTGCAGCCTTAAGAAGTTTTCATTTGCCTTCAGGTTTGGATAGTTTTCTGCAACTGCAAACAATGATTTAAGTGCAGATGAAAGCATGTTGTCTGCTTCTGCAGCCTCTCTTGGGGTTTTTGCATTCATTATAGCTGCCCTTGCCTTCGTCACATTTTCAAGGGTTTCCTTCTCATGCTTCATATATCCTTTTACAGTATTGACCAGGTTTGGAATCAGATCAGATCTCCTCTTTAATTGCACATCAACCTGCGCCCATGCATTCTCAACATTGTTTCTTAAAACAACCAGGTTATTATATATCAATATTCCAACTATAACTATCAATACTAACAAACCAAGCAGAATTTCCAACATATACTCACCTTTTATCATGAATTTACTCCGACTTGTAAACAACCAATGGCAAAACCCCTTTTTCAAATTCTAATTTAGCTATAAGAGAAGGTTCAAATATTGACTCAGGCAGTTCAATTACAGGTGGAGCACCCATTGCCAGTTGAAGAGCTCTTGCACCGATAATTCTTGCTTTTTCAAACTTAGTAAATTCAGTGTTCATTGTTTCCCTCTTTACTTAAATGAAAATACAGTAATATAATGCAGATGATAAGATGATAGATATATCTGAATACAATACCATGCAATATGATAGTGCTGCAATATATCACAACATTATTATATTACCACATTGACTAAATATTTAATTATTTAGAAATTATTTTTAATATTTAATTATTTAGATTTAAAAGCCTTTGTTTTTATTTTATTTTTCTTTGCATTTTGTTTTTGTTTTGCAGCTCTTGTGAATTTTTCACTCTTATTTGGTTTATTTTTCTTATTCTTATGAAAAGACTTATGTTCTGCATGCATTTTTATGTTTTTCCTTAAAATTCCTTTCTTTGAATTCTTCTTCATCTGCTTGGCTCTTTCTTTTTGCCTTTTCATCTTTTTCTTTATTCTTTTTCTCTCTTTTTCAAGCTCCTGAATCGCTGCAGCCTCAGCAAATTGTTTCACCTGCAATTCCTTCAGTCTCTGTTCCTCCGCTCTCTTCATTTCTTCAAATTTTGCGATCTGGTCTACCAACAGCTGGTGCTTCTCCTTCAGCTCAGTAAGTTCATAGTTTAACTCTTCTTTTTCTTTTATATCTTTTTCCACCAGCCTATTTTCACAGTTAGGGCATCTAAAATACAGTTCTGAAGCAAGGTCGAAACTTATAAGGTTTGTCTTGGAACACTTGGGACAGTAGTATACAAGCTCTGTGTTTATCTTTTCAACCTTCCTGTCCAACTCTTTTATCTTTTGAACTACTTGCTCCTCAATTATGGAAAGAACATTGGATACATCAATCTTCCAGATGTAAGAGAACCACCCTGTATCTCTGTCCTTTATTCTCTTGTATTCTGCAAGCCTGTAGTTATAGAGCTTATTAAGAATAGCTCTTACTTCCGCTACCTTCAGCTTGCATCTGGCGGCGATTGCATCATCTGTTGTCTCATCCATGGCTGCAAGTATGATCTTTATCGAGTTTTCACCAAAATTAGAAATTAGGTAATCTGAAACCAACGGATTGTTGAGCAATTCATTTTCAAGCTTTATATGACTTTTAAGTTCCTCGCTCATTGAATTATTTAATTGACCATTATTCTCTGAAAAATCATCCATGAAATCGGCCTCTTTTTTACTTCTTTTGACACACTCTCTAATATTATGTATTTTGTTATTTAAATTCTTTTCTAAATTTTCAACCTAGTATAAAAATGTTACGTTGCAAATTTAATCGCGGATTGACTTTTTTGAATTCTTGAAATTCTTTCCCTCTTCAACTATCAGGGCGTGAAACTCGTTGAAAAACTTTTCCTTTGAAGTAGGGTCGTGTTGAATGAATGCTGAATGTACTGCGTCCTGTATCGTATGGTAATCGACGGTGTGATTTCCAGTCAGTTTGCATATCTTATGATATTGAAAAATGCGCTTGGTGTATGAATCAACCACAAAAATAGGAAGGTGATACGCGTATAAAAGAATTGAATCAGCAGTTTCAGGCCCCACTCCGTGTACTTTCAAAAGATCTTCTCTGGCCTCCTTTATCAAAGGATCCATTACTTCTTCGTAAGCTTTGGAATCAACACTGACAAGCCTTATTTTAGCTGAAATTTTGGAGATTGTGCGGTCGTTAGAAACAAACCATTCTGTTATATGCTTGAGCTTAATTGCCTTTTGATTATAATAACCTGCTGGCCTTATTAGTTGTGCAAGGGCATTCTGCTCTGAGTTTGAAATTTTTTCAGGAGATAATAAATCATTATAAAACAGATTTGATAGTGCCTTCTCCACGTTCTTCCATGCAGTGTTCTGGGTGAGTATCGCACCAACCACAACTTCGTATCTTTCTGAACTTGATTTTGGATAATTGTAAATCGAAGGGTGATAGCCCTTTTCATCGAAGCCACACTGGTTTGCTCTTGAAAGAATTGGCCACCAGCCCTGTGGTCCATACTTCAAAAGCAGGTTGCTATATAATGATAGAATTTTTTTTATCTGAGACATAACCTCACTTACATAACATCACTTGAAATGAAAGCGTGAAAAACCTGAAAAATTGTTGATGATTTATCTAAAATTTAGGATTTTCCAATAAGGGATTTTAAGAATTTGATCATTCCTGACCTTTCCTTCTTTGTTTTGACAAAACCCAGCCTAGTGAGGACTGCGAGAACCCTTCTTATTGCAAGCCTAGGTGGATTTCCTCTCTTAAGCTCCCTTATTATAAGCTGTTTTGCCAAATCCTGCACTGGCTCAATCATGCCCTTCTTCCTCATCTCTTCCATTATCTTCGACATCTGTTCTCTTTCTTTCTTTATCCTTTCCCTAATCTGCTCCTTCTGCTTTTCATGCTCTGCTTTTATTCTCTCTTTCTCCTTCTCAATTTGAATCTTCTTTGCCTTTTCAACTTCTAATTTTTCTTTCTCAGCCTTCTTCACTTCTGTTTCTATTTGCTTTAGCTTCTGCTGTTCTTCTTCTATTCTTTTACTTATCTTTTCAGCTTCCTCTGCAACCCTCTCACTCTCTTTTTCCATTTCTTGTTTACCAAATCTTACAGCAAGCGACTCCCTCACAACTGGCTCATATTTCTCTGAAGCTAAAGTACCTTTGATATGCTGCTTCATAAACCCTACTTCTGTAATTGGCTTCGCCTCTGTGAAAGGACTAGAACTAGATTCTTTCTGTACTTCTTCTTTTTTAGATTCAGCTTTTTGCTGCACTTCCTGCTTCGCTGGCTCCTCTTTCTTCTTCTTTTCTTCCTCTCGCCTCTTCTTCTCCTTCTCCTCTTCCTCCTTGAAAACAGCTGATGGCATCAGTTATATAATAGAAGAAGATATTAAATTCCTTTCCTTTGCCCATCCCATTGTCATTTCAAGGCCCTTATCTAATGAAAACCTAGGATTGAAACCAACTGCTTTCTTGCCTTGCTTATGTGAAGAAATATATCTCTAACTTCACCTTTAATAGGATTTGAAAACCTGACTTCAGCTTTCCTTTCCAAGATCTTCTCAAGAGATTGTACTATATCATTGACTGATGTTTTAATTCCAGTCCCTATGTTGAATGCATCCTGAATATTCTTGTCTAATGCAAGAAGATTTGCGTTTACCACGTCTAAGACAAAAACAAAATCCCTAGTCTGATTACCGTCACCAAATACTGTGAGTAGCTTATTGTTAAGCATGCTATCTGTGAAAATCGCGACCACTCCAGCCTCGCCAGCAGGATCCTGCCTTGGCCCATAAACATTTCCGTACCTGAGTATAGTATATTCAATATTGTAGAGTGATGAATAGAGTTCTATATACTTTTCAACAGTATATTTCGAAACCCCATAGGGACTCAATGGAGAGATAGGATGATTTTCATCAGCTGGAAGATATCTAGGTTCACCATAAACTGCGCCTCCAGAAGAAGAATAGATAATTCTTGAATGGAACTCTCTGCAGCAATTGAGAAGATTAATTGAACCTAGTACGTTGACATTCGCATCACGAACTGGATCAGCAATAGAAGTTTTTTACATTAATCTGGACAGCTAATGAAAAACAACGTCAGGCTTTTCAGAAGCAAACTTCATGGAGTTTTTCTTTGCTTGTTATGTCGCACTTGTAGAATTTTGCATCTTTGCTTACATTACTTAATTTTCCTGTTGAAAAATTGTCAACTACAATTACTTAATAATTTCTTAAAATTAGTTCGTCTACAAGATTAAAACCAATAAAGCCGGCACCGCCGGTAACAAGCACCTTCATTTTTGTCCCCTTTTGTGTAGCGAGCGGGCCCGGTGGGATTTGAACCCACGACTTTTCGGTTAAGAGCCGAACGCTCTGGCCAAACTGAGCTACGGGCCCTCAAAATAAGATTACATATATTATGTAGATTAATAAATAAAAATATTCGCTTTTCTCATCACTAGAAATCTACATAAGAAAAATTAATAAAGTAGTAATGCCATATATCTTTGCCACTAGAAGAGATGAGAAAATGAATGAAGAAATAATAATCGACTTCGATAAATTGATAGATAAATATCTTTATAGAGATGTAAGACAGAGAACCCCTGGAAGATATTATCCATCTGAAGTAGGTCAGTGCTTAAGAAAAGCATGGTTTGGAATAAAAATGCCAAAACCTGTAGAACCGCATGTAAGTAAAGTATTTGAAGCAGGTAATTTGTTTCATTCCTTCATAGTTGAAGTTCTTAGAAGTGAGAAGAATCCTGAAGTTAAACTCATAGAAAGCGAAATGCCTCTAAAATACAATATAGATGATTTCGAGATAAGTGGAAGAATAGATGACTTAATACAGATAGAATACAATGGAGAAAAAATGATAATAGAAGTCAAATCAACAAAGTCTATAGAAACCTTGCGTGAGCCTTCTGAATCATACATTATGCAGCTTCAGTTCTATATGCATATAACAGGAGTTAAAAAAGGAGCAATTCTATATATAGAAAAAAATACATTAAAAAGTAAGGCTTTCTTCGTAAATTATGAACCAAAAACTGTAGAGAACCTCATTGAAAGATTTAAAAAATTACATAAGTCAGTAGTCAAAAATGAGATACCAGAACCAGAAGCAAAGTTAGATTTGAAAAAGAGGTGGATGTGTAACTTCTGTCCATATAGAGAAGAATGTGATGCTTTAGAAAAAGGAAAGGTGTGAAAAAATGAAAAACAATAAAAAAAATTATAATGAACAAAAGCAACACGAATCAAGACCTACTACAATAGATGTAGTTGTCGTGAAGGAGAATAAGATCCTCCTTGTAAAAAGGAAAAATCAACCCTACAAAGACAAGTGGGCTCTTCCAGGTGGTTTTGTAAAAATAAATGAGGATACTCTTTCAGCAGCGAAGAGAGAAGTAAAAGAAGAAACTGGTGTTAGCATAGAGATTCTAGGGATAATTGGAGTATATTCAGATCCGAAAAGAGATGAAAGACATACTATAAGTATAGCATATCTTGGCTTTCCTTTAAACCCTAATTCTAAACTAAAGCCGCAGAAAAATGAAACAAAAGAAGTGAAATGGTTTGAAATAGACAAGCTTCCTGAGCTTGCATTTGATCACAAGCAGATAGTGGAGGATGCCATAAGCGTTCTTAATTACAGTAGCTGCGATTCCTGCAGCGAATGCAGCTGTGAATAAAACAGAGCAGGAAATACAAAAACAAAGATGAGGTTTATAAACATTATTATATATATTATTATATCCTGATACAGAGTTTGAAACTGGATTCAGGATAGTGATATCTATACTCATTGCTACCGAGAGGCACTCGGGAAGTAACGCTTGCGGAGATGGTAAAAGTAACATCGGTGAAGCAAGAAGCTGAATAATTCAAGCATGCCGCAATACGTATTTACTTATTATATTCCAAATTCTGGGCCGGTAGCTCAGCCAGGTCAGAGCGACAGTCTTATATGGCGCGTTCTGATATATTTACAGAACTGGTTTAGGACAACTGTAGGTCCGGAGTTCAAATCTCCGCCGGCCCATTTTAATTAAGGTTGAAATATGGATAAGAAGGAACTAGTAAAAGAAAGAATGAACCAGCTTTTAGAACTGGCTGAAAAAAACATAAAAAACCACCCCGAGAGAACAAAGAGATATGTGGAGATTGCAAGGAAGCTCTCTACAAGGTATAGAGTTGCACTTCCAGAAATATTTAAAAAAAGAATATGTAAAATGTGCAATATAATGTGGATTCCTGGCTATAATGTAAAAGTCAGACTGAACAAACGCACCAAGGCCGTAGAATATGTGTGCGAATGCGGCCATGTGCGAAGATTCGGATATAGTAAAAAGAGGGATTGAAATGATTACAGCATTCGACGTAGAACCAAACAAATTGAACAAGGCAGTTGCAAAGAAACTGATGGAAGAGAAACTTGTTTCTCCTCCAGACTGGATAATATATGTCAAATCTGGTCCCCACAGAGAGAGGGCGCCACACCAGGAGGATTTCTGGTATGTTAGGTGCGCAGCAATTCTCAGGTCTTTGTATATAAAAGGACCAATGGGAGTTAGCCTCTTGTGTGAGAAATTCGGAGGAAAACCGGGTAGCAGAAGCGGAAGAATGCATGCAACCAAGGCAGGCGGTTCTATAATAAGAGAGGCGTTGCAGCAGCTTGAAAAATCTGGTTTAGTTGCAAAGGATAAGAAGGGAAGAGTAATTACTAAGAAAGGAATTGCTCTCCTTAACAAAGTTGCAAAAGAGGTCTCTAAGTAGGTGAGACCATGGAAGAACAAGATACTAATATAAAAGAAAATGAAGAGAGTTATGAACAAATTCGACAAGCACAGGAAGCAGAATTAAAGCTTAAAAAATTAATGAGCATTGTACTGGAATCTAATGCATATGAAAGATTAATGAACATAAGGCTTTCTAATCAGGAGTTATACCTAAACGTAGCTAATGCTTGCATTCATCTTTACCAGAAGAAAAGAGCGAAAATAACTGAAAATGAACTTTTAACGCTGATAAATATGAATCTTGCTGTCCACAGACAGCCTGAAACTAAAATTCATATAAGGAGGAAATAATATGGGAAGCATAAAAACTTCAAGGAAAAAAGTTAGACTGGCGAAAGCGGCCAGAACTGCGAGACCTGTGCCTATATTTATAAGATTAAAAACCGGAAGAAGAGTTACCACCAATCCGAAAAGAAGGCACTGGAGAACTAGAAAACTTAGAAAGAGAGAAAAGGAATAAAGTAAAAGATACTTAAGCAAAATGGTGATAATATGGAGAGAATTATGATTGTAAACCTTAGAAAAGTATACGATAAACCAAGAACAAAAAGAAGAAGTACTGCAACGAAAATGCTTAGAGAGATAATAGCAAGACACATGAAAGTCAATTTCGATGATGTTAAGATAGATAATGAAGTAACCAAGGAACTATATAAACATGGAAGCAGAAAACCATTAAGAAAAATAAAAGTGAAGATGACGAAGGATGAAAAGACAGGAGTCACACTAGTTACACTCCCTGAACAGGAAATGAAAAAAGAGGAGAAAAAGAAGCCGGAGAAGCAGGAGAAGAAGCAGGAAAAACAAGAGATAGAGAAGAAAGAAGAAAAGAAAATAGAGAAGACAGAGACAACTGCAAAGCAATAATAACAAGCTTCGATAAATTAAAGGACAAGAAAAGTAACAACCGAAATAATCTCTTTATTTTCAATTTTTGAATTCAATTTATTTTATATTAGTAAGATTTCATCTTATTAAATATTTGCTGAAAATCTACTGATTGAAGGTAATGAAAATGTCGCATAATTTTGACACTATCGGATTTTATGGAAATCCATTTATAGGTTTGTTTCTGAAAAGCAACAATCTGGTTACACTCATGCCAGTGAATAGCCCAACAAAGTTTTCAAGAATAACAGAAATACTTGGTACAAAACAAATAAAAACTACTGCATTCGATTCCCCACTTGTAGGGTTATATTCGGCAATGAACAACAAAGGAATTGTTCTTTCAAATATATTCCAAAACAACGAAATTGAAAACATAAAAAGAGAACTGAAAATGAATCGAATTGAATTGAACTTAGCTGTACTAGAAACAGAATCTACTGCATTATCCAACAACATAGTCTGCAACGATAGATCAGCGATAATAAATCCAAAGATCAAGGAAAAAAACATAATCAAGTTGGTACAAGACACGTTAGATGTGGAAGTCATAGATCTAGAATTAGAGAGATACAAGACAGTGGGAAGCGTGATATTCGCTAACAACAAAGGATTCGTTGCCCACCCTTCGCTTACAGACGAAGAACTAGACAAAATAGAAGAGATTTTAGGAGTTAACGGAGGAGTGGGAACTGCTAACAGCGGGGTTCCTTTTGTTTCCATATGTATGACTGGAAATGATAATGGAGTGATTTTTGGTGAGGCAACAACTGCATTTGAACAGCAGAGAATAATTGACGCATTGGGGTTGATGTGAATAGCAGAATATAATTTGGTGGTATGATGGAAACAGACAGAAATGAAGTTGAAAAAATGAAACAGGAAGAGAAAAAAGAAACAGAGAGGATAAATTATGATTATTTTTCTAAAATCGAATTGAGAACAGCAACGATTTTGCAGGCAGAAAAAGTAGAAAATACCACTAAGCTGATGAAGCTTAACATAGATCTTGGATATGAACAAAGACAAATAGTTGCAGGAATCGCTGAATCCTATTCCCCTGAAGAACTCGTAGGAAAACAAATAATAGTTGTAACAAACTTAGAACCGAGAAAAATAAGAGGTAATGAATCCAATGGAATGTTACTTGCAGTTGAAAATTCAGATGGGGAGATAATCCTATTAACAACAGAAAAGAAAACTGAAAATGGATTACAAGTAAAGTAAAAAGAAACTAAAGAAAGTCAACTGATCATATAAAAGAAATATATAATAATATTATGGTAATATAATTAACATAATATTTGAAATAATTTTACGTTTATATTCCCTTACAAAGAAAAGGAACAAAATAAATTAAAAATTAACAATATAGATATACAATTTAAAAGGGTGAAAGAATGAAATATAGAATAACTGGTTCTTTCAGAATTAAAAATAAGCTACAAAAATTTAAGAAAAACATAGAAGGAGAAAATGAGAATGAAGCATTAAGAAAGTTTTATTCTATAATGGGTAATTCACATAGATTAAAAAGAAAAAATATCAACATAGAGAAAATTGAAAAAATGTAGGTGAGCTTTATGCCTGAACAGAAAGGTGGATCTGAAATTCAAGAAAAATTTGAAATGCTAGCAGCGGAAGCATCATATCATCAACACTATGCAAAAGAAATAGAAAATCAGATGCGTGCAATAGCACAAGTAGAGGGAGAAATAGATAGAACTCTCCAAGCTTTAAAAGAGCTCAAAACCGGCCAAACTAGTTTATTTAACATTGGTTCAGGCATATTTGTAAAAGGAGAAACAAAAGAAGTAGAAAAGCTATTGGTTAACGTAGGGGCAAATGTCTTCATAGAAAATACACAAGAACAAGCAATTTCATTACTTGAAGAAAAGAAGAAAGAGTTGAATGAGGCGAAAGAAGACCTGGTTAAAAGCATGGAAGCGATATCAAACAGGCTGAAGGAGATAGATATCGAAGCCAGAAGATTAATGAAAGAATCCGAACCAGAAGAGTGATTTTATCAATTATGTTTTGATTTTTCTTTCTTTATTCTACTTCTTACCTATTACAGTATATTGATTTATTATCTTTTATAACAAATGAATTATAACGAATAATTAGTAGTGGGAAAATGTTTGATATCCTAAAAAAGAAAATAAATGGACTAGTAGAAAATATTACAAAAAATATAATCGGTGAAAAAAAGCAAGAAGACCACATAAAGCAAGAAATAAGAGAGATTAAAGAAACCGAAGAAGTTCCAGTACTGAAAGAAGTGGAAAAAAAGAAAGAAGAAAAGAAAGAAGAGATGCAAATAATTCAAGAAAATAAAACCAAAGAAAATCAAATTATAAAAGAAGATAAGATAGGAAAGAAAGAAGAAAGAAATGAAAAAATAAAAGAGAAAAAACAACCTGAAATAAAAGAAATGGGAGAGAAGAAAGAAGATACATATTATCAAGAAGATTCCCACTTATCGCACCATAAAGAAGCAGTGATAAAAGAAGATAAGAACGAGGAAGTCATACAAGCAGTGCCTGAAACAATCGAGAAAAGAGTGAATAAAAAGGAAGTTGAAAAACCTGAAATAAGAGTTAAAACCAGCTTGTTCACAAAAGTAAAATCATTAATTATCCCTGAGGTTACTATAAAAGAGGAAGATGTTGCAAGTGCTTTAGATGACTTTGAACTTCAACTCCTTACTGCAGATGTTGCCTTGCCTGTGGCAGAGGAAATCATAACTGATTTGAAAAAAAGGATAGTAGGACAAAAAATAAAGTCAAGCGATATTGAAAAATATATCATTAGCTCAATACATGATGCTGTTTATGATGTAATGCAGAAAGAAAACATAGATCTAGTAGCTGAGATTAAAAAAAACAGACAAACAAAGAAACCATACAAGATATTATTCATAGGACCAAATGGGGCAGGAAAAACAACCACAATTGCAAAGGTTGCGCACTATCTGAAGAAAAATGGGTTCTCTTGTGTAATCTCTGCATCAGACACATTCAGGGCTGCGGCTATTGAACAGGCTGTAGAGCATGCAAAAAGATTGAACATTCCTTATATAAAGCATGATTATGGCTCTGATCCCGCAGCTGTTGCTTTTGACGCTATCAAGTATGCTGAAGCACACGATATAGATGTTGTCTTAATTGACAGCGCTGGAAGGCAGGAAACTAACAGAAACTTGATTGAACAGCTAAAGAAAATTGAAAGAGTTACTTCTCCCAATCTTAAGGTGTTTGTTGGAGAAGGAATAGCTGGAAATGCATTACTTACTCAGGTATCTGAATTCAACTCAGCAATCAAATTAGATGCAGTAATCCTTACTAAACTGGATGTAGATGCAAAAGGAGGAACTGTTATATCTGTAAGAAAAGCCACTGGAGTTCCTATTCTTTTCATCGGAGTTGGACAAGAATATGATGATTTAATACCCTTCGACAAAGAGTATATTGTAAAAAGAATAATGAACAATTAATATTTAATACTTTTAAACATTCAACATTCTGTTCTTCTTTTTCTAGTTGGTCATTACTTTAAGTTTTTCTTTAAGTTCTCTCTAATTCAATTTTTATTCTGAACTTTAATTTATTCTTATTTCTAATAATTGTTTTAGCTTTTTCAAGCGGCATACTGGCATACCGAAAGGGTATACCAGATTGGCATAATGGATTAGCATAATATATTGGCATAATGCAATTACCATTATCTAATTCTTTGCTTTAACTAATTAACCAGAAGAACAAGACCATAATCCGCCCGGGCAACAGACTCCATTTCCTGCTTCATCTTGTATGCAACTAGTTCCACAACAGCAGTCCTGTGAACTGCTGCATGACTCTCCTGTCTGTTTGCATTGCCCTTCTGGCAACCTTTTATCTGTGCATATATAACCATTTGCACAACCATCATTGCACAAAACATTAGAATCACAGTTTCCTATATTGCCAGAAATTGTACAGCTAACTAAATTATTTTCTTCGCACTTGCCAGTATAGGGGTTGCATACACCAGATAAACATGTAACTCCTTGACAGTTATCCACGCATTTACCACCTTCACAATGTGATGTCTCATTGCAAGATATTCCCTGACAAGGATCAAAACAAGATCCATCTCTGCATTCCTGGCCTGTTGGACATTTAACATTTGCGCAGGGGTCTGGAATACATTCTCCATTCACACATTTTTGACCTGTTTCACAGCTAATTCCTTCACAAGGATTTTTGCATTGCCCATCCTTGCAGACCTGTCCTTCTGGACAAACCTTGCCATCGCATAAAGGAGGAATGCATGAACCTGTTGTTGGATCACACTCCATACCTATAGGGCAATTAACATTTTCACAAAGATTGGTAGAACATTTACCATTTATGCATGTTTGGCCTGTTGGACATTCAACACTTGCACATGGATCATCAGCACAATATCCGTTTGCAAGTCTGCAGCATGTGCCATTCCAGTAGCTATCCTTTGGACAACAACCAGGTGCTTCACAACCTCCTTGACCTGGTTGTGGGCAGCCTGACCTTGAAGAATCAATAATGCAAACTAACATACAGTTACCTGAAGAATCCACACAGCACTTCTGATTATTGTCCCAGCCTGCAGAACCAAATGGACAACACTTATTTGCATCGCACGCATCCATTCCTGGAATAGGGCAGGACACTTTATTTTGATTCACATTGCACAATGTTGCACATTCTCCAGAGTTAGGGCCAGTCACAAATAAACAACAGCCCCTTGATTCACTCCATATTGTATTCGGGGGACACT
>Ga0123519_10007138_pt1 | contig 17402 bp, 9 predicted proteins | sample YelNatPaOPRAMG02_FD_87396 | JGI IMG/M metagenome (GOLD analysis project Ga0123519, IMG submission 87396) | Hot spring microbial communities from Yellowstone National Park - Yellowstone National Park OP-RAMG-02 (version 2) | ecosystem: Environmental > Aquatic > Thermal springs > Hot (42-90C) ... | reverse complement strand
GTTGACCACCCCTTCGTCGAGAATGATCGGCAGCGCGCCCTGCTTCTTCAGTTTCCGCAGCGCCGACAGGCGGTTGGGGCGCACGGGCTGTTCCAGCACCGCCACGCCCGCGTCGGCCAGCTTCGGCGCTGCCTCCAGCGCCGCCGCCTCGTCGTAGCCGCCGTTGGCGTCGGCCCACAGAAAACCGTCGGGCACAAGCCTCTTGACCAGCCTCGCCAGTTCCACATCGAAGCGCACGTCGGGCGCCACCTTTATGTTGAAGTGGCGATAGCCGCGGCGACGGCCTTCCTCGATAAGTCCCGGCACGTCGTCCAGTTTCAGAGGATTGAGAGTCCAGCTGAGCGTGATTTTCGCGCGGCCCGTGCGATTCCAGCGCTGGCCGGCCGTCTGTTGCAGCAGCCTGCCCGTCAGGTCGAAAAGCGCCAGGTCCAGGCCCGCCTTGCATATGGGCTGCCCCGTGGAAAACGAAGGCGCGATCACCGAGTTCATCGCGGCTTCGATGCCCTCGGCGTCGAAGACCTGTTTCCCGACGAGCACCGGCGCCAGGTAGCGGGTGATGGTGGTATGAACCGTCTCCAGGGTTTCATAACTCCATCTGTTGACGGGCACGCTCTGCCCGATGCCCACCGTTCCATCGTCGGCCGTTATCTTCACCAGCACCGCAGGCCGGCCCGTGGATTTGCCGTCGGGGCTTTCGAAGAACTTGAACCGCCCCACGGTGGGATACATCAGCGGCACGCTTTCGACGCGTGCTATGCGCGGGTTCTTCATGGTTCCACCCTCGCCGCGCGACAGCAGACCGCTCAGCGCAAGCGCGCTTGCCGCCGCCAGAATATCTCGTCGCGAATGCCCGGCCATGAGAAGCAAGTTTACCAGAACTCCGCCCTCCGCAAGCCGCCCCACCAGAATATCAACCGCTCCGCGAACCGCTGTTCTGCCTGCGTATCTCGCGTTCGATGCGCCGCACAAAGGCGTCGAACGCCTCCGTCTGCGGGCCGGCACAGGCTATGTCCAGCCCGCCGGGCGTGCGCACCGGATCGAAGCGGGCGAACAGCACCCGCCGGCGCGTAAGCAGCGCCAGAAGAAGACCGGCCGCGCCCAACGCAATGCCCGCGATCGTCGCCCACGACAACGGTCCCGGACGCGGGGGAATCATGGTTACCGCCACCACCGCCGCCCCCGCCACCGACGTCCATATCCCGTAGCGATGCCATTTCAACCGCATCTGAAGCGGGCGGTGATCGGGTTTGAGCGTGCTCAGCCTGACCGTGCTGCGATAACGCCGCCCCAGCAGCCAGCGCGCTTCCACCTCCACGCGGTCGGGGTATAGCGCAAAATCCCGCCGCACCGGCAACAGTCTTTCGGCGTAACGGGCGATGGGTTCTGACGGCACCTGGGCATTCATCCTCTGAACCACTCCTCCCACGGTCTGAGTGCCGCCACGTTCAGATGCCGCGCTCCGTCGAGCGGCAGCGCCGCCGGTCCGACCGGCGGCAGGCGCGCGGGCTGCGCCGTCGTTACCGCGCCCGCCGCGCCGCTTATATCTTCGGCGCGCTGCGGCCTGCCGGCGACCTCGTTGCCGGAAAAACTTATGTCCGCGCATCCCGCCGCCACCGACATCGCCGCGCAGCCGGACGCCGGCGCGATCCGGTTGTCCAGCACGTGCACGTCGCGCAGACCCGCGGGAACGACTATCTCCGGACGGGCTTTCTTAGCGCCGTCGGGACCGATGCGGTTGGAGCGGATGATCACGCGGTCGCCGCTCCGCCGCGCCGGCTCGCGGAAAAAAATGCCCTCTTCCCCGTTGCCGGCGATAGTGTTGTCCTCTATCAGATGGTCGGTATCGCGCTCGCCCACCGATATGCCCGACCGTCCGTTGTCCCTGAGCACGTTGCCGCGGCATATCGAATGCGTCGTGCGCAGACAGTAGAACAGCCCGCATCCGCCGTTGTCGTGCACCTCGCAGTCGCGCATCACATAACGCACCGAGCCGCTGCCGGGATGCAGGCCGTGGCCGGTGTTGTGATGAATGCGGCATTTCTCCGCCACGATGTCCGTGCACTGCTGGAAACTCAGCGCATCTCCCCGGTAGCGCGTTATCTCCACGCCGCGGATGACAATGCGATGGCACATGATCAGAAACATGCCCCCGCCGCGGCAGCCGTTGAGGGTAAAGGTCTCTTCGCCGCTGCTGCCGTCGATGGTCAGACCTTCGACGGCGGCGTCGCTGATGTTTTCGCCCTCGACGACCGGGAAGACCGATACGACCCGCGCGTTGCGCGACGGCCGGTAATCGTGATTCAGCATACGGCTTATGAAGAGCGTCTCGCCTTCGCGCGCAACGACCGTGCCGACGGTCGTGTAGAAGCCGCCGGCGTCGTCGTCCAGAATGTGAATGCCCGTGCCCGGTGGAAACTTCTCCGGATCGCGCACGGTTATCTCGTAGTGCCCGTACCCGACGTAATCCAGCAGCGGGCTCTGAACAGAAGGCACCTTCTTCAATACCGCGCCGGGCTGTCCCAGCACGTGCACGCCGCTGCGCAGATGCAGCGCGTCATGCATCATGTACATGCCGGGCGGTACGACCACCGTTCCTCCGCCGGCCGCCGCCGCGTCGTCTATCGCGCGCTGAATCGCCGCGCCGGTACGTCCGGCGTATCTGCCTTCGCCTGCCGTGATGGTCTTCATGGGTTTCCCCGCGGCGCATGAACCGACGCCCGCCGCCAGCGGCACCGCCGCCGAAGCGGCCAGGCAATTGCCGATAAAGCCACGACGTGTGAGCACCGCGCGCATCGTCGGCCGCCTTCCCGCAAGAACCGCTGAAAATTGTCCGCCGGCACATCCGGCTGTCAAACGGCCGCCCGGCCGAAGCCGCCGGTCGCCGCGGCGGTCGGTTCTGTCCCCGTCGCCGCGCGCATCATTCGCACGGCGCGCGGGCCGGCTCGCCGGGCTCCGACGCCGTCTGATCAATGAGCCGGTCGATAACCAGCTGCCGGAACTCCCGCGAGAGACTCGCGAAATACGCCGTAAATCCCGTCACGCGCACCACCAGGTCAGGATATGCCGCCGGGTTCTCATGCGCCCGGCGCAGCGTGTCCGCATCGACGATGTTTATGTTGAACAACGTGCCGCCCTGCTGGAAATGCGTCTCGATGAGGGCGGCCACCATGTCGGCAACATCCCCGTCGTCGCCGAATCCGCCGTCGAGCTCCAGCTGCACCGGGCACGTGTTGCCCCAGCCGCACTGTATCTCGGCTATCGCCGTCGCCAGCGCCGTGGGCGCGGCATCAGCGCGGAAGCCCGGGTCGGGATTGCAGCCGTGAGAGATGGGCGCCCCGGCCGGCCGGCCGTTGGGGGTCGCCCCCACCACCCTGCCCATGCTGATGGTGTTGGACCACGAAAACCACCCGGGGATCAGGTTGCGCCCGCCCGGCGTGGGGCTTTCCTTCACCAGCGACGAAAACAGCCGCGACACGCGCACAGCCCATCTGTCGCCCAGGCTGCCGCCGGCTCCGTAGCGCTCGCTGGAGCGAAGCATCATCCGCACGCGGGCGCCCTCGGCGCCGGCGAAGTTATCACGCAGGTGCCGCGCCAGCGCGTCCCACGAAAGCGCTTTTTCGCGCTCGATGCGCTGCTCCATCGCCGCCAGGGAGTCGGCCACCGTCGCCAGCCCCGCCCCGTCGATGCACATGTTGTAAAACTCCACCCCGCCGTCGCTGGCATCCAGACCCTTTTCGATCGGCCCGTAACACAGCAGATTCAGCAGCAGCTCCGGCTCATTGTGCTTCTGGTGATCCAGATGCCAGTCCAGACCGCGCGCCGTGCACAGCACTGCTTTGCGCAGATGATGCTCGAAGCGCGACCATATCTGCGCAACCGAGGGCCCGCCGCCGTCCGGGCACGCGCCGCGGAACTCCGCCCCTGCGCCATCGGACGCCTGCTTTGCGCCTGTGCGCCCGCGATTATCGAGCACATCCCACAACGCCGTCTCGAACACCTTCGCCACGTTTATCTTCACGCAATCGTTAAGCGTGTACTCGCGCCCGGGTATGGCCATCCACTGGCAGCCCGTCGCTATGCGCTGCCGCGCCAGCTCCGGCGGAAAACCGTTGCGGCAGAAGCCCTCCACCAGCCCGCGGTCGCCGCTGTAGCGCACGTATGCCTTGCGGTCGGCCACGATGTACCGCACGCTGCGGCGGAACAGTTCGCGGTCCATCCCCTCGTGCACGCGAAACGTGATGTTCGCCGGAATCTTCAGCCGGTGCGCCGCCTCCAGAATGAGCTCCGATACGCGGCTGCACTGATCCCGCCCGTGTTCATCCGGACCGCCGATCTGGTAATAGCGCGTGTCTATCAGCAGCAGCGATGCGATGATGAGCATCGCCGTCTCGTCGTCCAGAATGCCCGCCGCCGTGTCGCGTTCGTAGTACGGCCGGAGGAGCTCGTCCAGCTGGCCTCCCGCGCCGTCGCGGTTGTACGTGCGCGAGGCCACGTTGAAATGGGCTATCCACTGACACGCCTCGCGGAACGTCCGCGGCGGATGCTCTATAAGCCACTCGTTGATGTCGGCCAGAAGGCGCATGTCCTCGGCCAGCTCCGGGCGCGATTCGCGCGCGGCCGCCGCACGCGCGGCAGCGGCCAGCCGCCCGACCCAGTTTTGTATTCCCAGGATCGCGTCTTCCTCGGCCTGATAGAACGCCGCCTTCGTGTGGTCGTGCTGGGTTCGGTAGTGGCGCACCTTGCGCAGAAGCCCGCCCCAGCCGAGCGCCAGACCGATGCGGTAATCGCCCGCAAAATGCGCATCGGCGCCGATGCCCGGAATGATGCCGTACATCTCCTGCTCGCCTCGGAGATGGTCAAAAGAATAGTCCGGGTGCCACGCCGGCCCCATCTTCGCCCGCAGGCGCGGCATGAACAGCACGCATCGCCCCGCCAGCGCAAACGGAGGCTCCGCGATGGCCGGATAGCACTCCATGAGCGACCGGAAATTGCGCCCCCACCCCTCGGCCCCGTAAAAACAGCCGTTGGGGTGATTAGCCGTCGGCGCCCAGCGGAAATCCTCCGGCGGCACGACCGTGCCGTAATCGTCCTCGTCCATGTGCCCGAAAAGCGCTATCTTCCGGCGCGTCTCCTCGAGCTTCTGCTCGCGGAGCATGGCGATGCGGTCGGCGGGACTCAGCCGGCTGGACTGGACAATCTGCTGCATGATGTCATCTCCCGATGCTGGCCGCGCCCCCGTCCTGCGCGCCGGCGATCGCACGCCGGGGCCCGCGCACCTCCACACCGCAGCGACGAGCCTCCGACACAAGCCTTTCCATTGTCTGCGCATCGGGGGCCGTCAACCCCTCGGGCACAGGCATCCCCAGCCCGCGGTATTTTCCCGCTGCCAGCGGATGGCAGGCAATCAGCTCGTACGATGCCGCCGGTCCCAGCGACGCGACAAAACCCGCTATGCGCCCGATTTCTCCGACCGAGTCGTTTATCCCCGCCACCACAGGCGTGCGCACGACGATCCGCCGCCCGGCCAGCCGCCGCAGATTCTCCAGGACCATCGCATTGTCGTGCCCGGTCCAGCGCCTGTGCGACTCGCCGTCCATCAGCTTGATATCGACCATGAACAGGTCCGTCGCCTCCGCCAGCCGCACGACGGTTTCCCACGGCCAGGCAAGATTGGTCTGCACCGCCGTGTGCACCCCTTCGGCCTTGCACAGTCGCAGCAGTTCCGCCGAGAAGTCGCTCTGCATCAGTGGCTCGCCGCCCGAGAGCGTCACTCCGCCGCCCGATGTGCGGTAATAGGCTCTGTCCCGAAGCACTTCGACCAGCACCTCGCGGGAAGACATACGCCGGCCCACCAGCACCAGCGCCTGCGCGTAGCAGGCATGTGCGCACCGGCCGCAACCCGCGCACAACCCGCGGTTGAATACGTGCCGACCCGCCGCGAGGGCGTGCGCTCCGAGCGAACACGCCTGCACGCACTGCCCGCAACCAACGCACTTTTCGAAGAGGAACTGTATCTCGGGACCCGCCCGCTGCGTCTCCGGATTGTGGCACCAGGCGCAGCGAAGGTTGCAGCCCTTGAGAAACACGGTAGTGCGTATCCCCGGACCGTCGTGCAGGCTGAATCGCTGGATATGGCTTATGAGACCGTCCACCGTCGCCCGCAAGTATATCGCCGGCGCAATCAGTCTGACCAGCAGGACTTTCCTGACGCCGGGCGGCTCCGCTTTTCGCCCGGCGTGCCGGCGCATATCGTAAGATGAAGAACATGAGTCGCGCGGATCCGATCGGCCCGAAACTCGGCTGGTGGCTCGGCGGAATCGGCAGCATCATCTGGCTGCCGATAATGTCGATAATATGGGCGGTGCAGGGCAACGTGGCGACCGCCGGGCTGGGTTTGCTGATAACCCTGTGCGGGCTTGTTTATCTTGTTCTGCTGGCTCCGTGGCGGTTTCCGCATACGCCCATAAGGCGGCTGTTCCTGGGATTCATACTCATCCTTCTGGCCGGCGCGGCGGTAGCTGTCTGGCAATACCGCCACACGCTGTCCACCGGCAACAGCGTTCCGCTGGTGGTGCTGTGGACGCTGTTCATTCCCGTTTTCAGTTTCGGCCGCCGAACCTGGGCCGACCTCCACGACCACGCCGAGCATTGAACCTCCGGCGGACGCTGTGTTTGCCGCTCGAGGCACAACCGCTTTCGGTTAGCGGCGCTACCTTACAACCCCCGCAGCGCGCCGGGCGCCCGCGAAACGGCTGTGGCTTTCCCCTCTCGATTCCCCCCGCGTCTGCGCGAATGAGGGAAGGACACGCGCGCAAGCCCTCGGCCGACGATTTACCGGACCATCGCCGGCCGCCTGTTCCGGACATCCTCAAGCAAAGTCGGTAAAAAACGGCGGTTAAGGACGGGTTTTTTTTCTCATCAATGAATGTCTTGAGGTAAAATTGACTGCGGTCAACTGCGGTTGTGTTGACCGCGGGCGTGAATGCATTTCCGCCAAGGGCGCATTGTTAATCTGGAGAGGCGTCATGTCTTCAGCAGCCGTCACGAAGGTGTACACACGGCGGGCTCGTCTAATCGCTGATAGTGTTAAGAGCTTACTGAAAAAGCGGTTACACCGTTCAAAGCCCGGGACAGAGGCACCTGCTTCATACGCTCGGTGCATCGACGAGCCGCTGGAATCCAGGCTCATGCTCGCGGCGGACCCCATAATAACGGAGTTCCTTGCCTGGAATTCGCATGCCCCCGGCGCCCTGCTCGACCAGGATGGCGACGACTCCGACTGGATCGAAATCCACAACCCCGGCCCCACGGCCATCAACCTCCAGGGCTGGTATCTCACCGATAGTAACAACAACCTCAATAAATGGGCTTTCCCATCAACCACCGTGCCGGCCGGGGGCTATCTGACCGTCTTTGCCTCCGGGAAGGACCGGGCCATCTCGGGCCAGCAACTGCATACCAATTTCCAGCTCGATGCCGATGGCGGCTACCTGGCGCTGGTCAAGCCTGACGGGCAGACGGTGGTTTCGGCGTACAGTTATCCCCAGCAGCTTCAGATGGTGTCCTATGGCGTGATGGTAACCCAGAGCCAGACGACACTTATAAACGCATCGAGCAGTCTCCGCGTTAAGATACCCTACGACAATACGCTTGGAGACACGTGGCGCGGCGTGGGCTTCGATGACAGCGGCTGGCTGGGCGGGTTGAACGGGGTGGGGTTTGATCAGACGGGCATCTCGCCGAGCCTCAGCCCCTACATCGGCACCAACGTCTATTCGAGCATGTATAACGTCAACGGCACGGCATACATACGCATGCCGTTCAGCCTCGAGGACGCCGATAGTTACGACTGGCTAAGGCTCAGGGTGCGCTATGAAGATGGTTTCATCGCTTATCTGAACGGCGAGCAGATAGCCAGCCGTAATGCTCCGGCCTCGCCGACGTGGAACTCAACCGCCGTGACCGACCGCAGCAAGAGCGCGGCGGTAAGCCAGGAGGAGATTCCGTATCTGCTGCCCGAAGACCTGCTTATCGAAGGCAATAACGTATTGGCGTTTCAGGGTTTGAACTCGGCCGCAGGCAGTCTCGACTTTCTAATTCAGGCCGAACTTGAAGCCGTGCGCATCTCTCATCCCATGCCGCAGGACTGGCGGTACTTCACGACCCAAACTCCGGGCGCCGCCAACAATCCTGCCGGTCCCATAAGCGCCGTGGCCGACACGCGCTTCAGTCACGACCGCGGATTCTACGAAGAGCCGTTCGACCTGGTCATTTCGACAGCCACCGAAGGCGCTATCATCAAGTACACGCTCGATGGCAGCGCTCCGAGTCCGGCCAATGGATTAACGTATAGCGGTCCGATCCACATAAGCACAACAACTACCGTCCGGGCAATGGCTTACAAGCCAGGTTGGCTATCGACCAACATCGATACCCAGACCTACATATTCCTCAACGACGTCATCCGCCAGACCAGCACGCCCGCCGGCTATCCGATGACCTGGACCAGTCCGAACGGCACGATACCGGCTGACTACGGGATGGACCAGAACGTGGTCAACGATCCCCTTTACAGCGGCAGGATCATAAACGACTTGAAGTCCATCCCGACGCTTTCGATCGTCACCGGCATAAACGACATGTTCGGACCTTTTCCGGAGGGCTTGTACAACCACGGGTCGCGCCGGGGCATCACGTATGAGCGCGCGGGGTCGGTGGAGTTAATCTATCCTGACGGCAAGAAGGGGTTCCAGATAGATGCAGGACTCCGGCTGTACGGCAATGTCGGCGCATACCATTCGCACACGCCTAAACACAGCATCCGTCTGCGTTTCGACGAGGACATGTACGGCGCCGGGAAACTGAACTACGACCTTTTCAAGAACGCGCTTTATGGCGACACGGCCGTAGACAGTTTCGACACGATCGTACTGCGCTCCAATTTCAACAACAGCATGGCGTTCGTCGGGCGCAACGCGTCGTATCTTCAGGACCCCTGGTCCAGCGCCACGCTGATGGCCATGGGCAACGTGGCGGCGCACAGCACGTTCGTGCATCTGTACATCAACGGACTGTACTGGGGTCTGTACTGCCCCACCGAAAGACCCGATGCATCGTTCCAGTCGGCATATTTCGGCGGCAACAAGGACACCGACTGGGATGTCAACCACGAGGGCGAGTGGCAGAGCGGCAACGCCAACGCGTGGAACGCGATGATGGCCATCGCCAACGGCGATATGACCACGCCGGCCTCGTGGACGGCGCTGACGCAATACCTCGACGTTGACAACCTCATCGACTATCTGCTGCTGAACTTCTACGGCAATAACTGGGACTGGGACGGCCACAACTATTACTTTGCGCGCAAGCGGTCGGCCGACGGGCGGTTCAGGTTCTTCAACTGGGATGGCGAGGGCAATCTCGACGGCGGCATGGGCGATATCACCAACAGCAATCGCGGACCCATCACCAACCTGTACCTGAAGATACGCGTCAACCCCGAGTTCAAGATGCATTTCGCCGACCGCGTGCACATGCACCTGTTTAACAACGGTCCGCTTACGGCGACGGGAGCGCTGGCCAACTGGACTGCTTTGCGCAACATGATCGACAGCGCAATAGTGGGCGAGTCGGCACGCTGGGGCGATGCGAAAGTTACTCCCGCGGCCACCAGACAGGACTGGCTCAACCGGGTCAACGGCATACAGAACACGTTCCAGTCGCGCAGGGATTCTCTTCTGGGATATCTCAAGAACGACGGGCTTTATCCCAACTCGGCAGGGGACATATGGAAGAACACCGCGCCGCCCGAGTTCAATCAGCACGGCGGCGTGATACCAGCCAGCTTCCAGCTGTTCATCACCCGCCCCGGCGGCCAGGGCACCATCTACTACACCCTCGATGGCACTGACCCGCGGCCGGAGTTCGGCGGCGCGCCCACAGCGTCGGCACAGGCGTACACCGGACCGATCACCCTCGGGGGCACGGTTACGGTGACCGCGCGCATACGTCTGTCGGACGGGACGTGGTCGCCGATTACACAGGCAAAGTTCATCGGCGAGACCTCGGCACTGCGGGTCACCGAATTGATGTACAACCCGCCGGGCTCGGGCGACGCCGAGGAATACATCGAGCTTCAGAACACCGGCTCCACGCCCATGAATCTCGGCGGCGTGTCCTTCACGCAGGGCGTCTCATTCACATTCCCCAGTTACGTGCTGGCGCCCGGAGCGCGCGTGCTGGTAGTGCGGAACCAGGCGGCCTTCGAGGCCCGCTACGGCACCGGGCTGCCCATCGCCGGCGTGTACACCGGCGCGCTGGACAACGCCGGCGAGACTATCGAAATCGTCAACGGCGCGGGCAACCGTATTCAGAAGTTCACCTACAACAACAAGTGGTATCCCATAACCGACGGCGGAGGCTTTTCGCTGGTGGTCATCGATACCCAGGCGAGCGATGACCAGTACAGCAACAAGGACAACTGGCGGCCGAGCAACGACAAATGGGGCGGGCCGGGTGTAGCCGACCCCGGGCTGCTTCCCAATACCATCGTCATCAACGAGTTCATGACGTGGACGGACGATCCAGCGGGCAACTGGATCGAACTGACCAATGCCACATCGTCGCCCGTGGACATCGGCGGCTGGTATCTGGCTGGCTTCGCCCAGGGTGCCACTTTCACCGACGCCCAGATCAAAGCGCAATACCGGTTCCCCACGAACAATCCGGCGGAGACGACGATACCTCCCGGCGGGTTCAAGGTGCTCTATCAGAACTCCGATTTCGGCAGCGCGTTCCAGCTGAGCCGGCTGGGCGGACACCTCGTTCTGGCCAACGCGGATGCGAACGGCGATCCGGCCGGGTATCGTGAAGAAGTTGATTTCGGCGGAGCGGAGCAGAACGTATCGTTCGGGCAGTACTGGGTTGCCAGCGCGGGCAAGACGCGTCTTACCGCAATGGCCACCCCCACCAGGGGGCAGCCCAACAGCACGCCGCGGCTGGGCGAGGTGGTCATCAGCGAGATCATGTACAACCCGGCCGTCGGCTACGACGAATGGCTGGAACTGAGGAACCTGACGTCCAGCGCCTTGCCGCTGTACGACCCCGACAACCCCGGCAACCGGTGGAAAATAACGCAGGGCCTGGTGAACAACGGCGACTGGGTTTTCCCGGCCGGGGCGTACATACCGGCCAACGGTTTTGCGCTGGTCGTGGCAGACGATCCGGCGTGGTTCAGGAACAAGTACAACGTGCCTGCCAGCACGCCGATATACGGGCCTTACTCGCCGGGCGATCTGGATAACGGCGGCGAGGTGCTGGAGATCGCCAAGCCGGGCATGCCCGAAGGGGCGATAGTGCCCTACATCGTCGTTGACCGGGTTGCGTATGACGACGAGGCGCCATGGCCCACGCAACCCGACGGCGGCGGGCCGTCGCTGCTTCGCGTTCCGGCACAGACGTATGGCAATGACGGGACGCACTGGATCGCCGGACCCGTGGGCGGCACGCCCGGGCGGCAGGAGCCGCCGGTGGTGCACCTGGGACCGGATCTGATCAGCGGCGCCAGCTTCACCCACCCGGCGTATTTCACCGACTTCCCGACGGACATCTATCAGACGTGGACCGGCACGGTGGACTTCGGCGATGGCTCGCCAGTGCAGAATCTGGTCTTCGACGAGAACGGGAACTTCACGCTGTATCATTTCTATCCCGGGCCGGGCTCGTACCTGGTGACCGTCACCGTGACCGACAGCTTCGGCGAACAGGGCGTGGACACCATGTACGTGACGGTTCCGCCGGGCACACAGATCGGCGGACCGGGCAACGACAGTTTCCTGGTGCGTATCGATCCGGCCGACCCCACCAGAGTTCAGGTGTGGCAGAATTCCGTGCTGACGCTGTCGGTGATCAAGAGCACGTTCACCAACCCGCTCACCGTCAACATGGCCGGCGGAAACGACACGCTCACCGTGGACTTCACCTACGGCAATCCGGTGCCGGCCACGGGAATCGTGTGCACGGGCGACGAGGATTACGATGTACTGCATGTCATCGGCACGCCCGCGGGCGAAACGCTCATCCCCGAAGCGGGAATAATCCGCGTGGGCAGCACGGTCGTGAACTTCAGCACCATCGACCAGGTGCACCTTGACGGCGGCGGCGGCAACGACACGCTCCTGTACAATACCTCTCTGCCGTATGACATCCTGTGCGATGGAGGCGCAGGCAACGACATACTGGTGATCGTGGGCAGCACGGGCGACGATCAGGTGACTTTCCTGCCCAACGAAGTGATCTGGGGCACGCGCCATCTTGCCGTCGGCTCGCTGGAACGGGTGCAGTTCGACGGCGGCATCGGCAACGATACCTTCACCGCGGCCGCGGGGCTGCCGTATATGCCCTATGTCAACGGCGGACTGGATAACGACACGCTGATACTCGTCGGCGGCACGGGCGATGACAGTTTCACGGCCAATACCTACCGCATCGTGTGGAACGGGCAGATCGTCTGGCACAGCGGCGTGGAAATGATCCGTTTCCAGGGCAACGCCGGCAATGACACGGTGACCATCAACGGGCCGGTGTATTTCCACGCGGAATTCGATGCCGGCGAAGGCGCGGCCGACAAGCTCCGCCTTACCTCCAATTCGCGCAACGACGCGCTGGACATAACCCCCGCGCTGGTGAAGTTCAATCTGGCGAACATTGCCGTGAGCGGTCTGGACCTGCTGGAGGTGGCCAGCGGGCTGGGCAACGACACGTTCAACGTCTCGGGCGTTATCGGCTACAACATGACGCTCGATGCCGACGGCGGCAACGACGCGTTGATCATCACCGACACGCCGGGCAACCCGGCCACGATAATCGACCCGACTCACGTGCAGTTCGGCAGCGTGGTTATAACGCACTCGGGCATGGAGACGGTGCAGATCAACCATGCCAAGGGCGATTCGCCGAAGATGGCGGCGGCGGAACTGCCCGCTCTGCCGGCGGATGAAGACCTGATGACGCCGGACGATGCGGCGACGCCGGTTGCGGCGGCGGTCGCGGAAGAGACCGAGGATGTCCCGACGACAACTTCCGACGGCGTGGCCGCTGTTTCGCAGACCTCGACCGGCGGCAGCGAGCAGCAGAACACCGCCGCGGCGCAGAAGAAGACGGTCGTCAAGAAGAAGGCCGCGAAGAAGGTTCACAAGAAAGCCGCAAAAAAGAAGTCGCCGGCGCCAAAATCATCCGCGAGCGGTCAGCGCTGAATCCACGCGCCGTCTGGGCGACCGATGAGGGGCGCGCCGGGTGCGGCAATGCTTGCCAGAGGCCGTAAAAGCGGAAGAACCGGTGAAAGAGGCGCTGCCGCGCGCTCTTTCGCTGTGTGCAAAGCGACAGTAACCTTGCCGCAGCGCGATGCGGATCGTCCACATAATCACGCGGCTGATCATCGGCGGAGCGCAGGAGAACACGCTGCTTTCCTGTGAAGGTCAGCGGCGGCGGGGGCATGAGGTGGTGCTGCTCACCGGCCCGCCCCTCGGGCCGGAAGGTTCGCTTCTGGAACAGGCGCAGGCAGGCGGATACCGCGTGGAGGTGATAGACGATTTGCGCCGCGCGATCAGCCCCGCGCGCGACTGGCGGACATACCGGCAGCTGGTGCGGATGCTCAGAGAGTTTCGCCCCGACGTGGTGCACACTCATTCGAGCAAGGCGGGCATAGTCGGACGGTGGGCGGCGCGCAGAGCCGGCGTGCCGGCGATAATCCACACGATACACGGTCTGTCGTTCACGGCTTCGCGCTGGCGCGCCGTCAACGCCGCCTACCGTATCCTGGAGAGGATTACCGCGCCAATCACCAGCCGCATCGTGTGCGTGGCCGACGCCATGCGCGAAGCCTCGCTGGCGGCGGGCATCGGGCGGGCGGAGCAGTATGTAACCGTGTACAGCGGGATGAACGTCGAGGCCTTTCTCCGGCCGCCGGTGCCGCGCGACGTGGTGCGCGGACAGCTGGGGCTTGAGCCGCAGCACGTGGCGGCGGGGACGATAGCGCGGCTGTTTTACATGAAGGGGCACGACGATCTGCTCGACGCTGCGCCGCGGTTGTGCGCGGCTTTTCCGCAGCTGCGGTTTGTGTGGGTGGGCGACGGCATACTGCGGGAGCAATTTGAGCGTCGCATACGCGATATGAGACTTGAGGACCGGTTCATATTGACAGGCCTGGTATCGCCCGCCCGCATACCGGAACTTGTCGGCGCGATGGATATCGTGGTGCACCCGTCGCGCCGCGAGGGCCTGGCGCGGGCGATCGTGCAGGGGCAACTTGCGGGTTGTCCGGTGGTGGCGTATGACGTTGACGGCAACCGCGAAGGCCTTGTCGACGGAAAGACGGGCTTCGCCGTGCGGGCTTTCGACGCCGGCGAGCTGTGCCGGCGTCTGGAACAGCTCGTGGCGGACGGGGAACTGCGGGCGGCAATGGGCCGGGCCGGGCGGCAGTTCGCCGCGCAGCGGTTTTCGGCGGATACGATGGTAGAGGCTCTGGAACGGGTGTACACCGAGGCATTGCAGCACAGCGAGCACCGATGAACACAGCCGATAGACACATGACCTCTGGCGGCGTGCGACGTACAGCGGGTTTTCGGAGATATCGCCTGGCGGTGCTGGTCGGGGCGGCGCTGGCGCTGGCCGCGGGCCGGTGGTGCATGGGCGGACAGGTCAGGCCCGTGGAGGTGCCGGGAGCACGGGCGATGCTTGCGCAGTTTGCCGACCGGATGGAGCGCGAGATCGCGCAGCGCATGATGAAGCGTCCGGATACGCCGCCCGACAGGCTCGCCCAGCTGGAACTGGAGATAGACCTGCGCATCATCGCGCAGTGGTTCGCCGCACAGGCGCTGGCGGCCGTGCCGGGCAGCGATCATCAGGCGGTCTGCCATCTGCGCGCCCGGCTCGTCGCGGAGACGGCCGCGGCGCTGGAGGAAACGGCGCAGCAGGGCGCCAAACCCTCTGCCGGCGCGGTGGCGGCAATGGCGGCCATCCACAAACTGACGTACGCGCTGGCCGAGGTCAGGGGGCCGCGCGACATGGACGACCTCTCGCGGCGGCTGGGGCAGGCGGTGCTGGCGCTGGTACAGGTGGACGAGAAGTCGATCGTTCTGCCGCGCCCCAGGCCGCTCAAGGTGGAATCGCCGGCAAGCGTCGCGGGCCGGCCGGCCGGCACCATGTCGCTGGCCGATGAACTGCGCGCGCTGAACGTCTCGGTGCCGCTGCGGCAGCAGTTGCTGCTGCTGGCGGCGGCGGCGAGCGCGCCGCACACGGGCGACGCGCAGAAGGACCGCGAGGCGGCGGCGCTGGGCGGGGTGGTGGTCGAGGCGCTGGAACTGGCGCGGGGGCTCAGCGCCAACATAGGCGTGGCGCCGGAGGTGCGGGTGCAGCTGGAGGGACAGCTCGCCGAGGCGATAGCGCTGTACATGGATCCGCGCACGCGCGCCGCGGGGGCGAACCGGATGGCGTCGCTGGGCCAGTATCGCAACATGCTGGCGCGCATTGAGCGCATGAAACTCGGCGGCGAGAGAATGGCGCAGTTCGGACCGTTCCTGGCGTGGTGCCGCGAACGCGGCGAATACGGCGAGAAGGCGCTGACGGCGCTGGAACGCTACGTGGCGTATCGGGCGCGTTTCGAGGCGCGCAGGAAGCAGCCGTCGCCCATGCCGCAGGTGCAGCGCAGCATAGAGGAACTGGAAAAACAGTTTGCACAGGCGGGCACCATGTTCGTCATGGCGGCTGTGGCCATTCCCCGCAGCGCCGCCACGACTCAGCCTGTGGCCGATCTCTCCGCACGCGCCGACGAGGTCAAGCGCATACTGGACAACATCGAACGGCTCGACAGCGTGGGCCCGGCCATGGAAGCCATCGCGCCCTTCAAGCCGCGTCCGACCGGCGCGCTGGAACGGCGCATCGCTCTGGCGGCGGCGGCGCTGTCGGCGACGGGCAACGCGCCGGCACGCGCCGAGGGCGCGAAGTTCCTGGATCAGGTCATCGAACTGCACCGCGCCATAAGCGAGATGGCGCGCCTGACGGCCAGCGACATTCCCTCGCCGCTGGAGAAGCGCTGGGCAGGCGGCAAACTCGCCGACCTGGACGCCAAATGGCGCGAGGCGGCGGCGGAGGCGGCTTCGAGCCTGGCAACCGCGGGCGAGCTCAATCGGGCCAAGCTTGCGCGCATGGGCGCGGCTCTGGAACTGTACGACGCGCTCAAACAGGCCGTGCGGGCCGACCAGACGCTGGTGGCCGGCGGGGCGCATCTGGCGAAGTGGGTGGACTGGCGCATGACGCTGGAAGACCTCAAACTGCTTCTGTCGCCATACCGACAGGCCATGGCGGACGCATTCTCGGGACATGTGCTCGAGCGCGGCGGCTGGGAGAGCGCCTGGCGTGCGGCCGAGCGGCGGTGGCGCCCGCTGGTGGCCATGATCAACCGCATCGGAGCATATTCCGATCAGTGCGCCACTTTTCCGGCAGGAGTGGCGCTGCTGGGGGCGTCGCTGATGACGCCGATGGAAGCGGCGCCGTTCGGGGCCGAACGGTTTGCGGGTTTCGCGGCGGCGGCGTGGAAGCACCTTACCGCCGCCGGCGAAAGCGAACAGGCGGACGAGGCGCTGCTGGTGCTGGCCAGGCGCATCGGGTGGGAGCGCTGAGGCAGGCGCCGGTTTTTGCCCGGTCGGCGCGGCGGGCGACGTGCGGTAACATGGCCGCATGGCATCGGTTCTGGTGGCAGGTCCGCATCCCGACGATCAGGAACTGGGCATGGGGGGTACGATCGCGCTGCTCGTGAACAGCGGGCATCGCGTGCATCTGCTGGATATCACCGACGGCGAACCCACGCCCATGGGATCGCGCCGGAAACGGGCGGCGGAAGCGGCGGCGGCGGCGCGCGTGCTGGGCGTGAAGCGCACGCTGCTGGGATTGCCTAACCGCATGGTGGTGCACAGCATCGAAAACCGCCATCGGATGGCGGCGGCTATCCGCGAGCACCGGCCCGACTGGCTCTTTCTGCCGTATCCGGTGGATGCGCATCCGGATCACGTGGCCGTCACGCGCATCGGCGAGGATGCGCGCTTCGACGCGAAACTGACGAAAACCGACATACCCGGCGAGCCGTGGTACCCGAAGCGGATCATCTACTATTTCTGCACGCACCTGCGCATGAGTTTTCAGCCGACTTTCTGCGTGGACATCAGCCGCCACATGGAAACGAAGATGGCGGCGATAATGTGCTACAGGTCGCAGTTCGTCGCCAACAACAGCGCCGTGCCGGAAATGGTGCGGACGATGAACGCATATTTCGGCGGGCGGATCGGGACGGCCTATGCCGAGCCGTTTTTCACGCACGAGGTTCTGGGGCTGGGGGGGATGGATCAGAT
>Ga0123519_10007136_pt1 | contig 17405 bp, 20 predicted proteins | sample YelNatPaOPRAMG02_FD_87396 | JGI IMG/M metagenome (GOLD analysis project Ga0123519, IMG submission 87396) | Hot spring microbial communities from Yellowstone National Park - Yellowstone National Park OP-RAMG-02 (version 2) | ecosystem: Environmental > Aquatic > Thermal springs > Hot (42-90C) ... | reverse complement strand
GGCTTATTTGAATTTCAGTCGGGAGATTTATAAGTTAGCCAAGCAATTTTGTGGTAGGCAGTTACGGTTGATGGCGGATGTGGTAATGATTAAATGGCTAACCTTGGGTTTGCAACAGGATATTCTTGAGCGGATTCGTGATACAATCTTTACGCTCACCGCACCAACACCATAGAGATAAAAAGATAATCGGCACCTTTCCCAATCCGAGCGGGAAGGGTGCCGACTTGAAATTTATTATAAAAACTTTGGTTCGCTAATCTTTTTGGGCTTGTGCTTTTTTGTCTTCTTGAGCCATTCCAAGGCTTCCATATTCCTTTTGTCTTTTTTTGACCACTCGGTAAGTTTTTCACAAGGGAAATCAGGGCATTCATTACAAAAATCTAATTTCCGCTCATCAACACAACAAATAAGAATTGGGCAGTTGGGTTGCCAATGACAATCCCGGTCACCCCGACAGCCACGACAATGGACATCGCGCGGGTCAACATAGAGATTACTCACCTTTTGCATCCAGTTGGCAAGTTGTTCGGCTAAGCTTAGGTTATCGGTTGCGGCATAAATTTCACACTCACTGCAGTCTAAGCCACAACACCCAATTAGATGAAACTCTTTTCTCATACCCACCACCTTATTTGATTGCTATTGACAAGATAATTTAGGCGAAAGGACATAACCATATCACTACCACAATGTTAATCTTAATTCAGTTATTGTCAATAGTCTTTTGCCAAAATAATTTTACCGACTGCAGACTATTGACTTGAGGAAAAGAGTTAGTCAGAATAAGTAAAATTAGGAGGCAAAATGGCAAAGGTTTTAATTGTCTATTATAGCGCTACCGGTAATACCAAGAAGATGGCGGAATATGTTGCCGAAGGCGTGAAGAAAGAAAAGGTGGAAGTTGTGGTGAAAAAGGTTGCTGAGACCAAGCCAAAAGATTTATTGAATTATGATGGGATTATTATTGGTTCGCCAACATATTATGGCGGTGCGGCAGCACCAATCCGGGATTTGATTGATAAGAGTGTCAAGTTTCATGGTAAACTAAAAGGTAAAGTGGGTGGTGCCTTTACCTCGTCCGGTTGTATCGGCGGAGGTAATGAGACAACAATTCTTTCCATCCTTTCGGCAATGTTAATTCATGGTATGGTGATTCAGGGCGATAGTGACGATGACCACTATGGACCGGTAGCGATTGAGGCGCCGGATGAAAGGGCAAAAGCGAATTGTCTTGCCTTGGGTGAGCGGGTGGGCCGATTGGTTAAGAAACTTTTTGGCTAACCAATCAGAAGGCGTTGGGGATATGTTCAATCTGAATCTGGTCTTTAGTTTGTAAGATACCAAGCACATCAAAGCGGACTTCGGTCTCCGATAATCCTTTATCGGCAAGGTAACGAAGCGCTAAATTTCTTAAGCGTGCCTTCTTTTGTTTGGTAACCCCTTGAATTGGACTACCAAAGACCGATGAAGTTCTGGTTTTGACTTCAATGAAGACCAAAGTTCCGTGGTCATTGGCAATGATATCCAATTCACCAAAACGGGTACGAAGATTTTTCTCAAGAATCTTAAATCCTTTTGATTTTAAATAGGCAAGGGCTAATCTCTCACCCGCCTTGCCCAAATTAGTTCTATCGGTTAAGGCACGCCCGGACTGGTCCATAACTTTGACGGTGAATCGGACAAGGACCTAATGATTTCAATATCTTTAAGTGTTTTTGTGTTGGATAACCCTTGTGTTGCTTAAAATTGTATTCAGGGAAATATTGATGAAATTTGGTCATAATCTCATCCCGTATTACCTTGGCTAAGATTGATGCACTGGCAACCGATAGACTTTTTTTATCCCCTTTGACCACACCGCGATTTTTTATGGGCAAATCCGGGATTTTAAAACCATCAACTAAGATTAAATCCGGTTTATAATCAAGTTGGCTAATCGCTTTTTTCATTGCCCGAAATGAGGCATTTCGGATATTAATCTTGTCAATCCAGCGATGATTGACTATCCCAATTCCAAAACTTATCGCCTTGGCTTTGATTTCAGCAAAGAGTTTTTGGCGTTGGTTTGGGGTCAGTTCCTTGGAATCTCTGACTCCGGCTAATTTAATGAATTTGGGTAAGATGACTGCTGCGGCAACCACTGGTCCGGCTAATGCCCCACGACCCGCCTCATCCACCCCGCAAATCGTAATATTGCGGCGCCAGAGTTTATAATCAAGAATTGGTTGTTGCCTCAACCGGTGTTTCAATTCGCTGTTCTTTTAATTTGCCCGCTCTTCCCTTCTTCGTTCTTAGGTAATACAATTTTGCCCGCCGCACCTTGGTTGATTTCTTTAATTCAATCTTCGTAATCAGGGGTGAAGCAAAGGGAAAGATTCGTTCAACACCGATGCCGCGACTAATCTTTCTAACCGTAAAGGTCTTTGACTGTTTTGTCCCGCGAATCTGCAAAACCGTGCCCTGAAAAGTCTGGATTCGTTCCTTGTCGCCTTCAAATATTTTATGATAAACCTTGATAACATCACCAGGTTTGAATTGAGGAAATGGTTCCTTTTGAACCTTGATTTCGGTTTTTTCTTGTTCTTTAGTCTCCTTTTTCTTTTTTTCCATTTTCCCAAGCCTCCTTTGCTAAAAAATTCTTTTCTTCTTCGGTAAGTTTAAGATTGGTAAGTAGTTCGGGTCTTCGTTCCTTGGTTACCTTTAATGATTGTAAGCGGCGCCAACGCCGAATCGCTTCATGGTCACCGGAGAGTAATATCTCGGGGACTTTTAAGCCTCGGAAGTTTCGGGGTCGGGTATAATACGGGGCATCCAGGATGTCTTGAATAAAAGAGTCAGTGGCGATTGATTCTTTAGCGCCGACCACACCGGGTAAAAGTCTAATGACCGATTCAATAATTACCAAGGCCGGTGCTTCGCCACCGGATAAGATGTAATCGCCGATGGAAATTTCGTCGTTGGCTAAAAATTTTCTGACCCGTTCATCAACACCCTTGTAGCGACCGCAGATGATGATTAAGTGCGATTTTTGCGCCAAGCAGAGGGCTATTTTTTGGTCAAACCGCCGACCTTGTGGTGAGAGTAAGATGATGTAAGAGTCTTTTTGCTGGACGCTTTCCACGGCGCGAAAGATTGGTTCAGGCTTTAACACCATACCGCTACCACCACCAAATGGATAATCGTCAACGGTCCGATAATTATCCGAAGCAAAATCGCGTAGGTTTAAAGTTTTTAGTTGGGCGATGCCCTTTTCTTGGGCGATTCTTAAAACACCGCAGGAAAAAGGACCAGTAAAATATTCAGGAAAGATTGTAACGATATGGAGAAGCATCGAGGGACGGCAAGCAATCGAATCTTATTCGAGGATTTCGAGCTGTGCTCTCTTACCTTGTTTCATTGCGGCAGCCGAGATAATCGCTCGAATCGCTTTAGCCGTTCTGCCTTCTTTACCGATGACTTTGCCGAGGTCGCCTTCGCCGACTCTCAATTCATAAATTAAAGTCTTCTCCCCAGCGATTTCTTTAATTTCGACCTTTTCGGGATGGTCAACGAGGGCTTTAGCAATGTATTCAATAAGTTCTTTCATTTTCTCCTCCTTCTTGAGTTATTCGCTTTTTCCGCTTGCAACGGATTGCGTGCTAAGAGCATCTACCGATTCATTATCAGTAGACGATAGATACCTTTTTAAGAGTCGTTCGGCTGTATTGGATGTTTGGGCACCCACGGACAGCCAGTAACGGACTCGTTCCTTGTTTATGACGAGGTTTTTATTGCGTGGATTGTAGTGTCCGACCGACTCGATATACTTGCCGTCCCTCGAGCGTCGTGAATCAGTCACCACTATCCGGTAATACGGTTGTTTCCGTTTGCCCATTCTTTTCAATCTAATTTTTACCATTGATAGTAAGAATAACAAATAATTAGCCATTTGTCAATAATTATTTTTGCTGAGAATCGCTCTGTTGACAAATCATTGACTCTGTTTTATAATAGTTTGTTTGAAATTTAAGGAGGTCATTCGTATGAGACTTTCAGCAATCGGGTTGGTAATGGTGGCACTCTTTAGTGCTATCTATCCAGCCGGTGAAAATCCCGGAGCGGTCTTCTTAATGATTTGGCCCGGGTCAAGACCGACCGCCTTGGGTGGCGCTTTTACGGCAGTTGCCGATGATGCCACTGCAACTTATTATAATATCGGCGGTCTTGGTTTTCAGAATAGGGGGGCGATTACCCTCCAGCACGCTAACTGGCTGCCTGGGCTCTATCCGGGTATGTATTATGAATTCTTGGGTGCAACTCGCTCGCTCCGGCAAAAAGGAACGCTTGGATTTAACATCATCTATCTCACGACCGGTCGGACCGAAGTAATCAATGAACAAGGTGAATACTTGGGTGAGTATAATACATTTGATATCGCCGCAACAATCGGTTATGGTTATAAAGTTCTTCCGAAATTGAGCACTGGTGTTTCGTTTAAATTCATCTATTCGTTTCTGGTTCCGGATTGGGTCTTTTTAGTGATGCAGAAGGAATTAGGTAACATCTCAGGCGGCGTTGGCACAACTTGGGCATTGGATATGGGATTACTCTATAAGCCATTCCCCTTTTTATCGGTCGGTGCGGCATTACAAAATTTGGGACCGAATATCGCCTACACGACCTCGGGGGCATCTGACCCGCTACCCCGAATGTTGCGAATTGGATTGAATTACATGCCGATTCAGTCCAAACTATTCCGCTTATCACTGATTCCGGAGATGACTAAGGTCTTGGTCGGGATGTTTTATGACCCAGAGGATACCTTAACTTTTAGCCAAGAGTTATCCTACGAATATAAGGAAGCCTGGAAGAGTTTTGGTATTGAACTTACCTATTACGATTTTCTTTCGGCAAGGCTTGGTTACTTTGAGGACCTAACCGGTGCTCGGGGCGGGGTGCGAATCAAAGACAAAGACGACCGCGAACAATACCTTTCGCTTCCTGAATTTCTTTTCACCAAACACGGCGGCAAATTGGATAAGATTGGTCTTACCTTTGGTGGTGGGATAAGATTTAAGAAGTTCGCCTTTGACATCAGTCTTGACCATCTCATCTACGACTTTTCAACCGATAATTATAAATTTTCCTTTTCCTATCAATTTTAAAAAAAACGAAAATGGTAAAATTAGTGATAAAGGAGGTCTATGCCCGAAGTAAAGGTGTTAAAAAAAATTCTTGCCACTAATGACGCCATAGCCAAGACTCACCGCGCAATTTTTGACCGCAATTCGATTTTGGCAATAAATATTATGTCCGCACCGGGTTCGGGTAAGACAAGCCTTTTAGAACAGACCATTGAACGAATGAAAGATAAAAGAATTTTGGTGATTGAAGGTGATATTAAGGGTGACCTGGATGCCAAACGGATACAAAAAAAGGGAGTGGATTGTATCCAAATCAATACCCAGGGCGCCTGCCATCTGGATAGTTTTATGCTTGCGCCTGTATTAGCAAAAATTGATTGGAGAAAGTATGAATTACTTTTTATTGAGAATGTGGGGAATTTGGTTTGTCCGGCTGAATTTGATTTGGGGACCCATTATAATGTGATGATACTTTCCACTCCCGAAGGTTCGGATAAACCACTAAAATATCCCTTGATGTTTAGCAAAGCCAATCTTTTAATTATCAATAAAATTGATTTGTTGCCTTATGTCCAATTTGATACCGTTGGGCTGGCGAAATCTTTAGCCAGAATCAATCCGAAACTGAGGTTAATAAAACTTTCCTGTAATACCGGCGAAGGGATTGCCGAATGGATGGATTGGCTTAATTCCGTCACCCGGCAATTCGCCGAAAGCAAAGACCACTTATGGACTTAAAGTTTATTCGGGAAAATCCGGAATTGGTGCGTGAAATTATCCGACGCCGAAACGAAGCGGTTGACTTAGATAAAATCCTTAATCTTGATGAAAAACGGCGCAAACTGATTAAAGAGCGCGATGATATGCAGTGCCGCCAAAGCCAGCTTACCGCAACAATTGCCGAGAAAAAGAGAAATAAACAAGCGACCGAACAAGAACAAAAGGCGGCAAAAGAACTTTCGCTAAAAATTAAAAGACTTGCCGAAGAGTTGGCGGTTATTGAAAAGGAGATTGATGATTTGATTCAATTTGTGCCGAATGTTATCCACCAAACGGTCTCGGACCAAGACCAGATTGTTGAACAGTGGGGCGAGATACCGAAGTTTGATTTCCAACCCTTACCCCACTGGGAATTAGCCCAAGCCTTAGGCCTGGTTGATTTTAAGGTGGCGGCGAAACTGGCGGGCACGCGGTTTGTCCTTTTCAAAGGGAAAGGGGCACTCTTAGAACGAGCCCTGATCAACTTCTGCCTTGATTATCACACCAAAAATCATGGCTACGAAGAGATAAGCCCACCGGTCTTAAATTTACCGGTCTGTTTTTATAACTCAGGTGCTTTACCAAAATTGGCTCTGGAAATGTATCAATTTAAGGATGACCCGTTCTATCTGATTCCAACCGCTGAAGTGCCATTGGTCAATATCCACCGCGATGAGATTCTTGCCGAAACGGATTTGCCCAAGCGTTATGTTGCTTATACCCCCTGTTTTCGGCGCGAAGCCGGTTCGTATGGTAAAGATGTCCGCGGGATGATTCGGATTCATCAATTTGATAAGGTGGAACTGGTAAAGATTACCAAACCCGAAGAGTCTTATCAGGAATTTGAATTGATGCGCCAGGATGCCTGTCGGATTATGCAGTTGTTAAAGATCCCCTACCGGGTAAAACTTTTAGCGGCAAAGGAGATGGCGTTCCAGTCAGCAAAAACTTATGATATTGATGCCTGGGCAGCGGGTGTGGGAGACTGGTTAGAGGTTTCTTCAATCTCCAATTGTGAGGATTTTCAGACTCGCCGCGCTAATATAAAAATCCGGCGTAAGAATGGCAAACTTGAATATGCCCATGCGATGAATGGCTCGGGATTAGCCTTTGCCCGAATCTTTATCGCCCTGGTTGAAAACAATCAACAAAGAGACGGCAGTATTATAATCCCAGAGGTGCTTCGTCCTTATCTTGGTTTAGACCGAATTGCCTAATTTAAAAGGCAATGAATAGACAGGAAAAAACACTCCGTGCCCAGATTTGCCAAGTGGGTAAGATTTTAGCCGAAAAAGGTTTGATTGTTGCCAGTGATGGTAACATCAGTGTCCGACTCAATAAGTCTAATCTCTTAATTACCCCAACCGGATTGGACAAGGGTAAATTGAAACAAACCGGAATCTTACGAATTGGGATAAATAGTGAATTAATTAACCTTAAGACCCGACCACTGCCTTCTTCAGAGGTGAAGATGCATCGGGCAATCTATCAAAACCGAGCCGATATTAAGGCAGTAATTCATGCCCATCCGGTTTATGCTACTGCCTTAGCCTCAGCCCAGACTTGTGTCAAAACCAATGCCTTGAATTGGATGGAAAATTTGGCTGAGATAAAACCGACGATTGGTAAAATTTCGCTTTTAGGCGATTTAGCACCCGGTTCGGATGAATTGGCTTACGCCGTAGGCGAAGCGATGAAAGAATCAAATGTGGTTCTATTGCCCAGACACGGCATAGTAGCGGCAGGAAAGGATTTAGACCAGGCACGCTATGCGGTTGAGCGTATTGAACTGGCAGCAAAATTGTGGTTCTTGACTGAACAATTTAACCGATTGCGGTTTAATGACCAATAAAGTTTAATGGAAGAAGTTCTCTGTTTTCGGTGTCAAAAGAAGGGCGAGTTGCTATTTTATCATCAAAAATACCCAATTGTGAAGTGTCCAATTTGTGACCAAATCTTTACCGGGAAAAAGTTAATTTCAAACGAACTTAAAGATTTCTATAACGATGCACGATATTTTAAAGGGATGTATGGCGAGTCTAAATACCATCCTTCCCAAATTTGGCACCGAATTGTTGCCCGAAAAAGGCTAAAGTTGATTGCCCAATTTCAAGCAAAAGGTAAATTGTTGGATATTGGTAGTGGTTATGGTATATTTTTAGCCGTGGCTAAACATTATGGCTGGTTGGTTTGGGGAGTGGAGTTATCGAAACCGGCCTGTGACTATGCCAGTAGTCTTTATCAACTCAATATTTTTAATGGCGAGGTAGAAGTGGCAAATTACCCTGACCAGTTTTTTGATGTCATTACCAGTTGGGATGTTTTAGAACATATCCCAAACCCAGTAATTTTTCTTAAAGGGGTGAGGCGAATTATAAAAAAGAGCGGTTATCTTGCCCTCTCGGTTCCCAATGTTGATTCATTTGCCGCACGACTCATTCCTACTAAATGGTGGAGTCTACGACCCGAACAGCATCTCTGGCACTTTAGCCCAAAAACCTTATCAAGGCTACTTTTTGAACAAGGTTTCGAACCAGTCCTCTGTGCCAAATCGCCTTTCAATGGACCAAACTTTACCAGGATTGACAATATGGTGGTCTTAGCCCAGCCAATTACAGGGTTCAATAGCCGGACTTGACAAAAGGGATAAATTAGTTAAAAATCAAAGAGCAATGGACAAGGATAAAGTCAAGAAAGAGATTGAAAAGTTAAGAAAGGAAATCAACTTTCATAACTACCGTTATTATGTCCTTAATGACCCGGTAATCTCCGATTATGAATACGATATGCTTTTAAAGCGACTGATTGCCTTAGAGGAAAAATATCCGGAGTTTATCACCCCGGATTCACCAACCCAACGGATTGGCGGTGAACCGCTCAAGGAGTTTCCCACCGTAACCCATGACCCACCAATGCTCAGTTTGGATAATACCTATTCTTACGATGAACTGAAAGAATTTGATAAAAGGGTGCGCAAGCAAGTAGCCAAGGTAGAATATTTGGTTGAGCAAAAAGTGGATGGGGTGGCAGTGGCATTGAGATACGAAAAGGGTAGATTGGTCTTGGGGGCAACCCGGGGTGATGGGACAAGAGGTGATAACATTACGCAAAATCTAAAGACGATTAAGACAATTCCACTCCAAATCTTATCCGAGAATCCCAATTTGCAAAATATTGAGGTGCGTGGGGAAGTCTATCTAACCAAAAAGCAATTTGAATTATTAAATAAAGAACGGGAGGAAGAAGGCGAACCACTCTTTGCTAATCCCCGCAATGCAGCGGCGGGTAGTTTGAAACTACTTGACCCAAAACTTGTCGCCGCACGCAACCTTGATGCCTTTATCCACACCGTGCCCAAGCCACCCAGTAAAAAATTTCATTCTGATTTCCAGATGCTTGGTTTACTTAAGGAAGCGGGTTTTAAGGTAATACCTCATTCCAATCTTTTTACCTCAATCAATGAGGTGATTGATTACTGCGAAGATTGGGATAAAAAAAGGGAGGATTTGCCTTACGAAGTTGATGGGATGGTGGTCAAGGTTGATAATTTTTTGGAGCGTGAAGAGTTGGGTGAAACGATTAAGAGCCCGAGATGGGCAGTGGCTTATAAGTATCCACCGAAACAGGCGACTACGAAAATCAAAAGGATTTACCTTCAGGTCGGCAGAACTGGTACCGTAACCCCAGTCGCCGAATTTGAACCGGTATTTTTATCCGGTTCCACTATCGCTCATTCCACGCTCCATAATTTTGATGAGATTAGAAGAAAGGATATTCGAGAGGGTGACACAGTAATAATCCAAAAGGCAGGAGAGGTGATACCACAGGTGGTCAAGGTGGTAACCGATAAAAGGACTGGTAAAGAAAAGGTCTTTAAGATACCGGAAAAATGTCCGGTCTGCCAGAGCAAACTTTTTCGACAAGCCGACGAAGTTGCCTATCGTTGTGTCAATGCCTCCTGCCCAGCCCAAATTAAACGGCGAATTGAACACTTTGCCTCAAGGAGTGCAATGGATATTGAAGGTCTTGGCACCGTAATGGTCAATACCTTAGTGGATAAAGGACTGGTAAAAGACTTTGCGGATATCTATCACCTGAAGAAGGAAGACTTATTAAAATTGGAACGAATGGGGGAGAAGTCAGCCCAAAATCTAATCACGGCGATAGAAAAGAGTAAGCAACAACCCTATGCTCGTTTACTCTATGCCTTGGGTATTCGTCATGTCGGCGTTCATGCAGCACGGATTTTAGCCCAAGCCTTTCCGACGATCGATGATTTACAAAAAGCCCCGCTGGAAAAAATTGCTTCAATTAGGGGGATTGGACCGACCGTGGCCGAGAGTATTAAGAACTTCTTTGCCGATAAAAAGAATACAGAACTTATTGCCCGATTAAAAAAGGTTGGTTTGAAGTTCGCCGCGGAAAAACCAAAGGGTGCCCAAATCTTTGCTGGCAAGACTTTTGTTTTGACCGGTGCGCTTGAGCATTACACCCGCGAACAGGCTACCGAATTGATTGTTGCCTTAGGCGGTAATGTCTCATCATCAGTTTCTAAGAATACCGATTATGTCGTGGCTGGTAAAGACCCTGGTTCAAAATATGATAAGGCGGTCGCCTTAGGAATTAAAATCATCAGTGAAAAGGAATTGGAAAAGATGATAAAGGAGAGGCAGTGAGTATAAATTCTCCTGATATAAAATTGATTCAAGGTGTTATTGTAATCGCCTTGCTAATCATATTATTTTTCTTTTGTGGTAAACCAAAATTGAAATCAAACCAAGATGAGTATGCGAGACTTAGAGAACGGATGGTGAAAGAACAGATTGAGGCAAGGGGGGTGTATGACCAAAGGGTTTTAGCCGCAATGCGAAAAGTGCCAAGGCATCTTTTTGTTCCAGAGGCGCTAAGGAATTCGGCTTATGGTGATTTTCCATTACCGATTGGTGAAGGACAAACAATCTCTCAACCTTATATTGTCGCCAGGATGACCGAACTTTTGCAACTCAAAGGTGATGAAAGAGTCTTAGAGATTGGGACTGGTTCAGGCTATCAGGCAGCAATACTCTCATTGTTGGCAAAAGAAGTCTATACGATTGAGATTGTTGAAGGTTTGGCTAAATCCGCTGAAAACCGGTTAAAGGATTTGGGTTATAGCAATGTCACAGTTCGATTTGGTGATGGATATTTGGGTTGGACCGAAGCCGCACCCTTTGATGCGATAATCATAACTTGTGCACCACCTTATCTGCCGGATTCATTAGTTCGGCAACTCAAAGATAATGGTCGGATTGTTGCGCCAATGGGTGAAGAGATGGAGACCCAAATCTTGACCGTGTTTCAAAAGAAAGGTTCGCAACTTGTAAAGACCGAATATGAGCCAGTCCGATTTGTGCCAATGACCGGTGCGATTGAAGAGAAGAAGTAAATTGTGATTAAATCCAGCCGGTCCAAAGATTATCGCACTGGTTTAGCCACACCCGTTCAATATCTAAAAGGGGTAGGACCAAAACGAGCGGCTTGTCTAATTAGGATCGGCGTGGAGACGGTTAAAGATTTATTATTTCTCATCCCGCGCTATTACCTTGACCGGACCAAATTGACACCAATCAAACAATTACAGGTCGGACAAGATGCGACCGTGGTGGGCAAAATCTTTGCGACCGGGTTAAAGAAGACTCGCTTCAAAGGCGACTTGGTGCGGATTATGGTGCGTGACGATACCGGATTCATTGAAGCAATTTGGTTTAATCGGCCTGACCTGAAAAAAAGGTTCAAGGTGAATCAAAAGATTGCCCTTTCCGGCAAAGTCTACTATTATCAAAGTCGTCAACTGGTCAATCCGGATTATGAGATTATTGAGGATGCGAAAGAAGATTACGATTATGCGGGAACGATAATCCCAATCTATCCTTTGACCGAGGGTCTGAGTCTTTGGGAAGTTCGTCGGGCAATGAAAAAGGCATTAGAATTGGGTTTGCCTTATTTAACGGAGACGCTGCCAGACGAGATATTAAATCGCTACCACTTTCCGCCGCTATCGGAAACAATTAAAAACCTACACTTTCCTTGTCAGATGGCCGATGCGGAAATTGCCAAGGCGCGGCTTATTTTTGAAGAACTATTCTTTTTTGAATTACTCTTGGCGCTTAGGAAATTGCACAGTGCGGAAATCAAAAAGGGCTACGCATTAGTGGAAAAGGGAGTTTTGACTAATAAGTTTTTGGCTTCGCTACCCTTTGAATTTACTAATGCCCAAAAAAGGGTCGTCGAAGAGATTAAAAACGATTTGGCACAGAGTCGGTGTATGAATCGGCTATTACAGGGCGATGTTGGCTCCGGTAAGACCGTGATTGCGGTCTTGGCAATGCTCATTGCGGTTGAGAATGGGTTTCAAGCGGCAATGATGGCACCGACTGAAATCTTAGCAGAACAACACTACTTAGTCTGGCAAAAGAGATTAGAGGCGCTTGGGGTTCGGGTCTGCCTTTTAACTGGTGGTCTTAAGGCAAAAGAGAAAAAGGCTCTCTACCCAAAAATTGCTCAGGGCGAGATTGATATTATCTTTGGCACCCATGCCTTGATTGAAGCCGGCGTTCAATTCAATCGATTGGGATTGGCGGTTGTCGATGAACAACACCGTTTTGGTGTGATGCAACGCGCCGCTTTACTGAATAAAGGGGTTAATCCTGATTTTTTAGTTATGACCGCAACCCCAATTCCCCGCACCCTCCAATTGACTTTATACGGCGATTTGGATGTCTCGATCTTAGATGAGAAACCACCGGGCCGAAAACCGATTGTCACCAAATTGACGACGGAGAGTAAGCGAAGTGAGGTCTATCAATTTTTACGGGAAAGAGTAAAAAGTAAACAGCAGGTCTTTATCGTCTGTCCATTGATTGAAGAATCTGAGAAACTTGATTTGGCATCCGCCAAAAAGACCTACGAAGAAATTCGTGCGGTATTTCCTGAATTTAGCGTTGGGCTTTTGCACGGTAGAATGAAGTCGGAGGAACGGATAAAGGTAATGGCAGAATTTCGAGCCGGTAGGATTGATATTTTAGTCTCAACCACCGTAATTGAAGTGGGCGTGGATATACCGAATGCGACGGTGATGGTGATTGAGCATCCAGAACGGTTTGGTTTAGCACAACTCCACCAGTTACGCGGTCGAATTGGTCGGGGCGAAGAGGAAAGCTATTGTATTTTAATTGTTCCAGATGCAATGATGGCGGAGAGTAAAGAGCGTCTGGAATTCTTTGAAAAGAATGATGATGGTTTTGCCTTAGCCGAAAAGGATATGGATATTCGGGGACCTGGTCAAATCTTTGGTACTCGGCAACACGGGCTGCCCGATTTGAAGATTGCTGATTTAAAACAGGACCGTCATTGGCTATTTAAAGCCCGGGATGAGGCGTTTGCCTTAGTTCGCGATGACCCAAAACTTACTGCCCCGAAGAATGAGATTATTAAGCGAACACTGCGCAAAAAATTCTATGGCCGGGAGGAATTATTAAGAGTCGGATAAATCCACCTAAGAAGGACAGGGACGAGAGGATAGGGACGAAGACCAATATCAAATTTCCAATGCCCAATTTCCCAATATTAAGAATTAGGAATTTGAAATTAGAAATTTTCATCCTTTCTCTCTCGTTACTTTTCCTCACTTTATTAGTTATTCTTTCCTGTTCGCCGCAATTGCCCACATCAATCGGTAGGATTCGGGAAGTTGTCTTGGTTACGGAATATCATAACTTAATTGATTCTATTGCCAAAGCGATTTTACAAGACACCTTGTATACCCCACAACCCGAACCGGAATTCCTTTTAAGATTTGAACCATTATCAAGATTAGAAGCGATTGCCGGTTTCCATATTATCTTGCTGGTGGGGACGATAAACGATAAGCCAATCCAAAAGTTATTTGGTGAGCATCTGACTGAATTGGAACCCGATTCGAGTCGACTTTTATCCATCAATGAACCCTGGGCAAAGAATCAAAAGGTCTTATTATTTATTACCCGGAACGATAGCCTTTTAGTTTCGGGCTTTTTACGATACTCAGCGCGCATCCATTGGCAATTACAACAATATGTTTTAGACCAAATGCAGCGCCTCACCTATCAAAGAGGTTTTAACCAAAGACTGAAAAAGAAGGTATTAGAAAAATACGGTTTTGCTTTTAATCTGCCATTCGGTTTTCAATTGGTGAATAAATACGAATTGGATAAATTCATCTATTTTGTTACCCATAACCCTGACCGCAGCGTTTTCTTTTATTATGAAATCGGGACAAAACCCTTGAAAAAAGATGACCTTTTAGCCTTTCGCGATAGTCTTACTGCTCAATTTTATGAAGGCGACTTTGTGGTAAAAGAACTATGCCGGGCAGATACGGTTCAATTTCAATTCCGGTCAAAAACCCATTCGGAAGCGGTTAGGGTCTTGGCTTTGCGAATCAAAGGTGTCTGGCAGAATAAAGATTTAGTTGCCGGTGGTCCTTTTGTCTCTTATTGCTTTAACTACCAAAATCGGTTCTACTATCTTGATGGTATGGTATTTAACCCAGGCAAATATAAATTGGACAATCTAAATCAACTGGATGTGATTTTGCAAACCTTTGAACTGGAATAGCTAATTGCCTGAGCCCGAACGTAGTGAGATTAAAGCACATTGACAGATAATAAATTCTATCATAGAATTAAGACAGCGTTATGAATCCATTAATCTTTCGGGAATATGATATAAGAGGAATTGCCGAGAAGGACTTGACCGATGATGTTGTCTTTGCGATTGGTCAAGGATTTGGCACCTATGCCCAGAATGTTGGAGTAAGAGAGACATTGGTGGGTGGTGATGTTAGACTATCAACGGAAAGAATCCGCCGAACTTTAATTGACGGTCTTTTAGCCAGCGGGATGAATGTATTTGATTTAGGTATTGTCCCAACTCCTGTCTTCTATTTTTCTTTTTTCCAATATGATAAAAATTCCGGTGTGATGATTACTGGTAGTCATAACCCACCCGATTTTAATGGTTTTAAAATCGGTTTAGGCAAAACAACAATCTATGGTGAAGAAATTCAAAACCTTCATAAACTTATTGAAACTAAGAAATTTAAAACTGGCAAAGGTAAATTATTTGATTTGAATCCAATTCCGGATTATATTAAAATGATTCAAAATAAAGTTTCAATTCGAAGCGGCCTTAGAGTGGTCTTTGACCCCGGTAATGGCACAGTTGGTGTATTATTAGAAGAATTAGTTACTGGCTTAGGGGTTGACCCGGTCTTTATTAATCTTGAGCCGGATGGGAATTTTCCTGCCCACCTACCTGACCCCACGGTTCCCAAATACTTGGATGACCTAATTGGAGTAGTAAAAGAGATGGATGCGGATATCGGTATCGGCTATGATGGCGATGGCGATAGAATTGGCGCAATTGATGAGAATGGTGATATCGTGTATGGTGATAAACTTTTGGCAATATTCGCCTCAGATATAATCAAAAAGAAACCCAATGCCAAGATTGTCTTTGAAGTGAAATGTTCGCAAGGTATCATTGAATATATCAAAAAAATTGGTGGTAGACCAATAATGTGGAAGACCGGACATTCCTTAATCAAAGCCAAGATGAAACAAGAAGGCGCCTTATTGGCCGGTGAGATGTCAGGACATATGTTCTTTGCTGATGATTACTATGGCTATGATGATGCAATCTATGCCAGTGTTCGGTTATTAAAGATTCTATCGGAAGCGCAAAAACCATTTTCCGAATTGGTTGCCGAGATTCCTTATTACTATTCAACCCCGGAGATAAGGGTTGACTGTCCCGATGAGAGTAAGTTCAAAGTTGTGGAAGCGATAAAAAGAGAGTTTCAGACGAAACTCGGAGAGTCCGTCAAGCGAAGCGAGACGAAATACGAGATAATTGATATTGATGGGGTTAGGGTGGTCTTTGCGGATGGATGGGGTCTGGTTCGGGCATCTAATACCCAACCGGTCTTGGTCCTGCGGTTTGAAGCAAAATCCCAAGAACGGTTAACCGAGATTCAAAACTTGTTTTACGACCAACTGGCAAAATTCAAAGAAGTAACAATTCCAACTACTTAATACCACTGAGTTAAAAATAAATGTTTTTACTTGGCAACCTGGTTTTTTGCATAACCCATACCTTGAGCGATGGATGGTTGGTTAGTTAAGACCGCGTTTCATTGGTTTAAAAAGGCAGTGGAGGACTATCGTTTACTTCAAGATGGTGAAAAAGTTTTGATCAGTGTTTCTGGTGGTGCGGACAGTCTTGTCCTGCTCCATCTCTTTGCTTTGTACAATCGCAAGCGGAAAAAGCATTGGCAATTGCTCGCCTGCCATATCAATCCCAATTTTCCCAACTGGAAGACTAAACCGATAGAACGGATATTTAAAACAATTGGTCTTAATTATGCTATTGAAGATGTTGATGTGGTAAAGGAATTAAAACTTAAAAGGAGCGCGGGTTTAAAATTCAAACCCTGTTTTATTTGCGCCCGCCAAAGACGAAAAAGGTTATTTGAGATTGCTCAAGCAAATGGAATCCAGAAAATTGCCTTGGCACATCATATGGAAGATGTGATTGAAACCTATCTCTTAAACCTATTTTACGCATCCGAGGTATCAACCTTTTTACCCAAACAGGATTTTTTTCAATCCAAATTCTTTATTATCCGACCGCTCTATTTTTTTGATAAGGAGTTAATCAGAAAATATCTTACTACTTATGGCTTAAGACCAATCAAAAACACTTGCCCTTATGCTAAATCAAGTGAGCGGGCAAGGATTCGTCGGTTCTTAGAAAAATTCTATGCCTTGGATAAAAGAATTAAAACCAATATCTTCTGGGGCATCAAAAATATAAAAACCCAATACCTACCCGATTAATTTATATCTCGCCCCTTAACTTCATTTTTTCGTTTCGCATCTTAAAATCAATCGCATCCAACTTTTTAAAAAATTCCACCCAAGACGCACCACAGGCACGAAGGTAAAGAAGAATCGTCTGGATCGGCGGATTTTTTGCTTTACCTTTCTCTAAGCGAGAGATATATCCCTGACCGAATTTTTCCGAAAGCCCAATTCTTTCTGCAACTTCAGTTTGAGAAAGGCCAGATTTTTCCCGAACCTTTGTTAAAAGATTACCAATTTCTTTGCTTAAAATGGTGTTTACAAGCACACTATAATTATGCCTAATAGGCATATAAAAATCAAGCAAAATTTTCTTTTAAGTTTTTGATTTTTTATATCTTATATTTAATTTTCCTCTGGGAGGGGGTATCGTCCAGTAGGTAGCCCCGTAGGTAGCTTCGGGGCTAGCCTCGTAAGTTGGTTCGGGGGTTGACTGGGGAGCAGGCTGGGAGACAGGCTCGGAGGCAGGTTCGTAACCAGGCTGGTAAGCAGGTTCGGAGGCAGGCTCGTAACCAGGCTGGGAAGCAGGCTGGTAGGCTGGCTCGGGGGTTGCCCCGTAGGCTAGCTGGGGAGCAGGTTC
>Ga0123519_10007131_pt1 | contig 17412 bp, 16 predicted proteins | sample YelNatPaOPRAMG02_FD_87396 | JGI IMG/M metagenome (GOLD analysis project Ga0123519, IMG submission 87396) | Hot spring microbial communities from Yellowstone National Park - Yellowstone National Park OP-RAMG-02 (version 2) | ecosystem: Environmental > Aquatic > Thermal springs > Hot (42-90C) ... | reverse complement strand
CGAGAGAACCTCTGGCGCTGACCATTCCTGACCCAAATCAAGACTAACAGAAAGGATAAAAAGAGGCCATAATAACCGGTAACGCCTTATTTATTTACCTACTTTTGCAACTGAGCAAAGAAGGAGCCTGAAAAAGAGGCTAAATGACTTTTTGGCAGAATTTATAAAGGTGGGAGAGTTCCGCATAAAAATCGTTTCGAGCTCGATTATTTACCTAATTTTTATAAATCCAGTCAAAGGGAAAGGGCTATGTCTATAATAAGGGATGGGAATTCCGCCGGCGCAGATAATGGCGATAGAAAATGGCGTTGAAAAACTGAGTGGGAGCGAGGCCATCCGAGTGTCTAAGGGCCTAATTCCCACAAGAATGGAAGAAAATCACCTAATTTTAGCTTTTCCCGCCATTCATCTTAGTCTTTCCGTCCTGCCCATTGTTTGGCCCGTGAGGGGATAAGGCGGCAACGGAAAAAAGACCATGAAAACTGGTGGGGTAGATTAAAAAGACCAAAAGAGGCCAGCATATAGCCCAAACCCCGTAGTTCCATAGCCTTTAATTATCTCATAATGTCGGTTAGTAAGGTTTTCGGCTCGCAGATGGAAAGAGAGCTTTGAGATGGGCTGAAAAACAATAGCGGCCTTAGAGATGGTATAAGCAGGCAGGGTAACGCGGCTCGCTGGCCAAGTGGAATAATCCATATCATCTCTCAGGCCCACTCGACTGATGGTCCAAGTTAGCTTGCAGGCTGGCGCTGCCTTTAATTCGAGTTCTGCCTCTATTTGAGAGCGTGGCCGGCGCAAAAGTCTTGTTTCTGACACCAGGTCTCGAGCTTCGAGCCAGTTCCAGGTTAGGTGTCCGCTTACGAATGAGGCAGGCTTAAAGTAACCTTCCAGCCTCAGGCCAGAGGCAGCGGCTCGGCCCAGATTTTGGTAACCGGCGGCAAAATCAAATTGAATCAAATCCCGGAAACGGCTGAGAAAATAGGTGGCGGCCAGCTCTAAACGGCCAGAAAAGAGAGCCTGCTCTAAGCCTAAATCCCAGGAAAGGGTTTTTTCTGGTTTTAAAGCCGGGTTGCCCACTGGTCCCCAGGCCGTTGGAGGCGCATAAAGCTGGTAGAGGCTTGGAGCTTTAAACCCCGTTCCCAAGGAGGTCTTGAGCTGGGTGGCGGTGGCTTCTATCCAGATGGCCTGAGCTAAACGATAGGTAAAGGCGAGCCCAGCGCGGGAATGATGGTCAAGCCTCAGCCCGGCGGTCGTCGACAGGCCCGAGCCCAGCTTAAAATGCTCCTGGAGATAAAGACCAACCGAGTTGGCTCGTTGCCGTGGCAAGAGGCTGCGGTCTTCTCCCCAAGCGGAAGACCAAAGATACTCGGATTCGCCTTCTTCTCGCTCCACCTCCAACCCGCAGGTCAAGGCGTGCCTTTTCTGGAGATAAAAATTGTGCTGCCAATCAAGCTTAAGGAAAAGACTCTGGAAGTGACCATGCTCCTTTTCCGCCGGATGAAGGTCGTCTTCCTCATTGCGGTTTTCGCGCTTATTCGTCACCGCGGCTAAGCTCAATTTTTGTTCCCAGGTTTGGTTGAGTTGAAAGGAATGATAACTTAGATGCAAAAATCCGCTCTGGAAATCTTGTTGGCTATTGGGGTCGTCGCCGTAAGGTCCGCCGAAATTATCCAGGTCTGTCTTGGCCTTCAGGTAGCGAAAAGCAAGGTTAATTTCCCTTTGCGGCCCTAACTGCCAGCCAAATCGTCCGGAAAGGCTAATATGGGTGTAGCCATCCTTTTCTTTATTCCCTGGATAAGAAGAGCTGGCCGCGGAAATCCCTTTGGTGCTGAACCAATCCCCAGCTAACCCATAGCTTAAATTCTCCTTTTGGCCAGAGGTGGACAGGCAAAATTTCTGGGTGGCGAAAGAACCGGCTTCACTCAACAAAGAAAATCTCTTCTGGCCACCCTTTTTGGTAACGATATTAATAATCCCGGCCATGGCATCCGAACCATAGAGCGGGCTTTGTGGCCCCTCGACCAATTCAATCCGCTCCACATCGGTGAGCAGGAGATGGGAAAAATCATAAGACCGGGAGGGAGAAATGGGGTCGTTGACCTCTACCCCATCAATCAGCACGAGAGTATGCTCGGAGTTAGCTCCCCGAATAAGAAACGAGGCGGTGGCGCCCGGGCCGCCGTTCTGGGTCAGGAAACCCTGGGGCAGATAAGCTAAGACCTCCGCTACATTGGTTAATCCTTGACTTAATAAATTTTCAGCGAGGAGCACTTTTACTGTGTTGCCCAGTTCTGTTGCCGGCGCCGGAAGTCTCGTGGCGGTAACAACTATTTCGTGATGGAGCTTGAGTTTTTCTTTTTCCTCAGCATCTTTTTTTTCCTGGTCAAAAGGGAGCCCGACAGAGGGGGCGGCTAAATTAAGTGATAGGAAAAGAGAAAGCCAGAAAGAAGTAAACACCTTGACCTCCTTAAGTTTTGTCCCCCGCTTGCTGTCGATTCTTTATTAAAAAAATTCAACCCATCCTTCCTCCCGAAGGCGGGCCGCAACGGCTTAAGGCAGGTCTCCTGACTCTCGGCTCATCCTCCTCCCGGGCCTTCCCCTTCGAACCGAAGAGTGGCTTTTTCCGGGATTCGTCCCCGATTACAGTAGCGGGGGCTGTGTCCGCTTCCCACGGACTTCCCTGCTCTTAAACCTCACCAGACTTCGAGTCAAAGAACTAAAAAACAGGGTTATTATAAATTGAATGATTATTTATGGCAAGCTTTTTAGGCTCGGATGGTCAGAACTTTGGTTACGGCCCTGCTCAGAGTCTTTTTTTCGGCCCCGGCTTTTTTTGATGTCTGTGACGAAGGGCACAGGGTAAGCAGAGGAGGAAAGACAAAAATTTTCTGGGGCGAAATAAACGAACCTAAAAAAAGAGGTAGTGGCTTAGCGCTTTCCCATTGGAGTCAAATTGGCAAACAGGCCAACTTAGGTTTTGTCCTTAAGAAATTCCTCAAGAAAAAAGAAGAACTCTGAGATATCACCGAGGTATCTGTTGTGTTTGATTAAGAGGCTGGGCTTAGGAAAAAGCGCTTGAGCCTATTTTATTTAGAGATGAACTAAAGCTCTAAGTTCATTTTTTCGAGCCAGGCCCGTGCCAAGATAGCCAAAGGCATAAGGTAAGGCTTTTCTTTTAAGGTTGTGGAGATTTTTCACGGAGTGGCTTGAAGGAGCAAACGAGTAAAGGGTCAGACCTAAAATAAGTTACTTCCCGACGGCTGGGTTAAATTTTTTGCCCCCCTAATAACAAAATATATTATAACACATCTAATTCATAGAATGCAAGAAAAAAATTTATTTTTTTAGAATTTTCTTCTAACTCCTTTGATTTTACCTGCTTTTTTCAGTTTAAGCCGGCCTTTGGCAGTTTTTGGCCTTGAAAGCCCGTTTTTTTAACCCCAAAAGGGCCTTTTTTTTTGACGGATGGCGAACCTATTTAATATAATAAGCGAAAACTTGCTTTATTTTTACTTACTTCGAAGGAATTGGCCATGGAAAAAGAGACTTTTCGCCATTTAGGCCATCAATTAGTGGATTGGGTGGCTGATTATTTGGAAAAAGTCGGCCAATGGCCTGTTGTGCCCAGCGTTTCCCCCGGAGAGATTAAGCGCCGACTGGCTCAGCGGCCGCCCGAGACGGCTGAAACCTGGGCCGATATTTTGGCCGATTTTAACCAGATTATCTTGCCGGGAATGACCCATTGGCAGCACCCGGGTTGGTTTGCCTATTTTCCGGCGAATAATAGTCCTGCTTCTATCCTGGGGGAAATTCTCACCGCCGGAATTGGGGCTCAGTGCATGAGTTGGCAGACTTCGCCTGCCGCCACTGAACTGGAAGAAGTGGTCATGGACTGGCTTCGCCAGATGCTTGGCCTGCCTCAAGGCATGGCCGGAGTAATTCAAGATACAGCTTCCACTGCCACCCTCTGCGCCCTGATTGCCGCCCGAGAGAAAGCGACCGCGTTTCTCAGCAACCGTCAGGGTTTTTATCAACCTCTCACGGTTTATGCCTCCGACCAGGCCCATTCCAGCGTAGAAAAGGGGGTGAAGATTGCCGGCTATGGCCGGGAAAAATTGCGCTACCTTCCCACCGATGAAAACTACGCTCTGATTCCGGAAGCCTTAGAAGAAAAGATTCGTGAGGACGTTAAAGCGGGAGCCATCCCGGCCTGCGTTGTCGCCACCTTAGGAACAACTTCCTCGGGCGCTGTTGACCCCCTGCGGCCAATTGGTGAAATTTGTTCTCGCTACGGCCTGTGGCTGCACGTGGATGCCGCTTACGCCGGTACCGCCGCCATCCTGCCCGAGCTCCGCTGGATGCTGGACGGCATAGAATACGTTGATTCCTTTGTTTTTAACCCTCATAAATGGCTGCTGACCAATTTTGATTGCTCGGCCTTTTTTGTCCGGGATGAGGAGAATTATGTGCAGACCTTTGAGATGCATCCTGAATACTTGAAGACAGCGCAGGACAGACTGGTCAAAAATTTTCGAGATTGGGGAATTCAATTAGGCCGGCGCTTTCGGGCTTTAAAGCTGTGGTTTGTTATCCGCTCCTACGGAGTACAGGGGCTTCAAGCCATGGTCAGAGAACACCTGCGCTTAGCCCAGCTCTTCCGCTCCTGGTTAGAAGAGCATCCATTGTTTGAATTGATGGCTCCCACCACTTTCAGCTTGGTCTGTTTTCGGCTGAACGACGGTCGACCGGAAGACCAGCTTAACTTGCTTAACCGTCAGCTTAACGAGAACATCAATGCTTCGGGAAGGATCTTTTTAACTCATACCGAGCTTCGCGGCCGGTATACCCTGCGCTTAGTGGTGGGCTCTCGAACCACCCAGGAGAGCCATGTCAGGCAAGCCTGGGAAATTATCCGCGGGGAGGCAGAGAAACTGGCCGGTCAAAAATAGCCTTACTTTTTCCCTGGTATTCCTGGTTTCTGGAAAAATTCACTGGCGGGGACGACTAAGACCTTCTCCGGTTTGACGCGGAGCGGAAAGACCTCGATTTCCTTGTCCTCTTCCAAGATAAAATCGGGCATGCGGGGGTTGGCATATTTAATGGGCGAGGCAGTATTAGCCACCAGAGCCTCTTTTAAAGCCTCGCCGTCTTTAGTGATGATGGCGATATATATATTTTGATAATTAAGGTATTTCCGGATAGCCCGGTTAACGTCTTCCTTGGTAAGTCGAGGTAAGCGCTCCTGGACTTCGGCCAGGAAATCCTCGTAGCCATAATAGTGGGAATCAATTTGCCAGCCCAATCTTTCAGCCAGGGTCTGGGTGTAAAGCCGGGTGTAGTGGAGAAGATAAGTCCGGACCAAATCGAACCTGTCTTCAGGAATGCCGGCCTCGACTAACTTCTGCAATTCTCGCAGCGTCTGCCGCAGGACAAAATGGCGATGGCTGTTGGGAACAGGCCGAATCCACACCGAAAAATATTGCTGCTGGCGGCAATAATTAGTGGCCGGAAACTTATCTCTACCTTGGAGAAAATGTTCGGCATAGGCATAATCGCCGTAATTCTGGCCCCTTTCCTCCCTGATTTTTTGAAAGAGCCAGGAAAGGTGCTGGCGGTGCTCGCCGAAATGAGAACAGGCCAGCCAAAGAGGAAAAAAGTCATCCTTGGCCCTGGTAAGCGGATGAGGAAACCCTAAGGAGATAGCCGTGGCGGGAGTGTCTTTTTCGGCGATGACTATCTCGAGACCATCGGCTGGCCTCGGCATCGGCAGTTTTAGTTGCGGCGTAAAGCCACGGGGCAGACGAGAAAAGTCAGCGCTTATTTTGGCCGGAAAATTGTCGGGATAGCCGCCAGCCAAGCCAATAATCAGGTTTCCTTGCACCATCTGGTCCTTATAGAAAGCTTTAATTTCATCCAAAGTAATACTTTTCACTGTCTCCACAGTGCCGGCCTCATGATGGCCATAAGGATGATTCTCATAAAGCATCAAGTTCAGGATTTCTTTGCCGAATTGTTCGTCCATATTATTGACCAGGGTTCTTTCTAAAAAATTGAGCTGGTCGGTTTTCAGTCGGTGGAAATCCTCCTCGCGAAAGCCTGGTTCAAGAAGCATCTCGCTAAAAATGGCGTAGAATTTTTCGAGGTTATCGCGATGGACGGTAGCGGAAAAAACCGACATTTCCTTATCGACGTTGAGGTCTACCGAGGCCGCTAAGGGATAAAAAGCCTTAGTAATTTCTTGATAAGTTCTGGTTTTTGTCCCGCCGTTAGCCAAAAGGTTAAGACAAAGCTGGGTGATTCCTTCTTTACCCCGAGGGTCGTTGGCTGAGCCTATTCGCAAGAGAACGCGCAGATGAACGAGAGGGTTATCTTTCTCTGGAAGAAGCTCTAAGCGCAAGCGGTTGGGGTCGACTCGTTGGCAGGAAAAATTAGTCAGCATGAGTCCGACTCCGAAAAAAATTCCCAGGCAAAGGCGAAGCGAAAGTTGATTCATGGCTCTTTCCCTCCGGTGAGAGTCACAACTGTGCTCGCTTCAGGACGGAAGTATTTCCTGGCCATCTGCTGAATTATTTCTGGGGTCACCTGGTCATAAAGGCGGAAGAGGCGGTTGAGAACTTGCGGGTCAGGCTTGAGCTGGAGGTAAAAGGCTAAGGTGGAAGCAAGGCCATCTGTGGTCCCCAAATCCTGAGCTAAGGAATAACGAAGGTTAGATTTGACCGCAGCCAAGGTTTCAACCGGGATAAGCTCGGTTTTTAGCCTTTCGAGTTCAGCCACTATTTGTTGCTCAACGTAAGGCAAATCTTCGTCCTTTTTAACGGTGGCGGAAAAAATCAGAAGATAGGGGTCGCGACGGTCAGGGAAACTGGCGTTAAGGGAGACGCACTTTTGCTCGTCGATGACCAGTTGGTGATAAAGCGGCGAGGAAGGGGAGAAAGAGGTCTGAGCTAAGAGGTCCAAGGCTGCTTTATCCACCACCTCATCCGAAAAGGCTGGCCCATGAAAAGCAACGGCTAAACGAGCCAAGGTTCTGGCGGGCCAGGGATAATGAGCCCGCTTTGGTCTGGTTTGAGGTGGCTCTTCCGGAGTCTCGAGGAGATAATTAGACCGAGGCCATGAACTATAATGATACTTTATTAGTTTCATTAATTCGTCATGGTCGAAATCGCCAGCCACCAAGATAATAGTGTTATCCGGGGAATAATAACGCTCTTTAAATTGCTGACTATAGGCAAATTGATTGGGCATATCCTTAATATCCTCCAGATACCCCAGGGTAGTGTGCTTGTAGGAGTGTTTCTCAAAAGCAGTCTGGCGCAGTAATTCCCACAGGCGGCGGTCAGGGTTGGAGAGGCTCGAGTAGTATTCGCCTTCGATGACCGGCGCCTCGGTTTTTAAACTTTCTTCGTCATAATAAAGGTTGAGAAAGCGGTCGGCCTCGACGGCCACGACGCGGCTTAGATTTTCCCGGCCGGCAAAAACTATAAAATAACAGGTATAGTCATCGGTAGTGTAACCATTGGTGCCGGCGCCAAGACGAGTCAGAAAATCATCATAGGCCGGCCGCGGCATCTTTTTCGTTCCTTTGAACATCATGTGTTCAAAGAAATGGGCAAACCCCGATTTGCCGGGCTCGACCTCGTTACGAGAACCACAACGGATAATGGTGTAATAGGAAATGATATTCGGGAAGGGCAGAGGAATAGAAACCACTATTAGTCCATTTTCTAATTGTTCAATTTTATAAGCATAGGGAAATATGTCTGAAGAGCCGGCGCTCACCGAGGCGGCCAACCCGAATAGAATTAATAAAACCGGCGTTAACCGCACCATGCTCCTACCTCCCTCAGAGGTCGACATAGGTCAGCCATTTTTCGTAGGCCGGGTTTTCACCCCGAACGCATTGGCTGTAAGCCGCTTGCAAACGCCGCGTAACCGGCCCTGGTTGGCCAGAGCCGATGATGTGAGGCTGAGGTGATTCTTCACCTTGGGAAGCATCGATAACTCTGGTAATCGCCACTATTTCCACGGCTGTCCCGCAGAAAAAGGCTTCTTCAGCCTGGAGAAAATCGTTTTTGCTGATGGCCGCGATAGCCGTGGGAATTCCCAGGTCTCGGCCGATAGTGAGAAGCGAAGACCTGGTGATGCCTTCGAGGATTGACTCGCGGTGGTCGTTAGTCAGGAGAGTGCCATCCTTGACAATGAAAATGTTTTCTCCCGGACCTTCGGCCACGCGGCCCTCGAGGTTGAGGAAGACAGCCTCGTCCGCGCCCCGCAACCTGGCCTCAAGACCGCAGATGGTAGATTGGATATACATCCCGCCGAGCTTCGCCGACATATCGAGCTGACTCCAGTGGAGGCGCCTCTGGGGAAGAATATAGACGGTAACTCCCTGCTGAGCCTTGTCGCCCAGATAGGCGCCCCATTCCCAGGCGCCGATGACCAAATGAACTGGACAGAACTTAGGCACCAGACCGAGGTTGCCGTAGGAATAAAAAAGGAGAGGCCGAATGTAGGCTGATTGCAGCCCGTTAATCTTCACGGTGGCCTTGATGGCTTCGATGATTGACTCCCGGGTCCAAGGGAAAGTCATCCTCGCTACCTTAGCCGAATGAAGAAAACGGTCGATGTGCTCAGCGAGGCGGAAAATAGCCGGGCCACGCTTAGTAGGGTAAGCACGAATGCCCTCGAAGACCGAAGTCCCATAATGAAGGGCGTGGCTCATCGGATGTAAACTCGCTTCCTGCCAATCATAAAAGGCGCCGTTATACCAGTACTTAGAGGCCTTAGGAAATTGACTCGTATCAAACATTAATCTCTCCTTTTGCTTACTTTAATTTTTATATAATAAAATTATTAACCAAAAGCCGAAGATAAACAGCGGCGTTGAGGCCAGCCGCGAGCCTCTTAGCTTGGCGGCGGTCAAGCTTTTTCGGTCCTGGTTTTAAATTTTTACTCCGGCCGATTATTCCTGGTGAGCTTAAACCGCTTTGGAGACGGGTACGGCCGGCGCTTTGGCTGGGGAAAGAATAAAAAAGCCCTCGATAATAAATAAAGAAGAAGTTAAAAAAATTTTTAAACACCACCTATTTAACCTTCTAACCGAAATTCCCAACGGCACCAGGCTTCGGCGGGATGGGGGTCAGGTGGACAGAAAAGGCAGCGGGTAGTTATCCGGGGGTCGATAGTCTGGGCAAAACCGCTGTATTCGACCAAACCCACCTCCCGACACGGAAAATCAGGCAGGCCCTGGCGTTGCCGCGCCTCCTGGACTCGGCAGGTGCGCATCTCAAAGACACACCGTCTGGAGTTAAGCTCGACTATGGCTTGTTCGTTGATCCGGGCATAAAGGCGGAACCGGAGAGCCAGGGCTAAGGCTTCCAAACCGCCGTTGGCGGGCAAATTTAATCTTTTAATAATCCGTCGGGCCTCAATTACCGTAAACTGAGCCCAGGCCATCTTATCCAAACGAATGGCCGCTTCCATCCCGAAGGTTTCCTCCACGGCCCGAAACCAAAGCCCGTCGTGGGTCAACCAGTTCAAGGCGGCATCTCGCAGAAGCCCGAGGAGTGTTTCTTTATCCAGGTCAGCGAGCTCCCTCATTTTTCTCCCTTTTACTCTTAATTTCATATTGCCGCTGATGATAGTGTTCTTTGGCCACGATTTTTCCTTGAGCCAAAAGAGACTCTATGGTTTTTTGAATTCGTTGCGAGGATTCACCCGACATGGCCGTGAGCTCGGCGAGCGAGGCCGGCCGTCGCCGCAGTGTGGACAGGATGGTCTCGGCCAGGTCGTCTGTTTTAAGGGAGGGGATTCTTTTTCTCGTCTCGGTGACAATTTCTGTTTGCGGGCCAAGCAAAGCTTGAATGGCTTGAAGCTCGGCTGCCTCGAGAGGCAAGGCCCAGGGCTCAGCCGGCGGTCTAACTACAGTGTTGAGTTGAATTTTATCAGGCTTAATAATTGAGATAGCCGGCTTTAGTTTTAAAATTTGGTCGAGGTCATCATTAACGCCTTTAACTAACATAATTTCTAACCAAATTTGGCCGGAATATTCAGTCCGAAAAGCGGCCAGAGACTCGATTACGGTCTGGAGGCGTTGCTCTGGCGAGGGTCGGTTGACCGCTAAAAAACCCTCCTGAGTGGCACTGTCCAAGGAGGGAACTACCAGGTCGGCCAGAAGAAGCTCGCGGCGCACCTGCTTATCAGAAAGAAGTACACTGTTCGTCAAAACGGCGACAGGAATAGAAGTGAGATTTTTTATCTCGGCGATTATCTCCCCTAAATTAGTGTTAAGCGTCGGCTCGCCAGACCCGGAGAAGGTAATGTAATCTATTTCAGGAAATTGATTTAGCGCCGCTTTAATGGCCTCAGTTACATCCTTAACGCGAAAATAGGGACGTCTGGTTACAACCCTTTTCTTGGTCGGACCAAGCTGACAATAGATGCAATCTAAGTTACAGGTCTTTGGCGGGAGGATGTCCACGCCCAAGGAGCGGCCCAGACGTCGAGAGAGGACAGGCCCATAAACGAAACGATGGAGATTTTTTCCCTTAAAGGCTGGTTCTTCTTTGGCTTCTGTTCCCTTTGGGCTCATTAAAGCCAGCTCTTTACCTAACGCCCCTTATAGGCGGCGAGGAAACGTTTTAGAGACCGGTCATAGGTCTTTTCGATTTCCGGCGGGAAGAGGCAGCCAGGCAGTTCGCCGTTATTCCAGTGGTAGGTTAAACATTGGCAACAGATTCCCTTACGAGAACAGGGTTCGTAGGTACAGGTACAGTGAACTCGGTTCTCTCTTTCTTGACATTCCTTCATTACCTCTAACTCCTCTGGAAGCAAAGGGTTACAAAGTTTGGACTGAAAAAATAGGATAACTTAACTTTTAAATCAAGGCAAGGGAAAATTTAAAAACCGCTAAGCTCGGTGCTGGCCGGCCGAGGGCAAAAATCGAGAACACATAAGGGTCAAGCTCGCTTCTCTGGAATTAACGCTCCCGTCTCCTTGGTCAGCCGGCTGAACTATTGGCCGGCCCTGGATTCCTGGCTGACAACTCGGTGCGCCCCATATCAACTATTTAAAATGAATTATCACTTTGGTAGCCCCAAATAGGGTTGAATATTAATCCCTTTTTATCCCTGAGAAACAGCCATTTTCTTTCGCCGACAAGTTATATCTTGCGGCCCTAACTTCAATTAAAAGGCCCTCGCCGGTCAAGAACCTCAGGAAAAAGCGTCGCTGCTATCTTAACGCCGTCTAAATATTTGCACTGGCTAATGGCTTCCGCTATACTGGAAACTTCCAGAGCCGTCGGGACAAGAGGAAGTTCAGGCGAAATTAAGGGAGAAGGTTCCATGAAATCATTCGCTAAGCCGCGCATGACGGCTAAAGAGGCCAGGGCCGGGTTAGAAGCCAAGCTCCCCGCCATTGAAACCTTTCCTAACCAGTTTCCAGGCTATGAAATAAAGATTGAAATTCCCGAATATACGTCTGTATGCCCCAAAACCGGTTTGCCCGATTTTGGTAAGATTACCATCATTTATGAACCCCGTCAGCTTTGTCTTGAGCTGAAATCGCTAAAAATGTACATTCTGGCCTATCGGAACCTGGGGATTTTTTATGAAAATGCCGTGAACCGTATTCTGGAGGACATTGTTAGGGCTTGTCGGCCAGTCCGGGCGGAGGTGGTCGGCGAGTTTAACCCGCGGGGAGGCATAAAATCGGTTATTACCGCCACCTATCCTCGGCTGAAGGTCAGGAAACGGGGCCAGCGGTAAGGTCAAAGACCTGGTTGCTTTTTACTATAAAATTTTTTTTATATAAAATAACCTCGATAGAGCCCCGGCGAAACTTAAGGAAGATTGAGTTCCCAGGAAAACAAAGGACCGGAGGTTTAAAAAGAGGCCAAGCGCTGATAAAGGAGGTGAATAAAAAGAGATGCCGCTCTGGGGAAAAGGGAATTAAAGAGAGGCCGCGCTTTAAGGCCAAAAGGAGAATAGATAGGCAATTTAGCTGAAAATTAGGTGGCAGAGAAAATAATGAGACCAAACCAGAAGTTAAAGGCTGAAACGGAATTAACGACGAATAATTCCGCCTGGGGCAGCAGCGATTTTCTGATGCTTTTCACCGTCATCATCTGGGGCGTAAACCTGACCATAGTTAAATTGGCCCTGCAAGAGTTCCCTCCTCATCTCTTTAACCTGCTCCGTCTTTTCGGGGCCTCGCTCTTCCTCCTTTTTTTCCTTCTTCTTCGCCGGGAATCTCTTTCTCTTTCTCGTTCTGAGCTCCTGTGGGTTATTTTTCTTGGCTTCTTGGGTAACACTTTTTATCAGGTGCTTTTTATTCAAGGGATCAGTTTAACGACCGCCTCCAATGCCTCGCTCATCATGACCTCTTCGCCTCTCTTCATCGCCCTCCTCAGCACCTGGTTAGGCCATGAAAAATTGTCCCGGGAAGGTTGGTTGGGTCTTTTTTTATCTCTTGTTGGCTTATATTTGGTTATTACCCAGAGAACTGGGGGGCTGTCTTTTTCCTCCCGTTCCCTCCGCGGGGATTTAATGATTCTTTTAGGTAACCTCGGCTGGGCTGGCTATACTATTTTTTCTCGACCTCGGCTTAAAAATATGAGCTCTTTAAAGCTGGCGGCGCTGACCATGGTTTCGGGCATGATTTTCTACCTGCCGTTCGGACTCCCTCAGAGCTCTTCGTTTTCTTTTTCGACCGTGAGCTGGCAAGGGTGGGCTGAGGTTTCCTTTTCTTTTATTTTTGCCTTGGGCCTGGGCTTTGTTGTCTGGTACAACTCTCTCCGGTATGTGGGAAATAGTCGAACTGGCATCTATAGTTATTTAACGCCGCTCGTGGCGATTATCACCGCCCATTTGGCCTTAGCGGAAAAAATTACCTGGCTTCAAGGGCTGGGAGGGTTGATTATTCTTTTTGGCTTTTCCTTAACGCGGGCTGGCCTCTGGTGGCACCGTCCGTCTCAGAAGCCCCTCTCTGGCAGCACATTATAAAGATAGGGGTTATCAGGATTCTGCAAAACGCTGAGGAGCTGGCGGGCTTCCCTCATCTGTTTTGTCTTGAGATAACAGGGAAGAAGCCGGCTGAGCAGGATATAACGATAATGAGGGTCGTTTTCGATTTGGAGTGCTGCCTCATAGCACCAGGCGGCTTCAGCGAACCGGCCCCCTTTTTGAGCTTCTTGGCCGAGACTTAATAGGAAGGGGACGTCGACCGTGGCCGGCGGCCGAGAGGCCAAAAGATTGCTTAGATAAGACCTAAATTCATTATTATAAAGAGTAAAAAAATCGAGAGGGTCGGCCAACCAGGTGAATTTTGCCTTCGCTTCCAGAGATGTTAAGGGCTGGCCAATTAGGTATCGGCCATCCTGATAAAGGAGAGGATACAAAAGGCCTTTCTGGATAGTTCCATAATAAAGGTAGACCTGGTGGTGCGGGAAGCAAGTCGCCAGCTCCGTGTTTTTTTCATCCACATTTCGACAATAAATAATATCCGAAGCCAGGAGCGGGTCATTATAAATAAAGCCTGAGCCCCAATGGCCAGTCGGAAAGTATTTGTTGGGATGATAGAGTAATTTCATGATGATCAAAGCCGGCCTTTGCGCCACGACATCCTCAACGGCGAGATTAAGCTGTTTATTTACCCCCGCAAAGTTCTCTATCAGCCTTTCCTGGAACCAGTAGTTTCCTGCAGGCGCTAAGAAACGGGGAAAGCGAACCAAAAAGGCATAGATGAAAAATACCCCTAAGACAAGAGAGGTTAAGCTCTTGGCGGTAAAAGGAGAAAGGGGCCTTTTTTTTGGCCGCCAAGAAGCCACTAAAAGGAGGCCCCGACTACTCAGGAGGGCGACAATAAAGACTGATTCGAAAAACATTCTGGCTCCCAACGTCAGGACTGTTCCCCAGAAGAAAAAATGGCCGGCGACGAGCGATAGAAAACACAAGAGCAGAGTTAAATCTTTTTTTCGTTTTTCTCCCCTTTCCCTCAACCGCCAGAGAAATGGGAGGAGAGCCAAGAAAGAGCTTCCTGGCCAGCCGAAGAGGTCTCGGTTCAGGGCTTTAAGATTATCCCAAATTTGCCTCGCCCCGAAGAGAGGCGTGTATTCATAATCAAGGTAAGCGGCTCGGCCGAAGATTCGGATATATTTCTTTCCATGGGAGATTTCGTAGCCGACTCTTAGGGGATGACCGTTAGTTAGCTGATTATAAAAGAGAAATAGCCCTATGAAAAGGAGGGCGGTTAAGAGAGCAGCTAAGGCATTTTTCCATCTTTGATGAAGGCGGCGGAGTGTTGTCCAGCCGAAAAGAATGATTAGCGGGAGGGAAAAAGCGACCGCGCTAAAGGGACGGACTAAAAACATCGCTCCCCAGGAGAGGCCAGTAGCTAAGCCAGAAGCGAGCGTCGGATTTCGCTGCGACCTGAAGACAGAAAGAGCCAAGAAAATTCCGAAAAGGAGACTGGCGGTATGGGACATCATCGTGGCTGAAATCACCCAGAACCAAAAAGAAGCGGCGAGCAATAGGGAAGCCACGAGTCCGGTCGACTGGTCATACATGTCGCGGCCCAGATAATAAATGGCCATAGTAGCTATCCCAGCCAGCAAAGGGTTAATTAACCAGGGTAATTTAATTAAGAGGCCGAGCAGAAGTAACAGGGGGAAGCCAGGAGGATACTGGCTGTACCAGCGTCCATTGTTTATTATATGAGTGAAATCAAAGGCTTCGGGCAAGCAAGGGGAAGGGACATAAAGCTTACCCAGCTGGAAAATCTTGGCTTGGAATAGATAGGCGACCTCGTCATGAAGATGGGGGATGCCTTCAAAGACAAGCAGTGAAATCAAAGCCGAAGCGGTAAAAACGAATAAGGCCGCGATTAAGACGAGAAGGGGTAAAGAATTTTTTTCTTTTAATTTCTGGTTCATGGAATTTTCAGGAGGCGGTGGAGGGGCAGCAGCAGCCGCACATTAGCCGCTTCCTTTTTTTGGCATTGCCTGATAAGAGATAAAGCTTTTTTTATACTCCATTTTAGTCCTGATTGGGGTTGGAGAATGAGCGGCGTTCCGGCCGGGAGAACACGGCGCAATTTCAAAATAATGTTCAAGGATAAATCGCGACTGACGACAAGTTTCACTTCTCTGGCCAATTTTTTAAACTCAGGCTGGAGGAAATAATGGGGGGGCTTGGGAGAGACCGTCCACCAGTCGGCAACGAAGCTGGGTTTTATGGTGCCATTGGTTTCGACTTGAAGCCGAAAATTGGCTTTTCTAATCGCCAGCGTGAGCGGTTTTACCTCCTGGAGGAGGGGTTCTCCTCCGGTCAAGCAAACCCAGGAGCAGGGAAGACGACGCTGTCGGCTCAAAATTATGGCCATAATCTCCTCAATCCTCATCTCCTGGCCGGCCAGCCAGGCCCTTTTCGTGTCGCAAAAAGAACAGCGCAGGTTACAACCACTTAAACGGACAAAAATAGTCGGCTCGCCTTGCCGCAAACCTTCTCCCTGGAGAGAAGAAAAAATTTCAACCACTTTCAGTGTAGGTGGCGCTGGCATCTTCTGATTCCCAAACTGTCACCTCGCGGACCGGGAGCTTTGCTTTAAGCTCCTGGAAAAAGTGGCGAGCCAAGTTTTCCGCCGAAGGATTAAAGGAATAAACTTCGTTCAAATGCGTGTGGTCAGGCAGGACCTCGGCCAACTGCCTTTTGATTTCCGTAAAATCAATGCCGATACCCGTGGCCTCTAATTCCTTGACCTCAAGAACCACTTCTACTTTAAACGTATGGCCGTGGATTTTTTCGCATTTTCCCTTGTAATCCTTGAGAAAATGGGCGGCTTGAAAGGTGTCGCGGACACGAAGTAACCAGCTCATAGCTTCCCTTCCTTTCTGAGGCGGCGGAGAAGATGGTCTTCCTCGCCCACCATTTCCCAAGCTCTTTGGCGATAAACACAAGCGGGGCATTCTAAGCAGGGGATTTCGCTTCCGCGATAACAGGATAAAGAGTAGGCGTAATCAGCGCCGAGCTCCAGTCCCAGGCGAAGGATTTCAACCTTGGTCAAGGTAAGGAAAGGGCAGATGATTTTAAAACCCGGAGCGCCGAAAGCAGCTTTGGTTCCTTGATTAATGGCCCTTTCCATGGCGCGGACGAAATTTTCTGTGGTGTCCGGATAATCGGGAGAGTCGAGGACATGAAAACCGCAAAGAATTTCTGAAATCGACCTCACTTCGGCATAGGCTGCGGCCAGCGAGAGAAATATCCCGTTACGAAAGGGAACATAGGTCGGCGGCGGCCCGGTTTTAGGCTTCTGGGCCTCCCAGCGAGGAATTTCAAGAGAGTAATCAGTCAGGGCGGAACCAGCAATCGGCCTCAGGTCGACCTTAAGAATTTCCCCTGGGATACGAAGCTGCTCGAGGGTTCGAGCTGAAAGGTCAATTTCTAAGCGATGCCGTTGACCGTAGTCAAAACTGAGAGCCTGAACCTCCTTCCCCTGACTTAAAGCCCAATAGAGGAGCGTTGTGGAATCTAATCCCCCTGAAAACAGTACTACCGCCTTCATCTAAAATCTTTTATCATCATAAAGAAAGCCGAGAGAGTTGGCAAGACGCCGCGAAGCAATGGTCAGGATTGGCCCTAACTGAGACTTGGCTATTATCGACTAATTTTTATGCTGGCTCAGATAATTAATGGTGGCTTGTAATCCCTGCGATTAGTCCTAAACATTAATACCCTATTTCTTAAGGGAGGCTTAATTTTTCCGTCTCTTATCCAGTTCAGTTGATTAAAATGTGACCGGGGAAAAGACCAGGAGATGGGTAAGCTCCTCTTTTTGTTATGGCTATTATTTATCAAACCACAAAAAATGTTCTCTCTACATTCTGGCTGGGATATTTTGAACTTAAGCATCATCTTTACGCCGCTAAAAACTTATAGTTTCCCAATAAATTTTCCAGGCTTTTATCAACTAATCGGGAGGCGAGCCATTTTCCCTCTTTGCTGGTTCTCTTCCATTTTCGATGGGTTGATTCGAGGGCTGAGTTCGGGAGGGCCGAAGCGACCAGGGAAGGTTTAGCCTTCCCGAATCGGCCTTCGAGGGAACCTCTGGGCGCCGAGGATGTCTGAGCCTGAACAGGACAAACGGAGAGGCCAAAGGGAGGCAAGGGACTTCCGGGCTATGTCTATGAACCGGGAGGCAAGTTGAGCAGGCGCCGAGAAGGACGAAGGGGGAACGGCGCTAAAAACCTGAGGGGGAGCGAAGCCATCCCGAACATCTCCGGGCCTAACCCACACAAGATGGAAGAGAATCTCTTTGATTAATTTATGCTCAGAGCAAAAATCATTAAGGCCGGGCATTTATCCCCGAAAAACCTTAGTCTGAAGGCAGCTTGATTTTATAAGGCTATTCCGGGCT
>Ga0123519_10007130_pt1 | contig 17416 bp, 13 predicted proteins | sample YelNatPaOPRAMG02_FD_87396 | JGI IMG/M metagenome (GOLD analysis project Ga0123519, IMG submission 87396) | Hot spring microbial communities from Yellowstone National Park - Yellowstone National Park OP-RAMG-02 (version 2) | ecosystem: Environmental > Aquatic > Thermal springs > Hot (42-90C) ... | reverse complement strand
CAATCTTTACCTCGTATGCAAGAAATGCCTTATTACCCATCAGGAGAATCACCTTCCTTACAGAATCTTTATTGTATCTGGCACCTATCGATTTATACCCTGAGACATCCCTGTTGAGGACGAGATAGTATGCATCCGTCTCATTAAACGAGACCTTTGTATCCAGACTTAGAGACGGGAGATTGAAGAATGTTACCTTGTTGACAGTCTTGTTAGAATCGATGGTCAGGGCAATGCCGGCGGGATAAATCGGAATGCCTCTATATGTATAATTGAGTCTGACTGTCTTAGACCCAACGCTACCAACTATCCTATCTACAACTACGCCGATACTGTCATTTATCGAAAAGAGTCCCGGATATCTACCAATGAATTCTATAGCGGCTCTATCGATAGAATCGGCATATACCCTCTCGCTAAGTCCCGTTATCAAAATTGGGGAATTTATGCCTATCTTCCCTGTAATTTTGGCATTGGGATTGGACTTCTGCAATTTGACGAACTCGGTCTTCAAATCGCCACCAAAGAGAGAGGCAGAGATAAAAACCATTACCAAAATCAATCCAAAAATTCTTTTCATAAAACCTCCTTAAAATAGTCTTCGATCGGGTCAATACTACCCAAACTACATCCGATATATTAGAACAATTACTGTAAGTCTATAATATTCAAAATTAAAAACAATGTATGAAAATCCTGTCATATTCTGCAAATTATGATAATTCTACATCCTATGAATGAGTTACACAATACTAGGTCGATAGCCCTCTCGATACTCGCAGACATACTAATCAAAAATCACTCAAGAGATGAAAGTCTGAAAAGATATCTAAGCACAGAAAAACACTTATCGGAGCAGGACAGGGCTTTCATATTCAATATCGTAATGAATACCCTGCGATACAAAGAGGTATTCGACGAGATTACAGAAAAGATATTGAACAGACCAATACAGCATATCAATAAAGATATCTTGCTTGCAATCGATATTGCCCTTGCCCAGACTCTGACACTTGACAATATCCCATTATATGCCTCTGTATTCGAGACTATCGAAGGATACAAGGAATCGAAGAATAGAAATAGTAGATCGATTGGATTTTTGAACTATGCCTTGAGACGAATCACCCAAAATAGTTCTATCGATGAACTCTTTGCCCAATATCAAAACCAGAACAGACTAATCCAGAAATTGCAAAATCATCTATGCGATGAACTATCTGAGAAAGAGATCATCGGAATTTACAAGACCTCATTTCAAAGACCCAGAACTGCTATCAGAATAAACAACAAGGTCATAGACACCAATGATGCTCTAAAAGAATTGCACAATAATGGCATCTCGGCAAGGAGTTCAGAAATAGTAGCGAATGCCATTATCCTGGAGACGGATACACCTTTTGCAAGGCTTTACGAGATACTCCCAGCCGAAGGATTTACATTCCAATCCGAATTGAGTCAACTGGCGGCATATTTGCTATCTCTCAAAAAGGGGTATTCACTCCTCGATGTCTGCTCTGGTAATCAGATCAAGGTGGGACAGATTAAGGAACTGTTTCCGGAAGATTTGGAGATTACCTCGATAGATATAAAGAAAAATCACCGCCCAATTGGCAGATACATACAGGCAGATGCCCGCAATATCAGATTAGATATGCAGTTTGACAGAATACTCCTGGACGCACCCTGCTCGGGACTGGGCACACTCGCCTATAACCCGGAGATCAAATTCAGGATAAACAGAGAATCCATAATCAGACACTCCAAGATACAATATCAGATACTATCAAACATCGGAAAATATACCAAACAGGGTGGAAGGCTGCTCTATTCGGTCTGCACAATTACCGGGTCCGAGACAGAGAAAAATATTATGAAATTTCTTGAAGAAAATAGAGAATTTGAGATAATCAACCCCGTTATGAATTCCTCTATACTCAGACAATACCTGACACAGGAAGGATTTTTGAGAATCTTTGATTACAACAACAATAGTTTCTTCTATGCTTTACTGGAAAGGAGATAACTGTGCTTAAAAAGGGAAAGACCTACATTGCCCCATCGATACTCTCTGCGGACTTTTCGAGGCTTGGAGAAGAGATAGAGGATGTGGAAGCATCTGGAGCCGACCTAATTCATATCGATGTAATGGATGGACATTTCGTACCAAACATAACGATTGGCCCCCTCGTTGTGAAATCATTGAGAAAGTCGACCACCCTCCCTCTCGATGTCCACCTGATGATAGAGAACCCGGATGCATACATCGAGGATTTTATCAAAGCCGGTTCGGATATAATAACTGTCCACGAAGAGGCTTCGAGGCACTTAAACAGGACTATACAGAAGATCAGAGAGGCTTCCAGAATATACGATAGGATAAGTACCGGCAGGAGATTTAACAATGTACTATGTGGTGTCTCGCTCAACCCACATACTCCTCTCTGTTCACTCGAAGAGATTGTCAATGATATAGATTTGGTTCTAATTATGACAGTAAATCCGGGTTTTGGTGGACAGGAATTCATAAAGACAATGTATGATAAAATCAAGAGGACAAAGAAACTCATTAATGGGCAGAACATCCTCATCGAAGTAGATGGCGGTGTAAATGGTGAAAATGCAGATAAGATATTAAAAAGCGGAGCAGATATACTCGTATCGGGCAACTATATCTTCAAGAGTGAGAATAGAATCAAAGCCATAAAATCCCTGAGAGGAAAATGATTTATGAAAGACAGATTTTTCCTGGGAATAGATGGTGGAGGGACAAAGACCCTGACAACCATAGCCGACGAAAGTGGGAGAATCGTTTCAGCCTTCAGATCCGGACCATCCAATTTTCAATCCGTTGGAATAGAGAGAGCGTATAAAGAACTCAGGATCGGAATAACAAAGGCACTCAAGATAGCAAGACTTACCAAGGGAGATATTGCATTTGGGGGGTTTGGTATCTCAAGTGCTGACAGAGACAAGGACTTTGATATAATACTCTCTATACTAAACGACATCCTACCGGATACTCCAAAGGTGTTGGTAAATGACACCACAATAGCCCTGAGAGCAGGCACAAAAGACTGTGTAGGCGTAGCATTGATTTCTGGAACAGGTACGAACTGTATAGGATTTAATAAAGACAGAAAGATGGTTAGAATCGGAGGACTTGGGCCACTCACCGGTGATTATGGAGCCGGTTCTGATATTGCAATGGCTGCTTACCACGCCGCCTTTAGATACAATGATGGAAGAGGTAAATATACCATTCTCTATGATATTATCAAAAAACACTTCAATGTGATTGATATCGAAGACCTCATAGAATTGACTTATTATGACTCAGCAGATTATTACCAATTGAATACCATAACACCTTATGTCTTCATTGCTGCCAAGAAAAACGACAAAATCGCAAAGGAGATACTCATAGACTGTGCAAAGGCACTGTCCTATGCAGCTCTTACCTGTTTGAGACAACTCTTCAAGACTGATGAAAAGGTCTTCATAGCCTTTGGTGGTTCTGTATTTATCAGACAGCCCAGGAGTATAATGACAGATTACATCAAGAACAAAATCCTGAAGAGGTACCCAAAGGCAAGATTCGTTGTACTGAGAACAGAACCTGTAATAGGTGCTCTCCTTCTTGCATATGATGGTTATTATGGAGATTTCAGGGCAAACAGACTCAAGCCAACTCTAATTAAGACATTAAAACAAAGAATATCAACCATCAACTAATACGACAGTTGGCGTGCTCTAAGAATTTTTTCAAGAAATTTTAATTTAGGGTAAAATATGTTTAGAACACATACTTGATAGTTGGGTATATCATTGCTGCCTTGGCGTTGATGTTCAGTATGTATGAAAATGCAATTTCAACACCCAAGTTCAAACCCTTACGATAAGAATCGAAGCCAAAACCCGTGGCAATACCAAAATCAGGCAAAAAAGACCCGCTATTGTTGGGAGACGGGGACGCAAAGGCTCCACCGCCAAACACCTTGACAGGAACAAATAGGTCATTTCCAATATCTACTTTATACAGATATGAGAGGTTTACGAATGCCAAGGTATAGTTATCGTAATTGAGCTTATCAGCCTCTACATCGCCTGACTTTTTCTTCGGGGCGTTATTGGAAACCATAGATGCACCGAGAGAGAGCCCGGCTGAGCTCGACTTACTAAAAGAATAACCGAGTACAAAGTTATAATATGGTTCTGAATTGGAGACGCTCTTATTGCCACCAATAGTAAAGAAAACACCGGGATTAATCTCACTCGAAAATCCCTTATATGGCTCAGCAGCATATACGGTAGTTACCGAAAAAATCAGTACAAATATAGAGACGAGTAAAAATCTTTTAATCATAAGCTTACCTCTCCATTTAAATTATTGTCCGGCGCTCTTGAATATGAAAGGATATCTCACCACAACTATACCTCCGCCCTTGGGAGCAGGGAACATCCATCTCTTGATATTTCTGATTATACAATCCTCTACAGCTGCATTATTCATCTCCGTCTGTTCAATCTCTGCATCAGCTACAGACCCATTTCCAGAAATGGTAAATTTCACTGCAATCTTACCGTATAGATTTGGATTCTTGCTCAATTCTTTCTCATAGCAATACTTAATCTGTGCCCAATATCTCTTGATTACCCTTGCAACTACATCCTTGTCGAGACCTCCAACCATAACCAGTTTTCCAGTAGAGACCGCCTCTTCGGATTTTCCGCCGGCTCCCAAATTGAAATCTCCGTGCCCTCTCCTGCTCTTTCCTCCTCCAAGTCCGATACCACCGAGAGACGCTACACCACCACCTCCGCCACCACCTCTCGAACCCAGACCACCCAGTCCACCAGAATCTCCCATCATAGTACCGTGGAGACCACCGAGGGCATTATTTATACCTGCACCCAATCCTGCACCAAAGATAGAGTTCATTGCTGGGTTACCACCGGAGCCTCTCAATATGCCAAGCACACCAGACTTCAAAGCGACTTTCCTGTTCTCGACTCTCCTGTTTGGATCGGCGATATTTGGACCTTTTACAGGAGGTCTCTTCTCATCGATTACCTTGCCTATCTTCTTCTCTGTAATTGCCTTCATCTCGAGTTCTTTCTTCTCGACCTTCTTTGGTGCCTCTTTCAGAACCACTTTGGCAAATCTATTCAAACTCTTTTGCAAATCCTCCGGCGGCGATGTAAGTGAGTCTTTGAAGAATACCACCATAATAAAAAGTGCTATGGCTACGAAGAGTACGGACGAAACAAGCCACTGGGCAAATCTATAATCCATACTCCTTATGAAATCCTCTTTTGGTGCCTGTTTCGGATGGATATATCTGATTATCAGATCAATTGGTCCATTCTTTACAACTATTACATCATTCAGTTTTAGGGATATATTATTATTTGCAGTCGCCTCTACCTTTTTTCCATCTACGAAATGTATCAATTCCCATTCTGGTGGAAGATTGACTGTATGAGACGAGCCATCAGTCGTAACCAATGGGAATATATCATTCTTAAGGTATTCCTCCGGGATAACGAAATCGCTATTTTCCGAAGTACCTATTGTAACAGCACTCCTTTTCCCAATAATAGCTATCTCGCCGATCATCCCACCCATCCATCTCATAATTACATCAGGTACCTTATTAGTCTCGTCTGCCTTATCCTCCTCTAACTTCTTTGGAGATATATACATATTGATAGAATCAGCTGGAATTCTCTTCTTTCTTTTTATATTTTGAACAGGCATCTTCTTTACAATACGCTTTGGAGCGGGTGCACTGACTGGTTGTGACTCAGATTTCGCCTCTTCATCGAATATAGGTGTAATTTCATACTCTCCAATCTTCAGGACATCTCCCTTGGATAACATCTTCTCCTTGACTCTCTCACCATTTACGAAGACACCAGTCTTGGAGCCCATATCCATAACATTGAAATTGCCCTCTTTGATCCTTACCATACAATGAAGTGCACCAATACCTTCGGATTCAATCTGGATATTGGCTGCCGAGGAGGAACCGATGATAATATTGTCCTTCTCTAACTCAACCGTATTCTCCTTACCATCAGGTGCCTTGATTAAAAATTTGTATTTCATCTTAACCTCTCTTTGGTATTGGTTTATAACTTATCCACAGACTTAAAAAGTTCTGGCTCGAAATTCTCCCTGACTTTTATCAATCTTCCAAATTGAGCCTCTTTTCTCGAGGATATATATGAACCATCAGGTTTTTTGAGCTCTCCCTGTATAGTAACATCAGAAAAGTCTATAATGGTTTTTTGTTTATAAACCACCTTATCACCAGACCCGCTCTCCTGAGCATAAGACTCTGCCGAAAAAACAATCAATATGCTCAATATGCCAGCAATAATGAGAAGCTTTTTCATAAATACCTCCCTGAATCCAAATACATTATATCAAAAATACTCAAAATTTTCCACATTTTCATTTTTCTTCTTTTTGTCCACCGTTATCTTTTGGTTCCTCAGCCTTCTTCTTTGCCTCCTCCTCTGCCTTTGCCTTCGCCTCTTCCTCAGCCTTCTTCTTTGCCTCCTCCTCTGCCTTCACCTTCGCCTCTTCCTCAGCCTTCTTCTTTGTCTCCTCTTCTGCTTTTGCCTTTGCTTCCGCCTCAGCCTTCTTCTTTGCCTCCTCCTCTGCCTTAATCTTATCCTCAACATCTTTCAGCTTCTTCTTTGTATCCTTATCGTCCGGTTTGATCTTCAGACATTCATTCAAAAAACCCTTTGCCTCAACAAACTTACCTTCTCCTATTACAGCATCAGCCTTTCCCATTAGTTCCTTGAACTTCTCTTCTGCCTGTCTCTTCTTATCCTCTTCTGCCTTCTTCTTTGCCTCCTCTTCCTTCATCTTCTTTTCCTGCTCCTCGAGCATCTTCTTCTGTATCTCTGCCTGTTTCTTCTGTTCCTCCAACTTTGCAACCATACCTATAGCCTTCTGCTTCAACTCATTGTCCTTGGTGTTCGAAGAAGCAAACTGCTTATATAGTGCGATTGCCTCGTCGATCTTTTTCAAATAAGTATGATTTATAAAAGCCTTGTAATAAAGTGCCTCATACTTCTTGGGATTGATTTTCAGGACCTCATCGAGCTTATTCATAGCATCTTGTGGTTTCTGCAAGCCAATCAGAGATAAGGCAAGCTGGAAGTTTGCATTGTCATTCTGAGGTTCGAGAGAGGCAATAACCTTGAAGTGTGAGAATGCCGCATTATAATCCTTGAAGTGAAGTGCTATCGTCCCGAGGTTCTGATGTGCCTCTATATTGTTTGGATCCAATTCCAGAGCAATTCTGAAATAACCCATAGCAGAGACATAATCATCCATCTTGAGGGCTATCATACCGAGGTTATTTCTGATAGATGCGTCTTTTGGATCCAATTTGCCCGCATTTCCAAGAGTAAGTTTTGCGAGCTTGAAATTTCCCTGATCATAATAGATCAACGAAAGATTCTTATAAGCCTCTACATTATCAGGATCCCGAGAGAGCAACTCCCTTATCACACCTTCTGCCTTCTGGTACTCCTTATTCAACCTGTGAAACACGGCGATATTATTCAGTATCTTGCTATTATTGGGGAATTTCTTAAGCATCTCCCTCAAATACTTTATTCCATCATTATATTTGCCTGCCTCCTTATAGATCAAAGCCTTTGCAAGAACCGGCTCAACATTGTTTGGATCTGCAAGAGCGGCCTTATCACAATAACTCAGTGCCTCATTGACATTCTCCATCTTCACCTGAATGGCTGCGAGATTCAAGAAGGACTTGTAATTCTTTGGGTCCTTCCTCACGACATCAGAGAATGCCTTTATAGCCTCAGAGTAATTTCCTTGGTTATATAGCTGGACTCCTCTTGAAAAATCATCTTCCGGAGCAGATTCTACAGGTTTCATCTGTTTGTCTGTAGGTGCCTCTACCTTCGGCGCAGGACAAGCGACAACAAACAAAATACCCACCAATAAAACAAGACAGGATAAATTTCTATTCATTTTTATATTACCTCTCATAATTTATTCCTCTGGGGTCTTCTCATTTTCCTGTGGCTCAGTCTTTTCTTCTCCACCTTCTGATGGCGTTCCCTCTTCACTCTTTACCTCAGAGCCCTCTTTCTTTTGCTCTTTCTTCTCTTCCTTCTTCTCTTCGGGCTTGACCTCTTTCTTAACCGGCTCTTCAACCTTTGCAATCAAAGAAGGATAGAATAGCTGGCCATAGAAATATTCTTTTGCCACATATTTGGTCTCTGGCAAATCGGGATATGAGCCCGGCTTATAACCATCGAGCCTCTCCTGTGCGATCTTCGAGTACTCATTATAGAGAGTCAACTCATAGGATTTGGCTATACTCTTTTCATATGCCTCTATTGCCTTTTCCTCAACAGGGAAAGCCATATTCTGCAACTCTGCAACATAGATTTCTCTCTGCTCGTCGTTCAAATTCTTGGGTATCGGGGCATCGAGAAGTGTTCTGGTGAAGTCCTGATATATCATACCAATTCTGCATAGAGCAGCAATACCCACATCTCCCTGTCCCATCTGAAGAATGGCCGTATACTCCTTTACGAGTTTATCGAGTTTCTCGGTCTTTTCCTTCAACTGTTTCCTCATTGTACCCTCAGGGAGTTGCAGTTTCAAAGACATATAACTCTTGAAGGCAGATTCGGTGAGCAAGAATCTCGCATTTGCAATATAGTAGAATGTCTTTTCATTGGCATCACCCTTCTTTATCTTCTCTGCCATCTTCAATAGTGTCTGAAGTTCCTTCTCGTACGCCGGCACCTGACCGAGCTTCTTATAAATCATTGCTATCTCGTATTGTGCCTCAATCATATCCGACATCGATACATCTTTTGGCTTGGAGATGATACCTTTGTATATCGCCTTTGCCTTCTCGTAATCCTTCATCTCGTCATATATCTTGGCTATCTTCATCTGAACCTGCGTAATATCCTTATTGGTCGGGAATGCCTTGATATAAATCTGGTAATTGTTAATAGCCCCCTTCAAATCCCCTGTAGCCTCCCTGAACAAGGCTGAATTATAAATTGCGTCCCCGGCCTCCTTTGTCTTCTTCTTCAATTTATCGAAGTATATCTCATAGTACTTACTTGCATTCTGGAAATCCGCAATCTTTTCATAGTAGTATCCAAGTTTATAGAATGTAGGTTCATAGAATTCTGATTTCTGGAATTTGTCTATAAGCAGGCTGGCTGATTCGATTGCCTTATCCATATACTTTGCCTCGGCAAAGAGGACATGGGCATTATTCAATGCCTTATCCGTATGTTTTGCCTGAGGATACTTGTCGACATAATCTCTGAATGCAACTGCTGCGTCGAGTACCTTACCCTTTTTCTGCATATCGATAATGATATTGAAGGCAGAGCCCTCTACAATCTCCTGCAGATGTGCCTGATATAGTTTGTTCTTCTCAGCCGGATCTTTTTGAGAGGCAAGCGGCTTAATCTTAATGAATTTATTTGCCCAGAAGAACAATGACGCCCAATCTTCCTTTATCTCATAGGAGTTCAGAATCATATCTGCGGCACCAAGGGCGAATTTATTATCCGGGAATTTCTCGATGAATTCTCCAAATCTCTTGGATGCCTCGTCAAAATGGTTGTATTTATAATATATTGTTGCTGCCTTGAACTTGACTGCGAAGAATTCCTTATGATTGGGTGCGAGTTGTGTAAACTCATCACACGCCTTTGCGAGTTCGAGTTCTATCTTTGGAATCTCCTTCTGTTCGTAGGTCTTGCCTTTTTCGAGTTTTATGAACTTCTCGACTCTCTTTACAGCACCCTTACTCTTCTTCTCGTCCACCTTACCTTCTTTCAAGGTCTCGGACTTCTGACCTTTCTCCATAATCTCTACCATCTTTTCGTATGCAAGCACTCTGTCATATGCTGCTGTAACCGAATACTTACCCTTGGGGTCCGCCTTTACAACGAGTTCATAGTTGATTGCTGCATTTTCATAGTCCTGTAATGCCCAGAGGATTTCTGCATAGAAGAATCTCATAGAATAGGCGTGTTCAGATTTTGGGAAGTTGTCGAGATACTCCTTATATATATCCCTTGCAAGGGCGTAAGTCTTGACATCCTTCGTCTTTTGAGCCTCTCTGTGATACTCCTGAACGATGTCTCTCAATGCCTATTCTGTAAGTTCGTATGCCTTTTCAAGTGCAAACTTATTTTCGGCGTTCTGATTTGCCCAAGGGGAGTTTGGTTTGTAGAGATCTACAAGTCTACGAATCTCCTTCTTGACCATCTCTGTATTGTTCAACTTCTTGTAGTTCTGTACGATATTGCTTTGAAATTCGGGGCATTCCGGGGCGTTTGGATATTCGTTTATGACCATTCTATAAGTCTTGATTGCCTGGTCATATTTACCCTGATCATCATATACCTTTGCAAGGAGTTTGAGCAGATCCTTCAACCTCTGTCTGCCAGCAACCTTTTCCCAATAATCCTTTGCCTCGTCAACTGCATCAACCTGTGAGAAGAAGAGTGCGAGGTCATTCATCGCCTCTCTCTCGAGCTTTATCTTTGACTTCTCTGACTCCTTCTGTGCAAATTGAATCACCTGCTTTAACTTCTCGATGCCCTTTTCATATTCTCCCAAATTATAATCGCACCAAGCGAGTTTGTATAGAGCCACAGTAGTGATCTTCGGATCATTGAATGTAAGAGCCTTCTCGTAAGCCTGAACCGCCTTGAATACCTCATTGTTGTTGAAGAAGTGTTCTCCCAATGACAAATAGGCGTCTGGTGCATATTTGCTCTGTGGGTATTTCTTTATCAACTCCCAATAGTATTTCACTCCATCGTTCTTTCTGCCCATCTCGTAGAGGTTATAGCCAAGAATAAACAATACCTCGTCTTTCCTCGGATAGTCGGGGTATTCCTTGATTATTTTTTCATAGATATCCAGAGCCTGTTTTCTATATAACTCGGACTGCCTTGTATTTATCTTGATCTTTTCACAGGCACTCATATCCTTGGTCTTTTTGTTGCACTCGTCGAGTTTCTTTTCGTACTCATACATCTCCTGAAAATACACATACTTGGATTTTTCCCAATATAACTCTGCGAGTTGGAACATCACATCAGCCTTTTTGGGACCTTTCTCGAAACGGGTTATGATGTCCTTTAGCATCTTGATTGCCTCGTCCCGTTTCTTGTCGGCGAGTTCGTCTCTCGAAACCTCTTTCTCCTCGGGTTTCGGCATATCTATCTTTGCAGGACCACTCTGAGTTGCCTTTTTCTTCGTATCCTCTTTTTCGGATGATTTACCCTTTTTGTCCTTCTTCTCTGTCTTTTGCTGAGCACTCAGATTATGCTGAAAAACGATGGAACCTGCAAAATAGAACGAGAAAAGAATAACAAGGAAAGAAAACAAACTACTTAATCTTCTCATTTTCACACTCACTTCTTACATTCGTTTCTTAAAGTATAATAATAGTACCCTAATTCGTCCTTCCAGTATTCGGTATCGAAATCCCAGAAGTCCACTTTATCGGAATCTACCTTTGGCCTCTGCAATTTTGCCTTCTTCTGAACCGTCTGCTTGGCGCCCTCTTTGTTCTCCTGCTGCTCACCACCGGACTGCAACTGCTTTCTCTGGGCATTTACAGTCTCAAAGTCTATCAATTGTGCCTGATTCAAGAAGTCTATCAACGAATCGTGGAGGTCCACAAGCCTTATCTGAATCCACTTGCCAACAATCTTTACGAGCAGTTCTCTCTGCTGCCTGATATTACCTCTGATGAAATTCCCGATTCTGGAATCCTTGAACTCCTTTATCTTACCGCTCATCTCATTCTCTTTGTCGAGTTCGAGAATGAAATATATGAACTTCTGAAGTCTTGGATTCTTCAAGAGATACTTTCTGAGTTCCTGTGGGATATCGGTCTTCTCGGACATAGATGCACTTATCATCATATCGAAGAAGTACTCAGGAGATTTGGAGGTATCAGATATAATCGGCTTGAGTTTATCTGGCATATCCTTGTATCTGGCGTAGAATTCTTCGAGTGTAGCCTTTGACTCATCATATAGACAGTTTTCGAAATATACTGTTGCCCTCAGAATATAAGTCTCCGGGAAGAAATTCTCCTTCAGCCCGGGCGCAAGCAGTGTATGAGTGGCGCCGATTGCCCTTCCATAGTCCTTCAACTGATAATAGGTCCAGCCACCTTCGAAAACCGCATCTGTCCATTCGGTATCGAATCTCTCTATCATATCATAGAACTTTGCAGACTCCTGATATAGACCGAGTTCGTAATTGTTTCGGGCAAGACCCATTATTGCAAGATTCCTGACCTGCAGCAACTCCTTACCTACCTGCAACTTCGTATCTTTTACATTATTTCCTTCTCTCGGCGGAATAGCAGAATATATCTCATTGAAGATTTCATTTGCCTCTTCGAGTTTTTGGGATCTCACCCTGAGTATAGCCTTTATATAGAGTCCTTTGTAATAATACTTGCTATCCTTAGAGATTACATCGAAGAATTTTTCAGCCTCAGCCACCCTGCCCTTTCTGAAAGAGAGTTCTCCAATCAGATAGTTAATGTGATTAAGTGTGTCCGACGGAAGCTTCTGAAATTCGGGCGAATAATATCTCAATAGAAGTTCTGGGATTACAAGGTCGTCTTTCAATCTCTCTGCTGCATCCGAAAGCCCCTCTACTGCCTTGAGATAGAATGGGTGGTTGGCACCTGTCTTGAGGATACTTGCAAAGAAATAAACAGATGGCCCATACAACCCTATCTTATAGAGAGAGGAACCAACGAAATACTCAGCGGCAAGCTGATTCGCCTGATTGGTATCATTTTCGTAAACATCGAAAAACTTATAGGCGGCGCTCACATAACTCCCCGAATTATACTCATCTATAATCTTCTTGACGGAGGCTGAGAGTTTGAGCTCCTCCTCTTTCTTCTGTCCAAATACCACAGAGGTGGTAAGCAGGAACAGAATGAGGAAGAAAGATATTCTTTTCATTATCTACCTCCTGTATTAAAAGAGAATGGAGAGATAAGCCATCGACAACACAAGTCTATGCTGAGAGGAGTTCGAGATAGAATCTGCTGTCCTGCCCTTATCGATTTCAGAATTCAACCAGTCCTTGTTGGCATCGACCGTATAACCAAAATACCTGCCCTCGATCTTCAGGTCTATATACTTATTCTTATTGGCACCAAATCTTAACAGATGTGTCTGCACGCCACCCGCAAAGGTATATACAGGTTTCGTTCCGTAACTCTTCTCTGCATTATTCTGGGTATAATCATCTACTATAATATTTGCTACTCCTCCACCACCAGAGAGATATATGTGGTAGTTGAATGCAATTTCGGAAAAGAGGCTGAACTTTCCATAAATAGGATAGAGTACTATCTCTCCACCGCCAAGCCATTTGGTTCGGGTCCTCTCAGGTTCGTCGGCGCTCAGACTCTGCTTCTTCAATTCCTTTGAAAGGTTCGTCTCCGAACTCTTGGTATATAGAAAGAAACCACCAATCGAGAGGAAGTCGAATGGATGGAAGAGTATCTCACCTCCAGCCGGAATCGATTGAGTATATCTATCGGCAATAGACATTCCCCCTCCAAGACTCAGTTCGAACTTCATATCGAGCGGATATGCCTTCTTCTGAAGAGCCCTTATACTCTCGTTTTCACTCCCATATAAACTGAGAGAGAGGAACATCATCAGAACTATCAAAAGGCCGGCGAGATAAAATCTTTTCATATCTTCCTCCTAAAGGAATTGTTATGAATAAGGTAAATACCACATCTGTAAAATTCAAGTCAATAAAATTTCAATTGATTTAGTCAAATTTATTTGTGCTTGTGCTTGACTACTTTTTTGAGAGATTTGTTGATTTCAACAACCTCTCCTGCTGGACCGGGTATAGCACCTTCGACATATATGAGGTTATTCTTTGGGTCTATCTTATATATCTTGAGGTGCTGAATCGTAACCTGCTCATTCCCGTAATGGCCCGCCATCTTCTTACCCTTCATAACCCTTCCAGGCCACTCTCTGTTTCCAATAGAACCCGGATGTCTTCTATAGAAATGGGTACCCCTTGTCATCGGGAATCCAGCAAAATTCCATCTCCTCATCACACCAGAGAAGCCTCTCCCCTTCATCTTGCCGGTTATATCCACGAATTCGCCCTTTGAGAATATCGACTCCGCCTTTATCTCCTGTCCAATCTGGAATGCCTCGAGGGCTGATTTATCAACTCTGAACTCCCTCAAGACCTCCTGCGGAGCAACATTCTGTTTCTTGAAATAACCCTCGACAGGTTTGTTCAGGTTCTTGGGCTTCTTACTCGTAAAACCGAGTTGCACGGCTGTATATCCGTCCTTCTCCTGAGTTCTCTTGTTTACCACTGTACAGGGTCCTGCCACAATCACTGTAACATTGTGAGCATTTCCGTACTCGTCGAAAAGTGTCGTCATCCCGGCCTTCCTGCCTAAAATTCCTTTTAACATCGTTCTGTCCTCCTTCGATTAATCTAAATTCTTGATGAAAGTACTGCCTGCAAATCTTGCCTGTTCTCTCAGCTCCTCTTCTATCCTTATCAACTGATTATACTTCGAGAGTCTCTCGGAGCGGGAGAGAGAACCGGTCTTTATCATACCACAACCAATCGCCACTGTAAAATCGGCAATGAATGAATCCTCTGTCTCACCGGATCTGTGAGAGACCACAGCAGAGTATCCATACATTCTGGCGAGATTTATTGTATCTATCGTCTCGCTTATAGAGCCAATCTGATTCAGTTTTATGAGTATGGAATTTGTAATGCCCTTTTCGATGCCCTCTCTGAACCTGTTTATATTGGTAACGAATATATCATCTCCTATCAACTGAATCTCTGAACCCATCTTTTCCGTCATAATCTTCCAACCATCCCAATCATCTTCAGCCATCCCATCCTCTATCGAGACAATTGGAAATTCGGATACAAGTCTGGAATAGAAATCTACCAGCTCGGAAGGGGTCATATCCTTCTTCTCCGACTTCATCTCATAGACCTTCTTCTCATCGTTATAGAATTCACTTGCAGCAGGGTCGAGTGCCAGATAGACATCACGCCCCGGCACCAGTCCGGCCTTCTCTATAGCCGACACAATCAAAGACAATGTCTCTCTCGTATTCGATACCTTTGGAGAGAATCCACCCTCATCACCTACTGCGATTCCAAGTCCTTTCGACTTCAATATCGATTTCAATGAGTGAAACACCTCAGAACCATATCTAATTGCCTCTCTCATACTCGGCGCCCCTGCCGGGACAATCATAAACTCCTGAATCTCGAGGGAGTTATCTCCGTGTTTACCTCCATTGAGGATATTCATAAATGGCGTTGGGAGAATGAAACTGTTTACACCTCCAAGATACCTGTACAGAGGCATTCCAAGTGCCGTCGCAGCAGCACGGGCAGCAGCCATAGAGACAGAAAGAATAGCATTGGCACCGAGTTTACTCTTGTTTGGTGTTCCATCGTATTCTATCATCAGTCTGTCAATCTCTCTCTGCTCGGTGGCGGGTATCCTCTTCGGCAATATCACGGCGCTCGCAATCAAATTGACATTCTCAATAGCCCTCTTTACACCCTTACCCATAAATCTCTTATTGTCTCCATCCCTGAGTTCGAGTGCCTCGTGTATGCCTGTCGATGCACCAGATGGGACAGCCGCCCTGCCAATTACCCCACACTCGAGAACTACATCCGACTCTATGGTCGGAAATCCTCTCGAATCGAGAATCTCACGGGCCTTGATTTCGACAATCCTCAAATCCTTATAACTCCTCATCATAATAGACCTCCTTACTTCTTCAATGAATGTACGGGCGCAAGTTCGAAGCCCAAAATCTGCCATTTGTCCTGTGCCTTCTTCAGATGGATTAGATATTTTGCCTCACCAGTCACACTCGAGGCGGGGTGCCATTCACGCCTCGACAATACTATACTTGCAGCATCTGTGCCCTTTGGAAACACATCTACAACAGTAAAGCTCTCTACACTCATACCAGTCCTTCTGTCCTTCATAGATACAGCGCTCAGAAACTTTTCATCTGCCTTCCCCGATGCAAAATATGAATCGATACCCTCATAATCCTCGATGAGCATCTTGTCCAAAAGTGGCTTGATGCTATCAGAAATCTTCTGTTTCAGTTCCTCGTTGGCAAAGTATTCCTTTGAATATTTCCCGAGTTTGGAATCCGGGAATTTTTCAGAGAAAGTCTTCATCAGACTCAGATCTTCCTTTTCTATTCTAACAAAATCCTTCGTCCTGCTCTTTACAATTTCGTATATTCTATCGGATGATTTTTCGGCATATTGGGATGTGGCAAAGTTAGTAAGGATATCCATATAATTCTTTATCGCACAGTTTGCATCACTGAACTTCTCACATCTCTGAGCCTCATTGAATCTTCCCTCAGCCTGATCACAGGCGGCAACAAACAGGAACAACAAGGCAAATAATAATACTTCTCTTCTCATCTTTTTACCCTCCTCATAAATTGGCCCTTCCAACCTACCTCCCCCAAAAACTTGGCAGACTCCTACCACATATTGAAACAAATGGCAATAAAAAGAATAGCAAAAAATAGGTGGGAAATGGAAACACTAATAAATGGGAAAGTGGGAAATGAGTAATTGGGAAGTGGGAAATAAGTAAGTAAAAATTTCCATCTCGTAGAGGGTGGATGCCGAAGGCAGACGGGGTGTTCTAATATATGTATTTAATCAATATTATAAAAGTGCAATTCCCGAATCACCCCTATAATACTCAAAAAATATCAAAACATAACAACCTAAAATCCAACAATCTAAAATTTTCAATCTAACAATCTAAAATCTGAAAGTTTGTAATCTGTTTGTCTGTTGTCTGTTTGTCTGTATTCTGCCAGTCTGTCCTCTGTCTGTCTGTATTCTGTATGTTTGCTTTATGGCGTGTATTTTATAAGGAATATATCAAAACCTCCTGCACTCGTCAGAGGACATCCTCCAAAAACAATATTACTACCTGAGAAAAGCCCAGTGCTATATACATTACCTGAACTATCTACGGAGAGGGATAGATCTATATCATTACTACTTCCTCCAAATCTCTTACTCCATAAGTGATTTCCATCTTTGTCAAACTTGGCAAGAAAGATATCAGAACCACCAGCATTCGTAAGTGTACCTCCTCCAAAGTCTATCGTAGAACTCCTAAAATCACCTGTTATATATACATTACCTGAACTATCTACAGAGACGGAATAACCTATATCCTCACTACTCCCCCCAAATCTTTTACTCCACAAGTGATTTCCATTGCTGTCAAATTTGGAAAGAAAGATATCAGGACAT
>Ga0123519_10007129_pt1 | contig 17419 bp, 17 predicted proteins | sample YelNatPaOPRAMG02_FD_87396 | JGI IMG/M metagenome (GOLD analysis project Ga0123519, IMG submission 87396) | Hot spring microbial communities from Yellowstone National Park - Yellowstone National Park OP-RAMG-02 (version 2) | ecosystem: Environmental > Aquatic > Thermal springs > Hot (42-90C) ... | reverse complement strand
TTCTACCCACCCGACTCCAAGTGCCCAAAGTGCCCTCATGACATTGTCTATGGTCCCGGTTATGCCACCGGCCTTGGTATCCAATGGATAAAGGGCGATATGGTAGTCATTTGGCCCAAGAAAGAATTTGGCACCAAAGATGAATATGGTGACTGGGCATTCGAATATCCGGGCACTGTGATGTATACCGTGCCACCGTGGGCAGCCGAAAAATTCAAGGCAGCCAAGCCGGCTGAGGCCGAGAAACCCAAGGAGGAGAAACCAGCAGCACCTGGCCTATCGTTCACGCCAGCCGAGTATAAGAACGACCAGTGGGGCTTCTCAATTAAGTACCCCAATGACTGGGCTCGAGATCCAGCCAGCGAAACCGGTAAAATTGTCCTCTACGCGAAACCGGGCATCGTCCCTATTCTTTCTGTTTCCGCTGGTTGGGAAGGGGCCTCTCTTGCTGAAGTGGAGAAACAGGCTCTCGAAGGAGCCGGCGGCTCGAACATAAAGGTCGGCACGCCAACCGAGATAACACTCGCAGACGGCACTAAAGCCCAGACTGCTAAAGTCAATTGGGTGGCTGCGACAGGCGCTGATGTGGAGACTTTCTGTCTCGGCGTACAAAAGGATGGCAAGTGGATTCTAGTGAACATAACTACTGCGCCTGCTTTTGTGCCGTATGACGAGAAGCTGTATAAGGAGATAGCCACCACTCTGACGTTCAAGAAATAGCACACAGGTTCTGATCGGGGCTCCCGCGGCCAATAACGGTTGGGGGAGCCCCGTCGCCTATCGGAACACAGGTTCAGGTAAAGCTAGTGCAGTAATTTTTGCACATATTCAGCAAATAGACACACCACGGTCGGCTGGAAAATTCTAAGACTTGCTCAAGCGAACATTTAGGAAGGGGAAATGGTTCAAACGTTAATAGCGCCCATGATACTTCAAGCTGTGCTCACCGGTGGTGTTTATGCTCTTCTCGCGGTGGGTTTCTCTCTCATTTTTGGTGTTGCCCGCATGCTGAATTTGGCACACACCGCCTTTTTCATGCTCGCTGCCTACGGCATGTATTACTTCACTTACCGCGCTGGTCTCGGTCCGGTCCCAGCAATGCTGGTCTCTCTCGCTCTGACCACTGGCATTGGAGCAGCAAGCTACAAATTGTTCATTGACCGAATTCGTGAACACCATGTTGCGGTACTACTGGTCACTATTGCCCTGGCTATGGTTTTCCAGGAGTTCATGCTACTAGGTTTCGGTGCCCATTTCCGGGAATCGCCGCCGCTGATGTCCGGAGTCTTGCAAGTCCTAGGCGTTAGGATCACATACCAACAACTCCTGTCCATCGGCATCATGCTTTTCGTCATGGTGATCGTTTGGCTACTGCTGGCACGGACGAAAATGGGCATCGCCATCAGGGCTACCGCACAAGATGCCGAAATTGCTGGCTTGATGGGTATAACTGTCCCTGCCATACTGCTCGTTACCATGACCATAGCTACAGCACTGGCAGCTATTGCTGGTGCGGTGATTGCACCGCTATGGACAACATACCCCTACATGTGGATGAACCCACTGGTGATGGTCATGGTTATTGTGGTGCTAGGTGGGCTCGGCAGTATAAAGGGGAGTATTATAGGTGCTTTCATCATAGCAGTTGTTGAGACGCTGATAGTATTCCTCGTGCCGGCAGGCGCCTTCTTGAAGCTGGCTTTCTCACTTCTAATAATGGTGATTGTCCTCGTAATCCGGCCTGAAGGGCTGTATGGAGTTGCCTTTGAAGAGGAGAGACTATAATGATAAGGCGGTTACTTAAGGACTTCCAAGGGGATGTACTCGCAATTCCGGGCAGGTTTATAGCACTTATATTCTTTTTGACTATTTTTATTCTACCTGCTATAACCAGGGACCTCTATATTCTCCGCATTCTTATTTTCACCAACATCTTTGTTATCTTCGCCGTAAGCTGGGATTTCCTCTCTGGGTACACTGGCCAGGTGAACTTCGGCCATGCCCTGTTCTTTGGTGTCGCCGCTTACACTGCTGGGATGCTAAATCATTATTTTAGTTTGCAGCCATGGGCAACAATACCAATCGGCGCCATAGCTGCAGTAATAATTGGGGTCATCACCTGCTTCCCTGCATTGCGATTGAGGGGACCTTATCTTTCCCTGGTAACACTGGCTTTCCCGCTCATCCTGTTGGCTATCATCAAAGCTTTCCCCGATGTGACCGGCGGTGAACATGGCATCTCGGGGCTGACTCGACTTTCAGAATCCAGGGTGACAGAATACTATATAACAGTCATCGTGATGACAATCTCGGTGCTAATAATGTGGAAACTTACCGATGCTAAGAGCGGCTTGGTGAGGACAGGGATCATCCTCCATGCCATCCGCGAGGACGAGATCGCTGCCCGAGCCACCGGCATCAACACTATAAACTACAAGATACTGGCATTCGCCATCGGTGGTTTCTTCGCAGGGATAGCTGGTGCGCTATATACCCACGCCATGCGTATCGCCGGACCGTCAACTCTGGAAATGACCCTCTCCTTTAATGCAGTAATCTGGTGTGTATTCGGAGGCATTGTCAGCATTTATGGTCCGGTCTTCGGGGTTTACTTCCTATACCCACTACTCGAAGGACTACACGTTGTTCCACAAATCAGGTTCCTTGTGTTTGCGGGAATTATTATAGCGGTACTGTTATTTATGCCCGAGGGTATTGCCGTCTGGATAAGAGACAAAATAGAACGTGAATGCCCTCGCTGCAAGCTATCGAATGTTGCCTGGCGACACGAATGTCGGGCATGTGGTGCATCCCTACACTGAAATTTACCGCTGGACAGCCAAAAATAAAGGCGAGGCTTTGCAGGCCTCGCCTTTAGTCTATAATTCCTTCACCTACATCACAGCCCCAGATATGTCTTCCGTATGGTCTCGTCCTTCAATAACTCGTCCGCTGTACCGTGGGCAATTATATGGCCGCGCGACATTACATAGTTCCTGTTAGAAAGGGCGAAGGCAAAACTGACATCCTGCTCTGCAAGCAGGATGGTAACGCCAAGGTCGTGATAAATCTCTTCTATGCGTTTGAAAAGGTCTTCCTTCAGTTTCGGTGCCAGACCACTGGAAGGCTCATCAACTAGCATCAGCTTCGGCTGACGCATCAGCGCTCTACCGATAGCGAGCATTTGTCGCTCGCCACCGGACAGGGTACCGGCTATCTGGTTTTCCCTCTCTTTTAACCTGGGGAACAATTCATACACCTTGGCAAGCCCTCGCTCTACCTCTTTTTTGCTCTTGCAAAGATAAGCCCCGGCAAGAAGGTTCTCCTTGACTGTCATCTCTACAAAAGGCCGGCCCCTCTCCGGACAGAGCAATAACCCCCTCTTGGCTATCTCAGAGGCTGAAAGCTTTTCAATCCTCTCACCCTCAAATTCGATGGTTCCGGTGAAGGTTATATCACCCTTCCTCGTCCCTTTCAACACCTCTTTCTCCCAGTTTATCAACCCAGCCACAGCCCGAAGCAGAGTGGTTTTACCAGCCCCATTGGGACCAACCAGCCCGACCAATTCACCTTTTTCCACCTTCAGGCTGGCATCGTCAAGCACCATTGCAGTGTCGTAACATACAGTTACATTCTTAATCTCTAGCAACGAGCACCTCCTTCCCCGTGTATGCCTGAATAACAACCGGGTTTCTGGCTATTTCTTCCGGAGTCCCTTGGGCAATAACCTCGCCAAAATTGAGTACAATCACCCTGTCGACGATTTTCATCAGCTCAGCCAGTTTATGCTCAATGATGAGCATAGCCGGTCCCTCGCTATGAAGTCTGCCAAAACGACCACCTTTGTGAAGTCGTTTTAAGGACTTAGCCACCAGCTCTGTCTCCGCCGGGTTCAGTCCACCAAAAGGTTCATCTAAAATTAGGAGCTCAGGCTCGGTGGCAATCGCCCTCGCCACCTCCAGACGCTTCAAATCGCCATGAGATAGAATAGAAGCCGGCTCTAAAGCTAAATCAGCTATACCTACGAACTCCAGAGCCTCCCTGGCTTTAGCCTCTGCCCTTTTCACCCATTCACCACGTTTCCTTATCCGTGGGCAGAGACACCCCACCATCACATTAGCTATGATAGGCAAGCGGCGGAATGGTTTGACTACTTGGAAAGTACCCACCATGCCACGCTGCACTATTTCCCAGGGGCGTCGTCTTGTTATGTCTTCACCCTTAAAAATCACCCTACCCGAATCGGGCTTAAGTATGCCCAGTATACAGCGTATCAGTGTACTCTTTCCAGCTCCGTTGGGACCGATCAACCCGACTATCTCGTCCCTACTGACCTCAAAACTCACGTTGTTTACCGCAACTAGCCCACCGAAGCGCTTCGTTAGGCCTTCCACCTTGAGAAAGGGTACCATCTACAGCTCCTCCTCTCTGAGTTCACGGCGTGAGACCTTACCCACATCTGTCTTAGGCACCTCACCCCTGAACTCAACGATTTTCGGAACCTTGTAATGAGCGAGCCTCTCAGAACACCACTTGATTATCTCCTCCTCAGAAACCTTACCCCTCGCTTCTGTCTCCAGGACTACAATCGCTTTCACTTTCTCCCCAACCTCGGGATCGGGAACACCGATTACACCGGCCTCCTTGACTTGAGGATGACTTGTAATCACCTCTTCAACTTCGCGAGCAAACACCGCCAGACCTTTGTATTTTATCATATCGCGCTTCCTATCGTAGAAATAGAAATAACCTTCCTCATCCATCCGCACCAGGTCACCCGTCCTTAGCCATCTTTCTCCATCGATATTGATAAACATCTTTGCAGTTTCCTCAGGTTTGTTCCAGTAGCCTTTCACTACCTGCGGTCCTTTAACTGCAAGCTCACCGATTTCGCCAACAGGTAGGAACTTATCACTGTCGGGATCGAGAATGCCAGCCACTGTATTAGGTAATGGGATGCCGAAGGAGCCCAGCTTGGGCCTGCCATAAGGACTGGTTATCCCTACCGAAGTAGTCTCCGTCATTCCCCAACCTTCATGGATCCTGACGCCCGTTCTCTTCTCCCAGCCGCGGGCAGTGTCCTCAAGGAGGGCATCAGCACCGGAGATCAGTACTTTCAATCTCTTCCAGTTGACCCTGTCCGTGCGGTGATAGTCCCTGAGATATTCGTATAGCGAGGGCACGCTATAGAACATCGAAGCACCATAAGCCTCGATGGCATTCAGAATGTCATCTAGGTCCGGGGTAGTGAATATAACCAGGGTGTAGCCCTGACACAGTCCTCCCAGCATTATTACTGATTGCCCGTAGATGTGGTAGAAAGGTAGATATGCCAGCACAGTTTCCGCACCTTCCTTCACCACATGCTCGAAGAACTTTTGGGCTATTGTCCGGGATGCGGCAACGTTGTAATGGGTGACCATGGCACCCTTGGGCAATCCGGTAGTACCCCCGGTATAAGGCAAAGTGACCAAGTCCTCTTTTACATTAAACTCGATTTTCGGTGGATTGGGAGGATATTTCTTTATCAGGTCCTGAAGCCGATGAAAACCCTCTTGCTCATATATTTCAGCAGGTGGCGCTGCCATCTTTTGGTACACTGCACGTAGGACGCTTTGCCCCAAAAATTTCTTCATGGGCGGCAAGTATTCCGCTATATTGGTAAGGATGACAGCGTCCAGCTTCACTCCGGTGCGCTCAACATTGTCATAAAGAATGTCCATGCAGACGATGAATTTGGCACCGCTGTCTTCAAGCTGGTGCTTTATCTCGGGACTAACGTATACAGGACTTATAGCCGTTACAGTAGCTCCAGCTTTGACCGCACCGAAATATGAAATAACAAACTGCGGGGAATTCAACAACAATAGAGCAACCCTGTCCCCTTTTTTTACACCCAAGTCACAGAGAGCTGTAGCAAACCGGTCAACTTGGTCCCTCAGCTCTCCGTAAGTAATCTTCCGGCCATAGAAAATCAAGGCAGTCTTGTTTTTCCACTTGTCAGTTGCCTTATCGAAAGACTCTGGCACTGACTCCTCTGGTATCTCGACATCAGGGGGCAGTCCCGGGGGATAAAATTTCAGCCAGGGTCTTGATTCATATATTGCTTTGTTGGGATCAGCCAATTTTAACCCTCCTTCCGTAATCTTGTACGATACTGGCTTAAATTATACCACGGTCCTCTGGCATTGCAATACACCTGATTAATTACAATGTCAAAGCTGGGCGGTTTCCTCCCCTCCCACAGCTTTACTCGTCGTTGGCATTGTGTACCTCTGCCAAACGTCTTAGAACAGAACGAATAACGGCGTCTGCAAAACCACGCCTTTGTAAGTGGTTATATAAACGCTTAGAAAATTCCTCCTCAGAACAGCTCCTTAGAACACGGGCTTTCCTTACTGCTGCGTCATATGCTAGCGATTCCTCGTCCAACAACTCTGTGACCGCACCTGCTAGCTCCGGGCTAATCCCCACCTGCTTCAACTCAAGACGTATTAGTCTTGCGCTCTTAGGTTTAAATCGAACCCGATTGTCCTTCCAGTATTGCGCAAACGCCCTGTCATCAATCAACCCACGCTCTTCCAATGCCTTCAGCACCTTATCTACAGACATTTCACAAAAGCCGTGCCTTATCAGTCGCTGCTTCAGTTCTACCCGACTTCTGGGACGATATTTCAGCAACCGCAACGCGGCATCAAAACATCTTTCAGTTGTCTCGGTCTCCATCAAATGGTTTATCTCCTCAGCGGATAACACCTGCCCGGGGCTAAGCCGCATCCTGTTTGCCAGTGCAACACTTACGCTAAAACTGAGCGTACCATCGATGCAGAGCTCAACTTTTTTGCCTCTCGTCCTGAGCTCTGTAATCTTTCCCACCGATGCTTACTCCTTCCCACAAAGACTGGCACCCTTCAATCAAAGACGTCTTTAGAGGCATCAAGCGCAAGGCCAGCGACACTCTGTGCTGCCGTCCTTATCTTCTTTTCAATTTCGGATGCCAGAGCAGGATTCTGCCTCAAATAGTCCTTTGCGTTTTCCCTTCCCTGCCCCAATTTTATATCTCCATAAGCGAAGAACGTCCCCGCTTTCTTGATCACCCCCAACGCCACTCCCAGATCAATTAAGTCGCCCTCTCTACTTATGCCGTGCTTGAACATTATGTCAAATTCAGCGGAGCGGAACGGCGGTGCCATTTTGTTCTTCACCACTCTCGCTCTCACTCTCGTGCCGACCACTTCAGAACCGTGCTTAATGGCATCGACTCTCCTGAGGTCTATTCTGACGGAGCTGTAAAATTTCAATGCCCTACCACCCGGCGTTACTTCGGGACTGCCGAAAACTATGCCAACTTTTTCTCTCAACTGATTGATGAATATCACAGCTGTCCGCGACTTGCTGATCGCGGCCACCAGTTTGCGTAGCGCTTGAGACATCAACCTGGCTTGCAGGCCTACGTGAGCATCTCCCATCTCCCCCTCTATTTCCGCCCTGGGTACTAGCGCAGCTACGCTGTCAATGACTATAACATCGACGGCACCACTCCTTACCAGCTCTTCAGTGATGCCCAAAGCTTCCTCGCCGTTGTCGGGTTGGGCTATACGTAGCTCATCAATCTTTACACCACAATTAGCTGCATAGGACGTGTCTAAAGCATGCTCGGCATCAATATACACTGCAATACCACCCAACTTCTGGGCTTCAGCGATTATGTGTTGCGCCAGTGTAGTCTTGCCTGAGGCCTCGGCACCGAAGATTTCGGTGACCCTACCCCTAGGCACACCACCTATACCTAAAGCTAGGTCCAGACTTAACGAGCCGGTCGGAATAGCCTCGACTGGCATCCTCGACGACATTTCTCCCAGTCTCATAATGGACCCTTCGCCAAACTGTTTCTCAATGCGACTTATGGCTAATTCCAGTGCTTTCTCTTTATCAGTGACCATAAAACTGCCCTCCGAACGTAGACACGGGACACGCTCAATCCTACCTCTGCATCATAACACACCTAAGCCGCCCACACAATATCGGCATGTCCCAATTAGCGAGTGGAACCCTTAAAACGGCGGCAGGAGTGGAAGGTTACGCTTATGCGAGCTCCTCGCAGCCATAAAATCTATCCTGTCTTTGACCTCTTTTTCTGCCTCCCCGCTAATCAAATAGCGGTCAAGTTCTTCATAGGTCAATCCCATCTCGCTCTCATCTGTTTGACCTCTCCAAAGACCGGCAGAAGGTGGTTTGTCGATTATCTCCTGCGGTACACCCAAATATTTAGCCAAATGTCGCACCTGGGCTTTCACCAAATTTCCTAAAGGCATGATGTCCACGCCGCCATCACCATACTTGGTGAAGTAGCCAACTGCAAGCTCGCTTCTATTGCTGGCGCCGACAACCAAGTAACCGAGCCTATTAGCAAAGTAATAAAGCGCCGTCATGCGCAGCCGTGGTTTTATGTTTGCCTCCGCTAACCGAGCCAAGGATGGATCGCCGCCGACAGACGGCAGTGACTTAACAAACACGTCGAATACATCGTCCAAGACCACAACCTCATATGCTATACCAAACTTCCTAGCAACCATCTCAGCATGCTCTCTATCTAGGGGATCACTATGGCAGGGCATGATGATTCCTAAGCTGGTCTCAGGGCAAGCTCGCTTACATAGTACCGCCACCACTGAGGAATCAATCCCGCCACTCATTCCAAACACCAAACCTTTGCTTGAAGTGCTCAAAACCACCTCTCGCAACCAAGAAACAATTCTGTCAGCCAACTCGGCAACTGCGATAATCATAGCTTCTTAGGCCTCCGCGCCCTTTGTGGGACATTATACTCGCCCCAAGCTGAATATTCAAAACATCGCCTTGAGCAAAACGCAACCTTGACTTTAGGGATAGCCCCAGCTAAACTGATATTAGCCTCCAGGAGGATAGAATGCCAATCTACGAGTATTTATGCCCGGCATGCAACTATAAGTTTGAAATGAGGAGGCCAATCGGCGAAGCTAGCAGTGAGACACGCTGCCCCAAGTGCGGCGGGGTCGCAAGTCGGCTTTTCTCCCGTTTCGCGTGCTTCTCTAAAGACAGCTCTGGTACCTCCTCTCCTATAGCGGGTACCGGTTCTTCGTGTGATAGCTGCACTGCTGCGAATTGCGCTAGTTGCGGCTTGTGAAGGTTTGAGCCATTGGCCCGCCCTGACCAGTATTTGGTTCACTCCAACTGCCAAAAAACCTGAGCACACACAAGCTCACAACCACAAGCAGCAAGGAAAAGGTCAGAACGCTACCGAATACAAGTAGTGCCGCATCGTAGAAAAAATCCCCGGGAAATAGTTTGATTAGATAGTCCTCGGCTGGGTTCAGTATCCAGAATTCATTCCTGAAGCTGGCGATGTGAAACAGATAGAAAAACTGGTCGAACCCAACCCAGCACCATACAGCTAAAGCCATTGCTAAGCCGAAAGTCAATCCACCACCGAGAAGCGCCGCTTTCGACAAAGCCAGCCACCGTTGCTTGGATAATATTGCCAGCACAGCCGCACAAATTGTCATTATCATCAGAGCTGTCATCTGCACGGAACTGTTCAGCCGAACCAAATCCCTCACATCACTCAAGTGAATCAGCTCCCTCTGGTTGAACAACGCAACTCTCTCCCCTGCCCTATTCACTATAACCTGCGCTTCGTCCGTCCTGAAATTGAAATAATCGATCAATGCCATAGCTACCCTTCTCAGCTCCTGGCGGGATATGCCGGTATCTCGCTCTACCGCATATTTCTTAAAGCCATACTCATACAGCCTAATATCATCCACTGCCCACCTGAGAGCAGAGGTCACCAACAAGACTGGTATACATACTGCTAGCAGCCAGAACACTATTTTCTTTACCGGTGACAACTTCACGCCCACCACTTCCATACTAATGCTTGCGTCATAACGACAACTGCCCGAATGCCAGAAATGGACCATGCTCAAAATTATAGGCTAAACAGCCTGTGATTTGAAGGTTGGCTACAGGAAAACGCTTATCACGACCAAAGGTCACAAGTCCCAAAAGGTTCGCTGGCCCACATAGGGCGCAGAAAATCACCCTATGCTATAATTTATCGAGAACCAATTCTTCCGAACAGGTTCCATGTTTACCCATCTGCACGTCCACACTGAGTACAGTCTTCTGGACGGACTATCCCGCATCCCTCAGCTAATTGCTAAGGCAAAGGAGCTGGGAATGGCTAGTCTGGCCATCACAGATCACGGCAACATGTACGGAGTAATCGACTTTTATGTTACAGCTAAAGAGGCGGGAATAAAGCCGATTATCGGCTGCGAAATCTATGTGGCCGAAACAAACTACAAAAGCCGCAGCAATAGCGAAAAGAGCCCTTATCACTTAATCCTTTTGGTGAAAAATGAACGTGGCTATCGCAATTTGATTCAACTCGTGACCAAAGCTCATCTGGATGGTTTTTATTATAAGCCCAGGGTAGACAAAGACCTCCTCGCCAAGCACAGCGAGGGACTAGTTGTCCTCTCCGGCTGCTTGCAGGGTGAACTGGCTCGGTTAATTTTGGAGGGACGCTTAGACGAGGCTATTGTACAGGCTAAATGGTACAGAGATACCTTCGATGCATACTATTTGGAAATACAGCGGCACCCCATACCCGAACTGAAGCACGTAAACGAAGGGCTGTTGCTCATAGCCAAAAGACTCGATATCCCTGTTGTAGCAACCAATGATGTTCATTATATCAATAAAGAGGATGCCCACTTACATGACATCCTGCTTTGTATCCAGACCAACACCTCGGTCTACGATGAGAGAAGACTTAAAATGCCAGGCGACTTCTTCTACCTCAAAAGCCCCCAAGAGATGGCTGAACTCTTCGCTGACCTGCCTCAAGCCATAGAGAATTCACAAAGAATCGCAGAAATGTGTACGTTTGAACTCGAGTTCGGCCGTCTACATCTCCCACAAATCGACCTGCCACCTGGCAAGACTTCGGACGAATATCTTGCTGAACTTTGCTGGCAAGGGCTGAAACAACGATACAATTCACCACCGCCTGAAGTAGAAGAGCGTCTTGCCTATGAGCTCGATGTCATTAAGCAAACAGAATTTGCAGACTACTTCCTTGTTGTATGGGACCTTGTTTCGTTCGCCAAGAAACAAAACATTCTCTTCGGCGTGCGCGGCAGTGCTGCCGCAAGTCTAGCCCTCTACTGCCTCGGCATAACTTCTATAGACCCTGTTGAGCACAAGTTAGTATTCGAGCGTTTTCTAAACATCGAGCGCCGTGAACCTCCAGATATAGACTTGGATTTTCAGGACGACCGGCGCGACGAAATGATAGCATACGTCACCCAAAAGTATGGCGCCGACCATGTGGCACAAATTATAACCTTCGGAACTTTGGGCGCAAGGGCCGCTTTAAGAGATGTGGGCAGGGCTCTAGGGATGCCGTATGGGCAGGTGGACAGAGTGGCACGCCTTGTCCCAGCTAGACCAAACATCACCTTAGACCAAGCACTCACTGAGAGTCAAGAACTACATGACATTTACAATGCAGACGCTACCATACAGAACCTGATAGACACTGCCAAGAAGCTTGAAGGAATAGCCCGCCACGCCAGCACACATGCTGCCGGAGTGGTCATATCTAAAGAGCCTCTCACCAATTATGTGCCACTGCAACGAGTTACCAAAGATAGCGAACAAGTCATAACCATGACCCAGTTTTCTATGGAGAGCATAGCGCGCCTCGGGTTACTCAAAATGGACTTCTTAGGTCTAGCAAACTTGACCATACTGGCAAAAACCAGAGAAATGATTCTTAAGACGCGTGGTATTCATATCGACCTGCAAAACATTCCTCTGGATGACTCTTCGACCTTTAAGTTGTTAGCTTCAGGAGAGACAAGCGGCATTTTCCAATTAGAAAGCGCTGGCATGCGCCGCTATATAAGAGAACTCGGGCCTTCTAACTTTAACGACATCGCAGCTATGGTAGCCTTGTACCGTCCTGGCCCCATGGAACACATACCCACATTTATAAGGGCAAAACGCGGCATTCAGGATATCCGCTACCTTCACCCCTCCATCAAGGAAATTTTGGAGGAGACTTACGGTGTGATTGTTTATCAGGACCAAGTGCTTCATATAGTGCGCGCCCTAGCCGGATACACATTGGGGCAGGCCGACATATTCCGCAAGGCAATGGGCAAAAAAATCCCGGAGGTGATGAAAAGGGAGAAACAAAACTTTATAGCCGGTGCCGAAAAAAACGGCATTCCAGCAAGTATCGCAGCGGAAATCTTCTCACTTATCGAACCGTTCGCCGGTTACGCATTTAATAAGGCTCACAGCGTGAGCTATGCTCTGCTCGCCTACCAAACTGCATATTTGAAGGCAAATTATCCCCTTGAATACATGACCGCATTTCTGAACACATATTCAGCACACCACGATAAGTTGGCCTCAGCAATAGCCGAATGCCGGCGTCTGGGCATCTCAGTGCTACCGCCGGACATTAACAAGAGTGAAACTCAGTTCAGCATCGAACAAACGAAAGATGGCAAGAAGGCCATCCGTTACAGCCTGACCGCGATAAAAAATGTCGGTCACAGCGCTGTCGACCCTATAATCCAGGCACGCAAGAGAGGAGGACCTTTCAGGTCTATAGAGGAATTCTGCCGCCGCGTGGATCTGAGAGGCACAAATAAGAAGGCACTGGAAAGTCTGATCAAAGCTGGGGCTCTGGACTGTCTTGCACCACGAGGAAGTCTACTTCATGCCCTTGACCGCATTATGACACTTGCCCAACAGGAACAGAAACTCAGGGAATCAGGACAAACAAGCCTATTCGATTTGTGGGGCGATACAGTCCCAGCTCCACTCCCAAGCATTAATCTAAATCACTTTGAAGTCAGTCTCAAGGAAAAGCTGGAATGGGAAAAAGAGCTCTTAGGGGTATACTTTTCAGAGCACCCCATAGCAGCAATAGCACCAAAACTTGCTAGGGCAATCACTGCCCTCTGCGGTGAAATTAGTGCTGAAATGGTTGGAGAAAAAGTAATAGTTGCCGGAATGGTTACATCCGTGCGGCAATTACATACAAGAGAAATGAAGCCTTTCGCCATTGTCACACTCGAAGACCTGGTCGGCACTGTTGAGGTCGCTGTCTGGTCGGATATTTATGGTCAGACTAGAGACCTCTGGCAAGAGGGGAATGTTCTCCTTGTAGAGGGCACAGTAAGACTGAGAGAGGATCGCGCTAGCATAAACTGTCAAAAAGTACGCCAATATCGAGACGAAGACGATACTCAAGAGATGAATGCAAATCATAAACCGTCAACTCGGCCTCAAGCAGTGTCAAGGAAAATAATCGTTAAACTAGCCTCGAGCGATAATGCCCAGAACGATGTCAGGCGCCTAGAACAAGTGCTGGCAGTGCTCAATCGCTACCCTGGCAAAGACCCTGTTTTCCTTTCGGTGACTACACCTGAAGAGACCGTGAATTTAAAGCTGCCCAACAAAGCAAGTTACTGCTCCGAAATGGTGCTAGAAATAAACAGATTGCTTGGAGATGATAGCATTAGAGTGGAAGAAGACCACAGCTAGTCTAATAGACAAAGGAGGACTTACGCATACGGTATCTGATACTAAGTGGTGAAATCCCTTCGCTTCCACCACGGATAAAAGTTTGGCATGTCGGCGCTGGGCCTCATGACGAAATTTGGTGACCTTTTCTCAAGGAAAGACATCGCACCTTCCCGAGAGTCGGGGCACTGGAGCATCCAAGCAAATGCCTTCGATTCTATTTTGTTGGCTTCGACAGGGTGATCTGCAGATGACATTTTCCAGAGAAGCTGTCTTGAAAGTGCTACCGCCACAGGTGAAGTATTTTTAGCTATATCCAAGGCAATTTCGCGTGCCCTAGGGACAAGGTTCTCTGCGGATAATACTTCGCTGACAAGCCCACAGGCTGCAGCCTCCTCAGCCCCTATGATCCTGCCAGTGATAAGTAGCTCGGCCGCTTTACCAAGCCCCACAATACGCGGCAGAAACCATGTACTGGCACCCTCCGGGACAAGCCCACGCCTCGTAAAGACAAACCCCAGTCTGGCATCGCTAGAGGCTAAGCGAATGTCCATCGCTAGCGTCATTGTCACCCCTACTCCAACAGCTGCACCATTGATAGCCGCTATCACTGGCTTCTTTAGGTCATAAATCAACAGTGTGACCCTACCAGCAAGGTCCCTGTAAGCTTCTATATCCGTGGTAGATACTGCCGAGGAAGCAGGGGATAACATCATCCCCAAATCAGCCCCGGCACAAAAAGCACGGCCAGCGCCTGTGATGATCACCGCACGCACATCATCATCTTTGTCAGCCTTAGTGAACGCGTCAACAAGCTCTTCACACATGAGCGGTGTGAAGGCATTTAACTTCTCCGGCCTGTTGAGTGTTATTGTCAGGATGTGTTCTGATAGATCGCACTTTATTTGCTCATACGCCATTGTAGCCCCCATTCACATGCATTCCACAGTACACGAGTCTCTTGCCAGAGATATCTAGTACATCGCAATTTTCTAAGCGGAGTAACCGACCCTTCAACTCCACACCACCACTGTAACCACCCAAATTCCCGTCCTTCCTGATAACACGGTGGCACGGGACTACTATTGGAAATGGATTCCTGGCCAAGGCCTGCCCTACAGCCTTAACTGAATCTGGCAAACCCAACATCGCTGCCACCCACGAATAGCTTCTTACCTCACCCCATGGAATGTCTCTTACCAAAGACCAAACCCTTTGCTGAAAATCAGACGCCTCTTGGAAATCCAGCCTGCAATGGAATTCAACCTCTTTGCCGCTGAGATAGTCCATGATGTTTCTAGCCACCTCTTGAGACTCGAAATTTCCCCCTTCTTTTGCTCGATAGCCGGCTCGACTTATCTCCATCAGCACACTCGACTTGGAATCATGCGGTAAAATGACTTTGCGCAATCCGAACTGTGACCATACGACCGCCATCCAGCCCAGACAGGTCTCAAAGATTGTAACTGAGTACATTCCTTTTACTCGCGTACACTGTCTAGAACGCACATAGCACAGAAAAACTAGTCTACCCCTTGTTCATCCAGCTCAGCTAGCTTGCTAACGTACACATCGTACGTCCGTGAGTCATACAACACGAAATATACCTCTTGGAGAGAGGTATCGTGCTGATGCAAGAAACCAATCACAGTCTGCAAGGCCACCTTAGCAGCCTCAGCAACAGGATAACCATAGGCACCGGTACTTATGGACGGAAAAGAGATGCTTTTCAGACCGTATTCTGAGGCTAGCTTTAGACTTTCCCGATAAGCACTGGCCAAGAGTTCGGGCTCGCCTTTCCCGCCACCATGCCACACTGGCCCTACCGTATGGATGACATATTTTGCCTTTAACCTGCCGCCAGTTGTTATAACAGCCTTGCCGGTCTCTAGACGGCCTATTTTTGCAATAATCCGCCGACATTCTTCCAGAATCGCCGGACCGCCAGCCCTGTGTATAGCACCATCAACACCACCACCCCCCATCAGGCTAGAATTAGCCGCATTAACAATCGCATCTGTTTCCTGTCTAGTAATATCCCCTTGGATTAGCTTGACTTTGGTGTTCTTTATTATGACTTCGCTACTCTTCTGCATAACCGCATCCCCTGTTTCAGGATAGCTCTGGCTCAATTAGCCCATAATTCCCATCGTTGCGCCTGTACAGCAAATTGATAGAATTAGTCTCGGAATTAAGAAAAAGGAAGAAGGAATGGCCCAACAGCTCCATTTGCTCCACAGCCTCGCTTGTCGACATCGGTTTCATCGCGAAGCGCTTTACTCTAACCACCCGGGGCAGTTCTTCAACGTGCTCCGTCTCAGACTCTTCCCCGACCATCCCGCCAGTAAGAGAAGAATGCCGCGCAATAGAAAAGCCACGACTTTTTTGATACAACTTACCTTTATAGCGCTCTATCTGGCGGTCCAATGCTTTAACGGCCTTATCCACCGCGGTGCGAATTTTCGTTGCCTTCTCCTCACTTCGCAATAATATACCGCCACTGGTAAGCGTTATCTGAACACTGTGCCGATGCTCAGGTGACTTGGCTTTTTCCTCCACAATCTCTACTTTCCCTTCACTAATACTCGGCAAATGGCGCACCAGCTTTTCCACCTTCTGGCGAATATAGCTTTCAACCACCGGTGAAAGAGCCACATTCTTGCTGAAAATTTGTATTTCCATATCGCCTACTCCTTACTCACATTCCCGTGCAAAAGTAAGTCCCCACACCGACCTAGCACCAGCAATCTTCAGGGCGCGAGCGCATGCGTCAAGAGTCGCCCCCGAAGTACACACATCATCCACAACTATGACACCTCTTTCCTTGACTGCATCGGTACGCTCACAGACAAAGGCACCCTCCACGTTTTGGCGACGTGCTTCGGCAGAAACTGCCCTTACTTGCGGTGAACTATCTTTAATCCGGCGCAATGCATCTTCAGCAACAGGTATTCCTAAACGCTTGCCCAGCTCGTGAGCCAAAAGTCCGGACTGATTGTATCCGCGTTCTCTGAGACGGCGGTTGTGAAGTGGCACAGGCACTAAGACCTCGCCAGGTATTTTGCTTTGTTCAAAATAGCCAGCCATGAGAGATGCTAAACGCTGGGAAAGCGCGCGGTAGTTATGATACTTAAATGCATGAATTACATCCCGCACTAGCCCCTCGAAACGGTACGGGGAACGTATCCCATCTACACAGGACTGCCAGCCCCAGCAGTGAGGGCACATCAGACCGGTTGATTCAGCCCTGCCACATTTCTGACATACCGGTGGTAAAAGACAGGGCAATCTCTGACAACATTGGGAACACAAAAAGTCACCCGTGCGACCACAGCCAATGCACTGGCGTGGGAACAAAAAATCCAGTGCAGTATTCACTAGTTGCTTTAGTTCAAACAGCAAAAGCAACCATTACCAACAGTTTTGTTATTGGGCAAGGTCACGAGCGGACTACACTCGGGAACGCGGACTGGGTCCCGTCCCGCTGAAGATAGGCTCGTTCAAATACACGTCGCCATTTCTGATTTTAATGTTGTAGCCGCAATCAGGGTTAGTACAAACCCAAGCCTTGTAGTGAATGGCTGCTCCCTGACTACCAAAATCAGAAAGCGGCACTAGATCACCGACCTTGCACTTCAAACATTTTGGGAAGGAACTGTTTTCCACTTTTCCACCTCCTCCAGAATCGGTAGTATACAACAATCTTGCCAGGGTGAGCAAATTTTGGTAGTGTCTCGTTTAGTCAGGCTTTTCTTTTTGAGGGGCAGCTCATCTACCTCGTGGAAGTCTGCCGCTCTTTCTCTTTTTAGTTTACCACAGCCTTAAGCCA
>Ga0123519_10007123_pt1 | contig 17425 bp, 14 predicted proteins | sample YelNatPaOPRAMG02_FD_87396 | JGI IMG/M metagenome (GOLD analysis project Ga0123519, IMG submission 87396) | Hot spring microbial communities from Yellowstone National Park - Yellowstone National Park OP-RAMG-02 (version 2) | ecosystem: Environmental > Aquatic > Thermal springs > Hot (42-90C) ... | reverse complement strand
TCACCGGGTAGGCTCATACCCATCCTCAGAAGATTGGCGGTCAACCTCGAACTTACATCCAGAGATATAAGAATCCTGAGAGGGATTCTTAGACAGATTGATTGGATTTACTCTCGCAATGCAGACAAGAAGTCGGATTTATGATAATTTTATTGAAAATACTCACTGCCCTGATCTTAATACCGCTTATAAGTGGTTTTGGGGAAGCCCTGTACAAAATATCTTGGAGCATCATAGAGGCGTATGAGTCACATATACTCTTGCTAATCGGACTCGGGGCGGGGCTATTACTCTTCCCTATCCTCTCTAAGAGCAAATTCATCAGGACATTCGAGCACGAGATGACTCATCTGATATTTGCAAAACTCTTTTTTGGCAAAATCAAGAAATTGAATGTGACCGACGAACAGGGTGGATTTGTCGAATACACCTCATATCCAAATCCGTTCATATCCCTTTCACCATACTTTTTTCCTCTATTTTCGGCAATAATATCCATACTAATCCCAATCCTTCATCCAGCGATCTCCAAATATGCAGCGATTCCAATAGGGTTCTTCCTGATCCAACACCTCATCTATATCATAATCGAAATTCTATCATCTCAACCAGACATCAAGGAGGAGGGAAGAATCTTTTCGGCAATTTTTATAACATTCTTCCTGATCTTCTGCTATGGCACAATACTTGCCGAACAGGTTTCATACAATCAGATACTGCTATTCTACAAGAATGGATTCTCACAATCCATAGATAATCTATCCAAATTCTATCACTATCTTTTTAGAGCCATCGCAAATATGAAATGACCAAACCTATAAACTCATAGCTCAATCCAGGATATATCTCAAGCAATGACCAATCACTATAAAAAAGGAAATAGTGATTATTATCGAAGGTGAGAGGAGTTCCTCAGACGAGGATTCAGAAGAAAGTATATCAGGAAAATTATCGGGAAAAAGAGTGGTAGAATTGCTGCAAAGAATGGGGCATTTATCGAACTCTCGGAGAGCTTCTGAGAGAATGTGATTATAAGGAGGAAGAGGAGCAGGATCCCGGCACCATAATACAGGATATTCTTCGAACTATGGAGGTAGAGTCTTTCGATGAATACAACCATTATCAATAAACAGAGCAATATGAGAGAAATCGGGTTCACTACCTTTGTATATAATTCATATCTATAGCGACTCGTATCCAGTCCTATCCTCTCACGGAGTTTTATCAGTCCCATCAATTCGACGAGGCTCATCTGAGAGGGTCTCCCTCTCCTCTGCTTAAATATCTCGTACTCATCCTGCAGCCTCATTCTATATTCCGGATAGTTTTGATATTCGATCCGCTCTCCATCTATACGATAGATTCGTAGATTGTCTGCAAGATATGTCCTGTCTCCAATATATCTGAAATTGTCAGAAAAGAGAATCCTCTCTGGACCATCATACCGCAGACATACATCTCGAAATTCTTCATCTGCATATTGGCGTCATCTATATCTTCATAATGGTATATCGTAGAATCTGCACCCAGGAACCAGTTCCTATCTCTGTAAAAGTATGTCCAACTGGCTGTAAATCTCTTGAACTCGAACACAAGCAATCTATCTACTTCCCTCGAGGCGGCAGGCAATACTCTATCATTCAAGAAGAAGTACACGAGACAGGCGATACCAACTACGGGTAGCAATATCGCAAGAAGGGATGTGGGGTTCAATCCTGAGGTCAAGAAGGAGAGATACTCATTCTTTATATGCAGATCAAAGAGCAGGATGATGAGCGAGATATATACAATTATCGGGAATGCAGAGATAGATACCACCTCGAATTTATTGAATAGAAAGGAGAGTACAACCCCCATAGACACATTCGATTGTGAGATCGTCTTGGAACTCTCGATCGTATCTATCAGGAAGGATAGCAAGAGAACTGCAAACAGGGTTAGAAGAAAATTTATCGAAAATCTCTTTATGATGTATTTTAGTATTATGCCCATCTGTTTATGACCAATCTATTGAGGATTATTACACATAGGACCAAGAGCATAATTACAGAGACACACCCCGACGCCACAGACATAAACCCATTCTCAACGATGGTGTGATAGGATTTGAATCCAACATAATAAATAGCGACGAATATCAGGAATAATAAATATCTGAGATAACCAGCTGAATGTACTCTGTTTAGGAAGATCAGTATTATCATAGCAGCTATCCATATATTGACGAGAGAAAGGTAAATGGCGTCGAAAACACTCATATCCCTGTCCCGGTTTGGGACATTCCCATATATCCCTCTGATATTCTTGACCCTCTTTTCTATCAAATCTGCACCATCTATCTTCAATGTCCCTGACTTGTAGATAATATCTCTCATCATCCCTTTATTAGTATCCATAATCCTACCATTCTCGAGCCTTATGTCGATCGAGAGTTTCTCGTTGTCAGGAGAGATATCTGCATCTTTTGCAAATACAAGCATATTACCATCCCCAATCTTCTTCTGAAATAGATATAGATTCCTAAAGTGTCTATCCGCATTCTTGCTCTTGAAGAATATCATTGTGTCAGGTATCTCATCATTTATCCTGTTTCCCGAGAGAGAATCGATCAGCTCCACCCTGACATATTTGACAGCCACCTCCTTCATCTCTTGTATGGTTATCGGGAATACGAAAATCGACAGCAACATATTTACCGCAAATGCAACAAGTGATAGAAAGATGAATGGTGCGGATATTTCAAAACGACTTACCCCCACAAGCTCCAACGCCAGAATCTCATTATTTATATTCATCACATAAACTATGTACAATAGAGATACCATCATCGAGAGTGGCACTGAAAACTCCATCGACACCGGGAATAAAAGCAGTATGATCCTAAGGATGTCCACAGAAGATATTCTGGTTGAAATGAATATATCCGAATACTTTACGAAGGAGAGGAGGACAAGTAATATCGTGCTGATAAGAAATGAGAATATAAATGAATAAGTTGCTCGTCTGAGATAATATTGAATCAGGATACTATTCATTCACCCACAAATTTATTCCTGTCGTATGCAACAGTCTGATTCCTGCCATTCCGCTTAGCCTCATAGAGAGCCTTATCTGCAAGTTCTATGATACTTCTGCCATTATTTGTATCCTCCGGGAATGATGCAACTCCGATAGATATAGTTATTCTCTGCTCAATGGGTTCACCATCGAATATAAACTTGGATAGTTCTACGCTCTTCCTGAGTTTCTCTGCCAGATCGACCGCCTCTTTCTTCTTCATCCTCGGGAAGAGGATAACAAATTCCTCTCCACCATATCTTGCGACTATATCTACCTTCCTGATTCTCGATGAAAAGATATACGATACCCTCTTCAGGATCTCATCTCCGGCCTTATGCCCAAATCTGTCATTGAACTGCTTGAAGTGGTCGATATCGATCATCAGGACAGAAAAACCAGTGTTGTATCTGACCGCATTCTCGCTCTCCTCATTGAATCTCTTGAAAAAGTATCTCCTGTTATAGAGTCCGGTGAGGGCATCTGTAATAGAGAGTTCGAGGGTTCTTTGATACAACTCTGCGTTCTTTATGGCAATAGCTGCCTGATTCGATACAGCCTTCAGGAGTTCTATCTCGTCATCCTTGAACATATTCACCCCGGGCCTCGAGAAATTCAATACCCCGATTATCTCTCCCTTGAACTTCATCGGAATAGAAAGGAATGAACCATCTATAATCTGTTTGCCTTTGTAGTGGAGGAATCGCGGGTCGTGGGTGGTGTCCTGAACAAGTATCATCTCACCCGACTCTACAACCCTGCCGGATATACCCTCCCCCTTCTTGAATGTCATATTCTTCAAATCATCTTCATCGTCATATCCAAATGCCCTCTTTATCCTCAACAGCTGTTCATTTTCGTCCCACAACAATACTACGAGCCCGAGATAATTCATCTTTTTATGGAGTATACTCACCAACGATTCGAGTATATCATCCAGTTCGAGACTCGAATTAAGTGCTGAGGAGAGTTCTATCAATAGCGAGAGTTCGTTCAGCTTCTTCTGAAGTGATTGATTTATCTGTAAAATCTCATTGCTCTTAGACTCCAATTCGGTCTTGAATTTGAGTTCCTGCTGCATAGCAACCACCTGTCTCTCCTGTTCGAGCTGAGAGACCAGCAGGTCGGTAATCTTCTTGAGCATATTATTGAAGCCGCGCGACAGTATGCCTACCTCATCATCTCTCTTTACCTCCGCCCTGACCAGAAAATTGCCCTTCTCGACAGACTGAATCATACTCAACAAGGTATCTATTGGCTTAACGACATAGAATCTGATCGTAAAGGATAGAATTAAAAGAGTCGTAAGTATGGTCAGTAGAATTACAGAAAAAGAGACTGTGGAAAACTTATAGATATCACTGAATAGATTAGAGAGGCTTATGCTCTCTGCCACAAAGAATCCGAGGGGCTCATCCCTGTCCTGATGACACTTGAGACAGGTCTGTTCGGGCATAATCGGTGCAATAATCTGGGTAGAGTTCTTCCCTTCGATAATCCTTATGTTCGATTTGCCGGTAAATCTCCCCTGCTCTTTCTTATAGTCGTTGATCGCCTTGTTGACCTTCCCTATATCCGACAGATTGGAAGCCCACTTTATTGTCCCGTAGTAATTTGTGATATTCGAGGATATCACCTCTTTATGGGACTTCATAATATCCCTCAACTGCCGCGCAGGCAGAGTGCCGCTCTGAATGTGCTGCTCCTTTATCGTTACCAGAACCATTTCATATATCGATGTAAAGTAATCATTTATGTTCTTCCTTACTGCCGAACGCTGCATATCGACGAGGAAGTAGAAACCTATGCCCATAATAATCAAGATTGCCAGAGAGATTACCAGAGATACCTTGAAGGCTATACTATTCTTTATATTCAATCTAAGATTCAAATATCTCTTACTCACCTGAAATCCTCAAAACGAAAAATCAGTGTCCAATATCCTGCCTCATCAGACAAAAGCATCTATTATATTACCCTGTAAAGAATATATTGTAAATCTTAATAAGACATTTATTTTTATAATCGAATGAGAACAAATACCTCTTCAATAGCCGTTTTAAGGCAATAAAAAATGCCGAAGGTGGGACTCGAACCCACACGCCGCAGGCATACGCCCCTCAAACGTACGTGTCTACCAATTCCACCACTTCGGCAGCGGAGTCACCATTAGCACAACAAGATTCAAAATTCAAGCAAATTTTTGCCTCTATATCTTAATTTCTTGACTAACTCCTTAAAATCATATTCATACTAAACCTACCACCCTTTTGAGGAGGATGTTTATGCCCGATTATAATCTTACTCAGGAACAGGAAATTCTCAGAAAGACTATCAGGGAATTTGCAGAACAGGAGATTGCACCAAAGGCAATCGAACTGGACGAGAAGGAGGAGTTCTCGGTAGAGATTACCAAGAAGATGTTCGAGATGGGACTCTTCGGTATGTATGTAGATGAGAGATATGGCGGATCCGGACTCGACTATCTCTCATATGTAATAGCAGTTGAGGAGATAGCCCGTATCGATGGTTCACAGGCTGCAACGGTTGCCGCGGGCAACTCGCTCGGGATAGGTCCAATTTACTACTTCGGGAGTGAGGAGCAGAAGAAGAGATGGTTACCGGAACTCTGCAAGGGCAAACTCGCCGGCTTTGGACTAACCGAACCCAATGCAGGTTCTGATGCCGGAGGTTCCAAGACCACAGCAGTCCTGAAGGGCGGCAAATGGATAATCAACGGTTCCAAGATATTCATCACGAATGCTGCAAATCCATTGACGGCAGTAGTAACCGTTCAGGCTGTTACAGGTACAAGAGCAGATGGTAAGAAGGAATACTCCTGCATTCTGGTACCAGCCGGTACGAAGGGCTTTACAGCCAAAGAGATGCACAAGAAGATGATGTGGAGGTCATCGAATACAGCAGAACTATACTTCGAAGATTGTGAGGTGCCGGAGGAGAATCTCCTCGGTAAACGAGGTGAGGGTTTTCATCAGATGCTCAAGACCCTCGATGCGGGCAGACTCTCCATTGGTGCTATGGGTCTTGGAGGTGCTCAGGGTGCCTTCGAACTGGCACTGAAATATGCAAAAGAGAGGGTTCAGTTTGGAAGACCAATCGGAGAGAATCAAGCCATTGCATTCAAACTCGCCAATATGGCGATGGAAATAGAGGCGGCACGAAATCTTCTATATAAAGCCGCGTGGTTGAAGGACCAGGGCAAGCCTTTCTCAAGAGAGGCTGCTATGGCAAAACTATATTGCTCTGAGGTTATGAAGAGAGTAGTTACAGATGCAGTACAGATACACGGTGGTTATGGTCTTATGAAAGAATACAATGTAGAGAGATTCTTCAGAGACCAGAAACTGCTCGAGATAGGGGAGGGAACCAGCGAGGTCCAGAGAATCGTTATAGCGAGAAATCTTGGACTGAATGTAAGATGAAAGGAGGTATCTATGTCTTACAGAACAAATGGTTGTCCGTATGGTTCTCACAGAGTAATTGAACCCAAGGGGTCACTTCCACAACCCGCCCTAAGGCTCGACAATTCTCTCCCAATCTATGACAACGAAATTCTAATCGATGTAATTACGCTGAATATCGACTCAGCGAGCTTTCATCAGATGAAGAATGCCTCCAACAACAACCCCGACGGCATTGCACAGATCATTATGGAGACAGTCAGAGAAAGGGGTAAGCAGCACAACAAGGTTACAGGTTCTGGCGGGATGCTGATTGGAAAGGTAAAGGAGATTGGACCAAACTACAATGGCAAATTGAAACTGAAGGTTGGGGATAAGATAGCCACCCTCGTCTCTCTCTCTTTGACACCGCTATTCATAGAAAAGATCAAGAATGTGATAATGGACAAAGAGCAGGTAGAGATAGATGGATATGCCATTCTATTCGAATCGGGCGTGGCTGTAAGATTGCCCGAAGACATACCAGAGAAGGTGGCACTCGCCGCACTCGATGTAGCCGGTGCGCCAGCCCAGACGGCAAATCTGGTAAAAGAGGGACATACGGTATTGGTAATCGGAGCAGGCGGTAAGTCCGGTATGCTCTGCCTTTACGAGGCAAAGAAGAAGGTCGGTAAACACGGCAAGGTAATCGGGCTTGCACACTCCGACACATCATTCGAACGAATGAAGAAATACGGATGGGCAGATGTCTGCCTCAAAGGCAATGCCCAGAAGCCGCTCGAGATATATGAAATGGTAAAGAAACATACAGACGGCAAGATGTGCGACATAGTTATCAACTGTACGAATGTGCCAAATACCGAGATGAGTTCGATACTCTCCTGTAAAGAGGATGGAATAGTCTATTTCTTCTCTATGGCAACCTCATTTACAGCCGCTGCCTTAGGTGCCGAGGGAATTGGACACGGGGCTACTATGCTCATCGGTAATGGATACTTCCCCAATCACGCGGATTATACAATTTCTATATTGAGAGAAAGCAAAGATTTGTACAAGTTGTTCGAGGAGCTTTATACCTGAGATTGGACTCTAACAGAATCATAAATAGAATACTCGCAATCTCATTTACATTCATACTATTCGTTTGTGAGGTCCGTGCAGGAGATCTCCCTATTGCACTAACCCATATCGACACAATATCTGTATATTGTGGCAAGATCAAAGCGGATCAGATACAGGTAGACTTCTTGAGTTCAAACTCCACCCTCTTTCTTTCGACCGCACTATGGATACCGGGCAGCATAAACGGACCTGAGGATTCGATGAAATATGTCCGTGAACTATTGGTCTGCTTCAATGAAAAGATCAATGGTAAGAACAATATAGTCATATTGAAAGACAGCAAGGACATAGACGCCATAATCAAGGAGAACAAAGTTGGAATTATACTTACGATAGAGGGTGGAGAACCGATAGAGGACCCGAACAATATACGAAAGATCAAAAACCTCGGGATAAGGGGCATCTCCCTGACTTGGAACCGGGACAACTCACTTGCTACTGCACACAACACCAAAAAGACAACAGGGCTTACAAAGAACGGAATTTTGGCAATAGAGAAGTTGAACGAGAGCGGTATTATGATAGATGTCTCCCACGCCTCAGATAAGACCATCGATGACATATTGAAGATTTCTACCGCCCCAATCTATGCCTCACATTCCAACTCACGAGAGGTTTGCAAGAATAGCAGAAATCTAACCGACGAACAGATCAAGAAGATTGCCAAGAATGGTGGAATAATAGGGATAAACTTCCATTCCCCTCATCTGAGTTGCAGCAAAAAGGGTACTCTCAACGACATCTATCTACAAATCGAGCATATCAGGGATATCGCGGGCGTCGAGGCAATAGCCATTGGCTCTGACTTCGATGGAAATATCATCTCACCCAAAGGGATGAATGGGATAAAGGATATCGACCTGTTGACAAAAAAACTCAGAGAAGAAAATTGGACAGAAGAGGAAATTGAGTGTATATTATACAAGAACTTCTTGAATTACTTCAAGAAGGTAGTAAGAGATTAAGGTAATCTATGATATCCAATCTGTTGCTCGAGGCAAAGGAATTAATTGCAATAAATTCTACACCCGATTATGGCACACAGGAGATATCTGAACTCATCGTCAAGATACTGCAGGGGATGGGGGCTACAATAAAGATTCAGAGATATGAGATAAATGGCATTCAAAACCAGAATATACTCGCAAAATTTGGCCCCGACTTCGACGGTGGATTGCTCCTCTCCTCCTCCATCGAGACAGTCGATCCCGGAGACCCATACAATTGGAAGATAACCGACTGCGACCCATTCAATCTCGTTGTAAAAGGTGATAACATATACGGACTCGGGACATCATCCGGCAAACTCGACTGGTTATGTATGGTCGAGGCGGCACGCTCTATATCCAACCGAAAGTTCAAGAAGCCGTTTTATATACTCGCAACCAGCGGCGAACACTATGGGCTCGTTGGGGCAAAGATATTTACCGAGAGCAAGATTGCAAAGCCTCAATTTGGGATAGCAGGGGGTCCCACCGGACTCAAACTGGCTTATAGTAGCAAGGGCTATATTGGTTTCAGATTCATATTACGAGACACGATTGGTAGAGAACCAAAGGCGGGTAAGAGTCTATTCAGACTCGTAATCAACGGTAAGCCCGCTCACTCATCTGTGCCATCTATGGGAGATAATGCGATAGAAAAGGCGTTTGGTGTCATCTCGGATGGAAACAGAATAGGTGACAATATAGATATCGTTTCCATATACGGGGGAGACCAGATCAATAAAGTCCCGGACAGGTGTACTATCGACATTCTCGGCTCACTCGATACCGCGGATAGATTGAGTAAGAAGAACATCCAGATCGAACAGATTACTCGCATAATTGCAGGCTCTTCATTGAATAATATACTCGATGCAGTTCTGTACATCTACAATTCCTTCAAAAAGACTGTATCATCTCTCACCCCTAAGACCAATTCCAACTTCGACCCACCGGAAATAGTATATAATTTTGGAATAATCCATATGATATCCGACAAACTCCTGATCGGTTTCGATGTAAGACTCCTGCCCGAGAATGACCACAACATCCTTCTGAAGTGGCTCGAGACAACGATGGAAGAGATCAACAAGAGATATTCGGGGGTAGAATGCGAGGCAGAACTCGAGTTCAATGCCCAACCTATGATGGTAAACCGTGGTTCTGACATAATTACTCTCTCTATGAACGCACTGAGGGATATCAATGAAGAACCTGTACTGACCACATCTCCATTCTTATCAGAGGCTCTCATATATAATCAGGCAGGCATAGAATCCATAATATTCGGCTCTGGCACCCTTCAGGGGGGTGTCTATCAGCCAGACGAGAGTAATAGTATTGCGAGACTCAACAAATCAATAGAATTCTATCGTACAATTATACAGAAGTTCTGCACATAATATGGGTGAATTCATAAGGACATTCATAGCCATTGACCCGGACAAGGATTCAACTGACAAACTCGTGCAATTCTCGGGTATGCTCAAACCAAGTCTGAGAGGGGAGGTCAACTGGACAAAGAGAGATAATCTCCACTTTACCCTGAAATTCTTGGGTGAGATCTCTGTCGAGAGGGTAGAAAAGGCCATAGATACTCTTCAGGTAATTGCTGAATTGTACAACAGATTTCAGGTGAGCATTGGTGGAATTGGTTTCTTCCCGGATATGAAGAGACCTCGTATTCTATGGGTTGGCGCGAGAGAAGGTAGAGAGGAGATGGAAAGATTGGCAAATCTTGTCGAGAACGAATTCGAAAATATAGGTTTTGGTAGAGAATCGAGGGAGTTCAAGGCTCACCTGACCCTCGCAAGAATAAAATCCCCTTTCATCAAGATAGACCCAAAAGCAATAGAGGATCTATCTGTGCAAACAATCTGCAACTTCGAGGCAACCAACATAATTCTATATAGAAGTGACCTGCTCCCCAGCGGACCCCGCTATACAATAATCAAAACCTTCGACTTACAAAAGGCGTGAATCAGCCGAGTTTTTCTCCCGGCTTTATTGGGGTCCCGGAGATGAAATCCTTTGCGTTCAGCGGATTTCTGCCCTCCTTCTGAAGTCTCTTGATAATCAGCACCCCATCTGCTGTCGAGACATATATCCCCCTCTCTGACACCTCTATTATCGTACCCGGTTCGGAGGGGTTGTGCCTGTCGTAGATATCGGCACTCAATATCTTGATCAATGTCCCGTTATAAAAGGTAAAGGTAGATGGCCAGGGGTTCAAGCCCCTGATGCGATTGAAGAGGGAGATTGCAGACATATTGAAGTCCAACCTCCCATCCTCCTTCTTCAACATCGGGGCGTAGGAGGCCTCTTCCTCCTTCTGAGGGAGTTCGTCAAGACTATTATTCATAAACCTCTCGAGAAATTCGGAGAGCATATCCGAACCAAGATCTACAAGCTTGTCGTGCAGTGTCTCCGCATTGTCTTCTCTCAAAATCGGGATCTCCCGCCTCAGGACTATATTGCCTGAATCCAATTTATATACCACCCGCTGGAATGTAATACCCGTTTTGTCGTCGCCATTTATGATTGCCCAGTTGATAGGTGCGGGTCCCCTGTATTTTGGTAGCAGGGATGCGTGTATATTGAAAATTGCGTTCGGCTTTATATCGAGAAATCTCTGAGATAGAATCTTACCATAGGCTGCAACGAGTATCAGATCGAATTCCCTTGTTGAAACAAAACTTATAGACTCATCGGAGTTTATATTCTCCGGCGAAAAGACCTCGATTCCACTCTTTGTCGCAAGCTCCTTCGCCTCTGAAACCTTTATCTTCTTCCCTCTTCCAGCGGGCCTGTCGGGCTGTGTTATTACCAGAATAGGGGTCGAAACCTCTATCAGTCTCTTCAGAATACCCGCGGCAAAGTCCGGGGTCCCCATAAACACGACCTTACATCTTGAGCTCATTCATTCTCCTCTTTGCCTCTTTCTTGAGTCTTCGGTAATATAGTGCCTTTTTGAGTGGAGAGAGCCTATCCAGAAAGACTATTCCATCCAGATGGTCAATCTCGTGTTGAACCACCCTTGCGAGAAATCCCTCATCCTCCACCTCTTTAATATTGCCATCGATATCCAGATATCTTAATTTGACCCACTTGTATCTCTTTACCTCATCTCTGATCTCCGGAACCGAAAGACAGCCCTCCTCCATAACCAGCTCACCCTCTCCCGAAACAATCTCAGGGTTTATGAGTTTCAAGAGTACCATCTTCCTCTCTTCGGTGGAGAAATCGATTACAACAAGTCTCTTATCTATCCCAACCTGACTTGCGGCAAGTCCAATACCATTCGAATAATACATAGTCTCAGCCATATCGTCGAGTATCTTAAGGATCTCGCTATCTATCTTCTCTACAGCCTTTACCCTCTTCTTCAAAAAGGGGTCGGGGACTTTTAGCACCTGAAGAACTGCCATAACAACCTCCTATAACATATTCAAAGGGTCAACATCTATACTAACCCTTACATTATGATGCAACTTATATACATCCGGAATCAGATTTTTCAAAATCTTTCTTACACTGTTCATTTCTGTAGTCTTTATGAGCAGTTGATACCTGAACTCCTTCTTTATCTTTTCGATGGGGGATTTGACAGGTCCCAACACCTCGGACCTCCTCAAACCCACGAGCGCATCTCTGAATGTGGACAATACCCTCTCTGCCCTCTTCTCATCCTCTGAACGACTCCTTATCAGAATGACTCTCGAGAATGGTGGATAGAAGAGGTTCTTCCTCCTTGCGAGTTCGATATTTGCATATTCGTCCATATTTCCGCTCTTGGTAGCCACAATCGAAGGCTCAAAAGGATTGAATGTCTGTATTATCACCCTTCCGCTCTCACTACCCCGCCCTGCCCTGCCCGAGACCTGCATCAGCAATTGCAAGAGTCTCTCCTGAACCCTGAAATCGGGAATCGTAAGCGCCATATCAGCGAGTATGACTCCTACGAGTGTAACATCCGGAAAGTGATGCCCCTTTGCCACCATCTGAGTACCTATCAGGACATTGGCATCCCCTCGTGAAAAACGGGATATGACGCTCTCGAGGTCATACATATTTGAGACCGAATCCCTGTCGAGCCTTACTGTCCTGCTCGACGGAATGAATCTCTTGATAGTCTCTTCCACCTGCTCTGTCCCAAATCCAAATCTGCTTATCGAGAGCGAAGAACAGTTTGGACAGATATTAGCCACATTCTCCCTGTAACCACAGTAATGACAGACCAGGACATCCCCCTGTTTGTGATATACCAGATTGATATCGCAATCCGGACATTTGAAGATATATCCACACTTCTTACATATAACAAAAGTATTGAAGCCCCGTCTATTGAGCATAAGAATGGCTTTGCTGTTGTTGTTTATCGTCTGAAGAAGTGCCTTATAGAGTTCATCGCTTATATAGAAAGGTAGTCCCTCCACATCCTCATTGTCACGGCTCTCCTTTGCAAGACTCACGATATCGATCTCCGGCAATGGTTTGTTGTTTGCACGAGTAGTAAGTCGTGACTGGGAAAACTTGCCGGTGTTAATACTATAGATGCTCTGAATAGAAGGGGTAGCGCTGCCGAGTACTACGACACACTTCTCAATCTGTCCCCTCTTTATCGCCATATCCCTGCCATTGTATCTGGGGGATTCCTCCTGTTTATATGCCGTGTCGTGTTCCTCGTCTACCACAATCAATCCAATATTCTTGAGCGGTGCAAAGATTGCAGAACGGGCACCCACCACTACCTTCACATCTCCACTCCTGATTCTCTGATATTCCTGTATCCTCTCCTTCTCATATAGCCCTGAGTGAAGTACCGCCACATCACACATAAGAGAGGTCTTTATTCTATATATTGACTGTGGAGTGAGCCCAATCTCGGGCACGAGGAAGAGTACGGACTTGCCACTCTTCAATACACTCTTTGCCGCCCTCAAATATATCTCCGTCTTCCCACTACCGGTAACTCCATATAGATAATGAACCCCAAACCCGGATCCTCTTATCTTCTCTATCGCTTCGAGCGCGCCCCTCTGCTCAGCATTCAATTCGACAACGGGATTCTCATCCACGATATAGGAATTGGATTTCGTATTGCCGTTTTGTAGCCTAATAACACCGCTCTTATACAGATACCTCAGGATTCTCTTGTCCCTCAAGATGGATAGAATTTCATATAGAGGCATAACCCTTCTTACTTTCAAATAATCAACGATATCCTCAACTACCGGATACTTCACGGAGATCTCTCTTAACTCCTCCTCATTTATCTCTTTCGACAAGGAGACTACACTGCTCTGCTGTTCCAGTATCTCACCGGTATAGACCTGCATAACATTGCTCATAATCTGATTGTATATATTGAGCATTGGCTTGCCCGAGCTGTGTCTACCAGAAACGAGACGAGACATACTCAATATCTCGGACTTCTTCTCCTCTGTCCCATCACCCACTCTTCTCAATTTCAAATTGGAAAGTTTGAATAGCCCCGTAGGTACCGCTGAGAATAGCATATTCCCGGGAGGTTCTATATAATAGTCGGATGCCCACATAAGTAGTTCGAACATATTCCTATCGAACACCGGGTTTATTGGAAAGACATCTATTATATCTCTCAACCTATCGACGGAGACATTGCTCCTGTTTTCCTCCGAAAGACCGATGATAAAGCCTATCTGAATCCCCTTCTTCAATGGGACCAATACAGCAAAACCCTCTTTGAGAATACCCTTGAATTCATCAGGTACCCTGTAGGTAAAGGGCTCGAAGAGTGAATTTCTCAATACAATCTCTGCAAACATATCTATAATAATTGCCTCTCAAAAAGACATATACAACCCGCTATCGAGTAAATAACACATTTTCATTTATGGCAACTATTAGTAATTTCTATTTTTCGCTGAACCTCAGACTGGTATCATTCTGAGTATCGATTTTCCCATTTGCACTGGTAGCCAGATTTACGACATTTCGGGTCGTGTTCTTCCCGGCATACATAGCATTGTCAGCCTTTTCAATAATCCCGAGCATAGATGTAGAATGGGTTGGATATATCGCTACACCAATACAGACAGTCAGTCGTATATTCAACGCCTCTCTGCTCATAAACCTGTGATTCTCGACAGTCTTGCGGATACGCTCGGCAATCCTCATTGCATCGTCCTGACCCGTCTGAGTCAGGAGTACACAAAATTCATCACCACCATATCTGACAGTTATATCATTTTCCCTCACACAACCCTTAATTACCCTTCCAACCTCCACAAGCAGCTTGGACCCCACCAGATGTCCATATGTATCATTGACATTCTTGAAATGGTCGAGGTCCATAAAGAGGATCGAAAACACATTATTCACAGTGCCCTTGTTTATCTCCCTCTTCAATACCTCTTCGAAATATCTGATGTTATACAGCCCCGTCAATTCATCGATATAGGCGAGGTTCTTCACCTCCGAGAATTGATGAATATTCATAAACGAAGAGAGTATATTCTTCATCAGGAATTCGGCATCCTTCAATTCCCTCGTTGAGAATGGTATCCTGTTGAAGAACCTGAGAAGCACGATATAACCAAAGGAATGTAGACTCGACCTGATAGGGACTATGAGAACAAAGCTTACCTTTCTATAAATCTCCTCTATCTCCTCCCTGTTGAACAGAGATACCTTCTCCATAACCGGCGACTCTTCAGTTTTGGAAATATATTCGTTTATATATTTGAGGATATTCTGGGCGTTGTTGATATCGATATTCTTGTTGGTCTTTATGACGAAATCACTCTCCCCTTCCTTTCTATCTATGAAGATTCCACAATCCGCCTTTATGATCTCCATAAGTGTCTCTACCGAGAGAGAGTGAATCTTATCCGGGTCGATATTTGAGACAATCCTCTGTGAGGCACTGTACAAATCCACATAAGACTTAAGTTCGATATTCTCCTTGAGCAGATGCCTGACCTCGAGACACTTCTTGACCGAGAGTTTCAGCGTCTCGGGATTTACAGGTTTCAGGAGATAATCGAATGCCCCGAGTCTCAATGCCTTTACTGCCGGCTCCACTGCATTTACGCCAGATATGACGATTACTGAGACGGACTGGAAGTTCTTTCTTATCTCCTCGATGAAATCCAGACCCGAAAGCCTCTTCGTGAACATATCCGTAATAACGATATCATAATCATTTCTCTGCAAATACTCGAACGCCTCTATCGGGTCGGAGGTGCTGTCCACAATATTATTATCTATTTGCAGATATTCCGTATAGAGGTCCCTTGCAAACCAATCTTCATCGACTATGAGAATTCTACCCTTCACCATACGAATAATTACTTATTTCATTTTTGACTATTTGTCAAAGAAATGACATTATACTTTTATGAATTTGATTCTGTTGACATCATTTGCCTCACTTCTGTTTACAACCATACTACTATTCATCCCTATTATGTCAACCCCCTCCTACGAATCGGTAATGGCATTGAACATCTTCATCCTGCTCTTCTATACATACCTGTCATATAAGATGCAGAAGATATTCCTGTTAGAGGACTTCGTCCAAACAAGTTTAAGTATAGGTTTAATATTATTCTCTATCCCTTTGATAATATTGGTTATTTCTGGCTTATTCAAAGGTTTTTGTCCGGGGCACTATGGGATCCTCTTCTACCTGATAGATATACCGCCGCTTCTATTTCTGCTCTCCTCCATAAGCCTTATTTGCAAACGACTCAATCTCAAGAATTACATAGTTTCGATGCTCTTTCTGGCATTGATCATCTCCTCCCTCCTGCTCAATATCTACATTCTAATAAACCAGCCAACCACGAGATTCTATTCGATATTCTGGGGATTCTTCTCGGGACCGATATATGATGAGGATGTCAGACCCGATAGTCAATTATTGATGTATAAGCTATTCAGCACCCTGCTCTCCTCTATCGTGTGGTTTACCCTATACAAGAAAACCTCCGCCAAGGCATTTATTTCGATTCTACTACTGATCCCCACCCTCCTCGTCGTAGATGAAATATACAAGAATGAGTCAACTCGGTCGAGGACATATCACCACTTAGGGGCAAAGATCGAGACCGAACATTTCGAGATAATCTATCCACCGGATCAGGACTGGTCAAAGGATATTGGCGTTATATCACAGCTTCACGAATACTACTATAGCCAGCTCAAGAGGGAATTGAAACACAGCGGTGACATAAAGATTCGTTCGTATATATTTAGAAATGAGGACGAGAAACAGGAACTGACAGGGGCGGGAAGGACACAGATTGCAAAACCCTGGCTCTATGAGATCTATCTAACCCCAATTGGGCTTACGGATTCGAAATTGAAACACGAGATATCACACATATTTGTTGGCAGTCTAATAGACTCACCACTTGGATTGTACGGCAGATTCAGGGGGATAATTCCAAATATGGCTGTCGTCGAGGGGATCTCTGTGGCACTCGAGCCTGAAACAAATATACTATCCCTCCACCAGAAGGCAGCAATTCTACTCAAAGAGGACAAACTTCCCCACTTTGATAACCTATTCAATATAAGCAAATTCTATTCCTACAGTGGAAGCATCTCCTACTCGACATCAGGTTCATTCATAAGATATCTGATCGATAATTATGGGGTGGAGAAATTCAAACAAATCCTGAAATACGAAGAATTCGATAGAGTATATGGGAAGGGCATTACGGAGGTAGAAAGGGAGTACCGTGAATTTTTGAAGGGTATCCCGATAAGCCCACAGCAATCTTATTGGGCATCTGTTGTATATCGTTCCAAAGGTCTCATAGACAAGAGATGCCCACACGAGGTGGCTACACT
>Ga0123519_10007122_pt1 | contig 17425 bp, 17 predicted proteins | sample YelNatPaOPRAMG02_FD_87396 | JGI IMG/M metagenome (GOLD analysis project Ga0123519, IMG submission 87396) | Hot spring microbial communities from Yellowstone National Park - Yellowstone National Park OP-RAMG-02 (version 2) | ecosystem: Environmental > Aquatic > Thermal springs > Hot (42-90C) ... | reverse complement strand
AGAGTCAGTAAATTGATTCAGGAAGTTTTGGTTATTAATAAATGCATTGAAAATAGAATCGGTGAATTGATTAAAAATAGAACTGTTATTTATAAACTGATAAAAAATAGAGTCAGAAAGCTGAGTAATAAACTGTTGATTATTAATAACCTGATTTAGCAGGGAGTCGGTTAATTGGTTAATGAAAGTCTGATTGGTAACAAATGAATTGAAAATCGAGTCAGTGAATTGTTTGAAAATGGTTTCATCAGAGATAAATCTGTTGAAAACAGAGTCAGTGAATTGATTCAGGAAGTTTTGGTTATTAACAAATGCATTGAAAATAGAATCGGTAAGTTCTTTTATAAGAGATTCATTATTAATTATATGATATAATATAGAGTCAGCAAATAGATTAAAAATGCTATCATTTTTAAGATTTACTTTTATCAAACTATCTGTATAATGAGACAAATAAGAAGTTTCAGTAATAAATTTAGACCATAATGAGTCTGTGAGTTGATTAAAAATAGTATCATTTAAAACAATATTTTTTGTAATAACTTCCTTAATTAATTGCGAAAGGGAGTCAATTTTAAGTATTTCATTATTTATTTTATAATGGAGAGAATCATAGATAAATTTTTGTATACTGTCGTTTCTGAGAATATGAGAAATCAAAGAATCACTGATTTTGGAAAGATAATTTTCAGAATGAATAATTCTTTCAATTATATTGTGTGATAATGAGTCAATGATTTCGCCATTATTAGCTGAATTCAGGATAAGATTTTTCACAATTTCTTCAATTGAGTCAACCTGATATGAAATAGCCTCGATAACACGGGCTTTAAGGGTATCACCAATATAAACGCTACCTGTGGTTCTGATATCCCCGTAAACCTGGATGCCTCTATTAACAATTAAGTATTGGGTTTTAATATATCTTCCCGGAACCCATTTGCCGTCTTTCCAAACTAAGGGTTCGTTGTTTGTTATTTGTTTAGCATCAACATTAGTAATTTCTTCAAGCTTAATATCTGTTTTTTCGGCATAAACAGCTTTATCAGCAACTTTTGCATAAGGTACTGATTGAAGCTGGACTTCGCCCATATTAAGTATTTCATCTCCGAAATCAACATCAATGCGTAAAAAGTATTTATCAGAAAGCCAGTCAATCTGATTAAAATTTGAAACAGCTTGTTTATTATAAAGAGAGAATGGATTTCCCTCACCGATTATAAGGCTAAATAGACCAAGTTCATTGGTTTTGACAAAATGGGCTTCTTTATAGATTTCTTCACCTGAGATATTACCTTTAAGGATTGAAACATAGACAATCAAATCTTTATTTTGTAAGGGATTTCCTTGATTATCACGTGCTACAGCCTGATAATTGAAACCTGTAGGAAGGTTTTGTGTATAGGCTTCATTGCAATAAATCCCTGATATTAATAATAACAGGATCACTGCCGAAAAAAATTTTTTTACACTTTTCATGGCGTGTATTTTTTAAATCTTCAAAATTTTAAAAAGAATAAGTCTTTTATTATCGCGTAAAGAATAAATCTCAAGAAAATACGAACCGTTTCTGAGATTACTCAAATCCATTGTAATGTTTTGTCCCTTCGAAAATTCATATGTTTTAAAAGGCAAATCAACACTTTTGCCATTTTCATTTAATAATCTCAAATAGCATTGTTCAAAAACCGTATCAGTTAATAGTGAAATGTTTATATAATCAATAGCTGGATTGGGATATACCTGAGCTTTTAATGAATATGAGGGCTGAAAATATTCGGGCTTTGAAATTATTATTTTGTATGGTTGCTGAAAACCCTGAGTTAAATAATTATTGTTTTTTAAAGTATTGTAAGCTAATCCTCCAACACTATAAGACACTGAATAGGTCTGACTCTTTGTATAATTACCGTTAGAATTTATTTCTGAAATTGAAACAGATTGCCCTTTAGTTTTAGCTAAACCATAAATTATAAATAATAATATGTATAATATCTGTTTCATTTAAAATACCCAGTTATAAAGGCTTTTAATTTTTTCAATTAATCTTGAAGAACCTTTTCTTCTGTCATTAAGCCAACCACCTTTCTTTTGCCTGTATCCTAAAGCAATTTCATGCGAACCAGCTGAGTTTATTAAACCTTTCTGACCACTTAAAACAAAAGTGTAATTAAAATATATATTCTCAGTTAGTTTGCCTCCTAAATTAATTCCGAAATTATAAGGCCTTCTCCAGTTTAGTCCAAACCATATATTTTTATTATATGTAGCTTTTGCAGCAATTTCATATCTGAATTTAGTTTCTTTTATCTTTGAAATTAATAAAAAACCATCAAAATCCCAGTCTTCAATTTCTGAATATCTATAGGTACTAAAAAATTCAAACTGACGATAAATAGGATATGTATAACTTCCGATTTTTATAGGTTTTTTAAAAAGATTGTACATATTTATACCGGCATATAAATCATCCCAGTTATATACCAATCCGAAACCAGCATTTATTTTGTTACCGTCTACATCAAGGGCAATCTCTTTAAGCACGGGATCAGTCAAATCCTGTGACTTAGCCTTGAAAGTGTTTATTGATGATCGTTGATAATCTAAATTAATTCCAAAATTTATATAGTGCTGAGGTGCTACCATAATTCTCAATGCTGCGCCTGTATTTACAATAATATCTGAGAATATTCCGATTTTATAATTCATAATTGAGGAAGTAAAACCGATATCTAATGGAAGTAACATGTCGTAATTCAATTTAATGAACTCAGGTGCACCCTGAATTCCTAACCATGAAGTACGGTAAATTAGTGATAGATTAGGCTTTTCATAATATCCCGATAATGCAGGAGAAAGTACAGAAGAATTATACAGATATTCCTGATTTATCTTTTCATTTTGAGCATTAATAACCAGAATATCAATAAAAATATATACTATGCAAAATAATCTTTTCATTAATTATCTTAAAATGTTAATATTACCTTTACTAATAATATTTTTTGTCTTTATGACATAATAATATGAACCGGTTTCGAGAAATTCTCCTTTATAGTTTTTCCCATCCCAGTTATTTTTATAATTTTTTAATCTTTGTACTATGGCTCCCCATTGATCATAAATTATCAACTCATTATCGCCATAAGCTTCAATGTTTAAAAATTCAAGAAAATCATTTATCCCATCATTATTAGGAGTAATTATGCCATTGATTGCTATGATCTTATTTGGATTATAATCTTTTATTGCAGTAATAGAAATTGTGCCCGATGAAACACAACCTTTATTATCAATAGCTTTTACATAATATATACCTTCTTCGCTTACCATTATCTGCTTTGTAGTTTCTCCTGTTGACCATAGATAATCAACAAATTCGCCATTTGCTTCAAGTATTGCCGATTCGTTAATATATAGAGTATCTTTATTAGCCCTAAGTTCTAATTTGTTTCCTGTAACTATATTTATATTTTTCGTAATTGTATCTGAACAATTTTGTGCTGAAATTGCTACCATCCTTACATTATAATTTCCCGATTTTAAATATATATGATAAGGATTTTCGTTTTCTACATCAATGTTGCTATCACCAAACTTCCAGATGTATTTTGAACCATTCTGTCATAATATTGAAGAAGTATTTAGAAAATATATTGTATCGCCTGTACATTTACCGTCTTTTACATAAAAATCGGCAACGGGTACATTATTAATATTCACTTCTCTAACTTTTGAGGCAGAACACCCATAGTTGTTTGTAATAGTAAGTTTTACAGTATTTATAGTATCAGGAAAAATGAAAGTGAAATTATCATTATAATTAAACTCACTGTTACCATCGTTATTCATATCCCAGTAATAATTTGCCATGCTGTCATTTGGATTAGAAAGGTTTTTAATTAACGAGGCTTGTCCTTTGCAAAAATAATTTACTTCAAAATCGGGTAAAGGAAGAGGCTTAACAAAAATATTAATCGGATCGGCCATTATTTTATATTTACCGTTAACAGTTAATCTGACTTTAACAGGATGTGTGCCGGCATTTTTAAATAAATATTTAATAGTTTTTCCGGTTGCATCATTGTATTGCCCGTCATAATCCAAATCCCATTCGTATAACGATATAGTATTTTCAGGAATATCTGTGATGGTATTTAAACTTGTAGAATCTCCAAAACATACTGTATCTGACACAAAACCAATTGTGTCGGCTATCGAATTTTTTATGAATATCAGAATTAATAAATCAACTAAAAGTAATATTTTTAATTTCATCAATTTAAGAAAAATTTTTGGTCAACTAAAATAAAAAAAAAAATTTAAATAAGAATTAATTTATTGAAAATATGATAAATAGCCTTTTTTTGGTAGTAAACGTATCTTTTTTGTATTTGAAAGTATAAAATTTGCAGATGAACATTTTTAACCAAATGGTTAAATTTCGGAAATTTTTAAAAAAAAACATCATTTTTTTCTCTTAAAAGTGAAATTTTTTTTCATTTTAAAATAATTTTTTATTTTTGCCGATATAAAAATCGGAATAAATATGTATAAAATGTTAAATAACTGGTTGTGGCATTACTTATCAATGAAACCGTGATAGGTAATAGCAACTATTTTATTTAATAAAAAAGCTTGCCCATCACGGCAAGCTTTTTTTGTTCAGAATAATCAAAAATTTAAATATATGGAAGCAAAAAGAATTAGAGTAATTAAGAAACAAATATTAGCCGATTTGCTTACCCCTGTCGGCATATACTTAAGAATAAGAGATATTTTTCCTTCTTCATTATTACTTGAAGGGGCCGATTATCAAGCAGGTAAAAATAGTTATTCGTTTATTTGTATTGATCCTGTCGCTTCATTTAAAGTCGAGAATAATAATATTTATATACAAAATTTTGAAAATGAAATTGAAAAAATTACTATTTTAAATAAATATACATTTTCTGAAAAATTATTTGAATTTATAAATAGTTTTAATATCGAAAATAGCACTAATAGTGATGCTAATGGTTTGTTTGGCTATATAGCTTACGATTCGGTAAAATATTTTGAAGATATTAAAATTAAGGGATACAAAGATGAATATGAAAAAATAGCAGATGCACAATTTTGTTTATACCGATTTATAATAGCAATAAACCATTTTAAAAATACCCTCGAGATAATTGAAAATATAATTGAAGATAAGAAAAGTGAAATAGAAAATATTGAGACTTTGTTAACAAACCGAAGCATTATTACGTTTCCTTTTTCTTCAGTAGGTAAAGAAATTTCGGGCATTTCAGATCATGAGTATATTAATTTGGTTACAAAAGGCAAAGAACACTGTTATAGAGGAGATGTTTTCCAGATTGTATTATCAAGGCAATTTCAGCAAAAATATAAAGGTGATGATTTTAATGTTTATCGTGCATTGCGGTCAATAAATCCTTCGCCGTATTTATTTTATTTTGACTATGGTAATTTCCGGATATTTGGTTCATCGCCTGAAACCCAAATTGAAATACGTGACAAGGTAACCTCAATAAATCCTATTGCCGGTACATTTAAACGTACCGGGAATGATGAACATGATAAGGAACTTGCAAAAAAACTTGCCGACGATCCGAAAGAAAATGCCGAACATGTTATGCTGGTTGACCTTGCCCGTAATGATCTTAGTAGAAATGCAAAAAATGTTAAAGTTGAATCTTATAAAGAAATCCATTATTATTCTCATGTTATTCATATGGTGTCAAAAGTAACTGGTATTTTACCCAAAGAAGCTAATCCCATTCAGGTTATTGCAGATACTTTTCCGGCCGGAACATTATCTGGGGCACCAAAATTTAAAGCTATGGAATTGATTAATAAATATGAGAATAAAAATAGGGGCTATTATGGAGGATGTATTGGATACATTGGATTTGACGGAACTGTAAACATGGCCATAATGATAAGGTCTTTCTTGAGCAAAAATAATACTCTTTTTTATCAGGCCGGCGCTGGCATTGTTTCAGAGTCGAAGGAAGAAAGTGAACTAAATGAAGTTAACAACAAACTTGCTGCTCTGAAGTCGGCTATTATTTTAGCTAATAATATGAAATAAAACAATTAAAGATATGACAAAAATTCTTGTTCTCGACAATTATGATTCTTTTACTTATAATCTTGTGCATTATATTGAAAAATTGTTGAATGATAAAGTTGATGTTTATAGAAATGATAAAATTAGCATTGCCGAAGTCGAAAAGTATGATCGGATAATATTATCGCCTGGGCCAGGTATTCCTGATGAAGCTGGTATCATGAAAGATATTATACGAAAATATTCACCAAATAAAAAAATTCTTGGTGTATGTCTTGGACATCAGGCTATAGCTGAAGTCTTTGGAGCAAAACTTTATAATATGAATAAGGTATTCCATGGAATCGGAACTACTATTATTCAGACAAATAACCCCGATTATATTTATAAAGACGTTCCAAAGGTTTTTACTGGCGGTAGATATCATTCATGGATGGTTGCACGTGAAAAATTACCACCTGAATTGATTGTTACAGCAATAGATGAAAATGGTGAAATTATGAGTATTAGTCATAATAAATATGATGTAAAAGGTGTACAATTTCATCCAGAATCGGTTTTGACCGAATATGGCGAAAAAATATTAGCTAACTGGCTATTTCATGAATAGAATTATGAATTATTGATTTTATGATTAAAATATTTATTAAAAAAAAGGAGTAATTATCATATAGTATTCAACAGCTTAAAAGTAAAAAAAAAAAACGATAAAAAATTATTGTTATGAAGAAAAACCTGAATTATTTATTTGCGCATCAAAAGTTAACAAAAAAGGATGCTGAAGAAGTACTTACCAAAATAGCAAGAGGAGAATATTCTGAACCTGAAATAGCTGCTTTTATTACAGTGTATTTAATGCGGGGAGTCTCCGTTGAAGAATTATCAGGTTTTAGAGATGCTTTGCTTAATCTGTGTATCCCCGTTAATCTTAGTGATTTTGACCCCATGGATTTATGTGGTACTGGTGGTGATGAAAAAAATACTTTTAACATTTCAACATTATCGACGTTTGTAGTAGCCGGTGCCGGAGCGAGGGTTGCAAAACACGGAAATTACAGTGTTTCCTCATCATGCGGTTCATCTAATATTTTAGAATATTATGGATATAAATTTACAAACAATGCTGATGATCTTAAAAAACAAATTGAAAAATGCAATATTTGTTTTCTGCATGCCCCTTTATTTAATCCTGCAATGAAAAATATTGCCCCTGTAAGAAAAGCCTTAAAGGTTAAAACTTTTTTCAACATGCTTGGACCTATGGTAAATCCAACTTTTCCAAAAAAACAAATGGTTGGAGTTTTTAGTCTCGATGTAGCCCGACTTTATAATTATATTTACCAGCAATCTGATAAAAATTTTGCAATTATTTATAGCCTTGATGGATACGATGAAATATCATTAACATGTGATTTTAAGGTTTATTCAAACAGAGGTGAATTTGTTTATTCTCCTTCTCATTTGGGTTTTAAAACCTTTAAACAATCTGATATTTTCGGCGGAAATTCGGTAGAGGAAGCTGCAAAAATTTTTATTAATATACTTGAAGGCAATGGTACTGAGGCACAGAAAAGTGTTGTACTTGCCAATTCAGCAATGGCACTTTCATGTTATTATCCTGAGAAAACTTTTGATGAATGCCTTTCAATGGCTAGTGAATCATTGATTTCAAAAAAAGCTTTACAAACATTTAAAAATCTAATAAGCTTATAATGTCGTTGAAATATTCAAATATAAAAGTATGGGGCAGGTCGTTTGCTGAATATGTTAAAATGTTTGAACTTACTGCTAATGACCTTAGAAAAAAAATCATAGTTTGTGCCGATGGACCGTCGTCGTTTAACGCCGCAATGTGGAAAAAAGGAAAAAAAATTATTTCAATCGATCCTATTTATTCATTAAAAAAAGATGAATTATCCCAAAGAATTATTGAATCGGCCGATGATATTATTATACAAATCAATAGCAATAAGGACAGTTTTACATGGGATTCAATAAAATCAATTAATGAGCTTATGCAAAAAAGACTGTCGGCAATGAATATTTTTCTTGATGATTATGAAAGTGGTTTATCTGAAAAAAGATATTTAGCCCAGTCGTTACCCAAGCTGAATTTTAATAATAAAACTTTTGACCTTGCCTTATGCTCGCATTTTTTATTTTTGTATTCATCATTATTATCTTTCGATTTTCATGTTCAATCAATAAAAGAACTTCTTAGAATCTCTGACGAAATCAGAATTTTCCCGATTATTGACTTTAACGGGAAAGTATCATCTCACCTCGATAATATTATTCATGAATTAATAAAAACCGGATATAAACCCGAAATATGGACAGTAGATTATGAATTTCAGAAAGGGGCAAATACAATGCTTTTTATAAAAAAAGGAAATTATAAAAAATTTAAAAAAGAAGATTTGATAATTGAAAGAGCTAATAAAAATGATAGCAAGGAAATTTTAAAAATACAGAAGTTGGCTTTTCTCGATGAAATTAATCTACATAATGGACTTTTGATTCAACCATTTAAACAGACTAAAAAAGAAATTGAACAGGAATTTGAAGAGAAAGTATTTTTTAAGGCTTGCCTCGATAAAATTATTATTGGTTCGGTTCGTGTAAAAATCGAAGGAGATACATGCTGGGTAAATAAACTTGTGGTTCATCCACAATTTCAGAATCATGGAATTGCAAAACAATTGATGGAAAATGTTGAAAAATTTTTTTCACCTGAAATCAGCAAGATAAAGCTTGCAACCGCAAAAAAAAGTGATAAAAATGTGTCATTTTATAAAAAAATTGGTTTCACCCCTTTTAGAACCGGTTATTTGCCTTATGAAAATGTTGAAATGATTTTTTTTGAGAAAACATTATAAAACATACAAGAAAAGTATTTCACATTTCAGTTTGGCTGAACATATAATAAATAAAATGTTTTTATTAATATGAGCATACTTAACAAAATAATAGCAGACAAAAGAAGAGAGGTGGATGAATTAAAACAATTAATTCCTTTAAAAGAATTAGAACAAACAACATTTTTCGAAAAACCTTCACTTTCAATGAGAAGCTATTTGAAAGATGGTTCAAGAACGGGTATAATTGCCGAGTTTAAACGAAAATCACCTTCAAAAGGCTATATTAATCAATTTGCAAAGATTAAAGATATTGTTACTAAATATGAAAAATTTGGAGCATCAGGAATATCAGTATTAACTGATTTAAAATATTTTGGTGGTATAAATAATGACCTGACCGAAGCACGTAAATCATGCAATATACCTGTTTTAAGGAAGGATTTTATTATCGATGAATATCAAATATTTGAAGCAAAATCGATAGGCGCCGATTGTATTTTACTTATTGCCTCAGTACTTGAAAAAAATACTATTAATTATTTTACAAAAATTGCCCATTCGCTTAAGCTTGAAATTTTATTTGAGATTCACGATAAAGATGAAATAAAAAAAATAAACCCTGATATTGATATTATTGGCATTAATAACCGTAATCTGAATAGTTTTGAAGTTAATATTGATAATTCTGTTCAAATATCCAAATATTTGCCTCGGGATTGTATAAAAATATCGGAAAGTGGATTAAATAATCCCGAACATTTGATACTTTTAAGAAATGAAGGATTTGATGGATTTTTAATTGGTGAAAACTTTATGAGAACTTCTGATCCGGGAATGGAATTCAAAGCATTTGTTGAAATATACAATAGTATAAAATGAAAAAAAACTTGCAAATTAAGGTATGCGGGCTTAAATATTCTGATAATATAATTCAGATTGCAAATATATGCCCTGATTTTATGGGATTTATCTTTTATGAAAAGTCGTCACGTTATGTAGGTAAAAGCATTGAAAAGAATGTAATCGAAAGGTTGCCTGTAAATATTATTAAGACGGGTGTTTTTGTTAATGAAACTATACAAAATATTTTAAATATTGCAAAAAATAATAACCTTGATGCAATACAATTGCATGGTAATGAAGATGAAAAATTTTGTAAAACGATTAAAGACGAAAATTTAATTATTATTAAATCGTTTAGAATAAATATACAATTTGATTTTCGGATTTTAGAAGTGTATAATGACTGCTGTAATTATTTTTTATTCGATACATATACTGATTTATATGGTGGTTCAGGTAAAAAGTTCGACTGGAATATTTTGTCAGAAAGAAAAATAAATGTACCATTTTTTTTAAGTGGTGGCATATCGGCCGAAGATGTCGGAAATATAAAGAATTTGAACATTCCGAATTTATTTGGAATAGATATAAACAGTAAATTTGAAATATCGCCTGGTGTAAAAGATATTGAAAAAGTAAAAAAATTTATAAAAACTTTAAGATCATGAATAAATATAAAGTAGATAGTAAAGGATATTATGGAAACTATGGAGGAGCTTACATTCCAGAGATGCTTTATCCAAATGTTGAAGAGCTGAGACAAAAATATCTGAAAATTCTGAAGAGTAAAGAATTTAAATCAGAGTATAGGAAGTTATTAAAAGATTATGTAGGCAGGCCGTCGCCTTTATATTATTCAGGCCGTTTATCAGAAAAGTATAAAACAAATATTTATTTGAAAAGGGAAGACCTTAATCATACCGGAGCTCATAAAATTAATAATACTATAGGGCAAATACTTATTGCCCAGAAATTAGGCAAAAAACGGATTATTGCCGAAACAGGAGCAGGACAACATGGAGTAGCGACTGCTACAGTATGTGCTTTAACTGGCATGGAATGTATTGTATATATGGGAGAAACCGATATAAAACGACAAGCTCCGAATGTTGCTAAAATGGAAATGCTTGGAGCTAAGGTAGTTCCCGTATTGAGCGGAAATAAAACATTAAAAGATGCTACTAACGAGGCAATAAGAGATTGGATAAATAATCCTACCACAACTCATTATATTATTGGTTCGGTTGTTGGACCTCATCCCTATCCCGATATGGTTGCACGGTTACAGGCTATTATCAGCGAAGAAATAAAATGGCAGTTAAAAGAAAAAACAGGTAAGAAAAACCCTGATTATATTATTGCATGCGTTGGAGGCGGCAGCAATGCTATAGGGGCTTTTTATCATTTTTTAAAAAATGAAGAAGTCAGTTTGATTGCCGTTGAGGCAGCCGGTAAAGGTATATATTCGGGTGAATCGGCTGCAACAATTGTACTTGGGAAAGTTGGAATTATTCATGGAAGTAAAACATTACTGATGCAGAATGAAGACGGACAAATTACTGAACCATTTTCAATATCAGCCGGATTAGATTATCCTGGCATAGGCCCTGTTCATGCATATCTGAATGAAATAAAAAGGGTAAAATTTTTAAATGCCACTGATAATGAGGCTCTTGAATCTGCATTTGAACTTACTAAATTGGAAGGTATTATTCCTGCCCTTGAATCTGCACATGCTCTGGCCGCTCTTAAAAAACTTGATTTTAAAAAAGATGATATAGTTGTTGTAAATATTTCAGGACGTGGCGATAAAGACCTTGATACCTATATTAAATATCTTAATAAAATATAATAAATTAAAAAATCTTGCTATGAATCGTATAGATAATTTGTTTAAAGAAAAAAAAGAAAAAATATTAACAGTTTATTTTACTGCTGGATATCCTGAATTGAATGATACATTGCCAATAATAAAAGAGCTTGAAAATAATGAGGTCGATATGATTGAAATTGGTATACCATTTTCCGACCCTCTGGCTGATGGTCCTATAATTCAGGCAAGCAGTCAGAAAGCTTTGGAAAATGGCATGAGTATAAGATTATTATTTCAACAAATAAGAGATATTAGGAAAGAAGTAAAGATACCCTTGATTCTTTTTGGATATCTCAATCCCGTTTTACAATATGGATTTGAAAAATTTTGTAATGATGCTTCAAAAATCGGTATCGATGGTATTATTTTACCCGATTTGCCATTGTCTGAATACAAAAAATATTATGAAACATTTATAAAAAATAATTCATTACATTTTATTTTTCTTATTTCGCCCGAAACATCAGCCAAAAGAGTAAAACAAATAGACAAAAATAGTACGGGATTTATTTATGTTGTTTCGAGTTCGTCAACCACAATCACAAAAAATGAAATAAAAAAATCACAGATAGAATATTTCGAAAGAATAAAGTCAATGCAATTAAATCATCCAAGTCTTATAGGGTTTGGAATTTATGATAATAAAACCTTTGAAACAGCCTGTAAGTATTCGAACGGAGCAATTATTGGGAGTGCTTTTATTAAGTCGATTAGTCAAGGTGCTGACTTGAAACAAAATATAAAGGAATTTATTATTAAGATTAAAGGAAAATGAATTGAGTTTTAACTAAAAAAATTGAATATTATTTGATTATAAATTTTTTTTGTTTACTTTTGCCACCCATTTTAGATAATTTTAATAATTTAAAAAAAATAAAAGTATGTTGAATCAGTATGAAACCGTTTTCATTTTAACTCCCGTTTTATCTGAGGCACAGGTAAAGGAAACGGTTGATAAATTTCGTGACTTTCTTAAAAAGAATGGCGCTGAAATTGTACATGAAGAGAATTGGGGTTTAAAAAAACTTGCCTACCCGATTCAAAGGAAAACCACAGGTTTTTACCAGCTTTTTGAATATAAAGGGCCTAATGATTTAGTTTTAAAATTTGAAATTCAATTACGAAGAGATGAACGAATCATAAGGTTTTTGACTGTTAAAATGGATAAATTTGCCATTGAATTCAGTAAAAAGAAAAGAAGTATAAAATCAGAAAAAAAAGCGGAGGAAGTATAAATGAGCCAGAATCAATCAGAAATCAGGTATTTAACACCTCAACCTGTTGAAGTAAAGAAAAAGAAGTATTGCCGCTTCAAAAAAAGTGGTATAAAATACGTGGATTATAAAGACCCGGAATTTTTAAAGAAGTTTGTTAACGAACAAGGTAAAATATTACCCCGTCGTGTTACCGGCACTTCATTAAAATTTCAACGTAAAGTTGCTCAGGCTGTCAAAAGAGCACGTCACCTGGCACTTATGCCTTATGTTACTGATTTGTTAAAATAAACAGGAGGGAATAGTTATGGAAGTTATACTTAAACAAGATGTACAGGGTTTAGGACATAAAGATGATTTGGTAAAAGTTAAAGACGGATACGGAAGAAATTATCTTATTCCCAAAGGACTCGCCATTACAGCTACCGAAAATGCAAAAAAGGTTCATGCCGAAATTTTAAGGCAGCGTCAGCATAAAGAAGAAAGAATTAAAAAGCAGGCAATTGAAATGGCCGAAAAAATGAAAGGGCTTAAACTTACTATTGGTGCTAAAACTAGCTCAACAGGTCGTATCTTCGGATCGGTAAATACCATCCAAATTGCTGAAGCTATTAAAAATAAAGGCTTTGATGTTGATAGAAAAAATATATTTATAGAAGAAGATTCAATTAAGGAAGTTGGAAATTATAAAGCCACAGTAAAACTTCATAAAGAAGTTGAAATAGAAGTTGATTTTGAAGTTATTGCTGAATAAAATTATTATCTACACGGCTATGCATTTATAATATAATGTATAGCCGTTTTTTTGTTAAATGTAATTCGAAAAATATAATTTTTCTTCTGAAAAATTAATATACGGATATTGTTTTGTCAAACTTTCAATAATATTGATCTGATTGATTGCAAAATCTTTAAATGCCTTTGATTTAAAATTCACAGGCTTATGTTTGCGTGCCTGTAATATTTTTTCAATCTCCGAAATTATTTTATTTGTTTTATGGTTGAAATATACTTCAGCTAACTTATCCCATATATAATCAATTGCTATTTTATTAGGATGTAACATATCGGCTTCATAAAACCGGTAGTCTCTTAAATCATCCATTATAATTTCATAAGCCGGAAAGTACGATACTATATCGCGAAAATTATTAATAATATTATAAATACTTACAAACAGAATTGACTTACTTAGCTGATTACCTGTAGCACCATCTTTCCAGTGTCTTACAGGACTGACGGTAAATATTATTTTTATTTTACTGTTGCAGGCTATAATTTCATTAATTAAAGAAATATATTCTGATGTTATTTCTTCAACCGATAATAAACGCTGGATGAATTTATCTGCTGAAATTTTATGACAATTTGAAACAGGTTTATTATTTTCTTTATAAACATATATTCTCGCTGTTCCAAAGCTTATAAATAAATAATCACAGTTTAACAATGCTTTGTTTGATATTTCAATTGATTTATTTATTTTTTCAAGACATATATCTGGGTCTTCATTCGAAAATCTGGTATCGTGATAAAAACTTAAGAATTGATTATTATAAAATTTTAAATCATTTTTTGAAAAAAATTTTTTATGCATTATTATTTTAATACAATCGGCAATTGAATAAGGATTATATAAAGTTCCGAAAGGATTAACTGTGGTCTTAAATTTTAATTCGATAAATTTATTCCCTATATATTCAGTAAAGCATGAGCCAATAAACATTAATTCAGATTGATGGTCGATTGAATAAGAGGCTTTTGGTAATGAGATGATTGTACGGAACTTGTCAGAATTCATTTTTTTTGATTATTATTTTTTTCATTAATCCAATTAAATATATAATCATATATCTGAATACGTTCAATTTCATTGTGCAAGTCATGTGAGAAACAGTCCCATATTTTTATGTCTACGTTATTCAGGTGTTTTGAAAAACTAATTGTACCTTTATATGAAGAAACCACATCGCGTGTTCCATGCATAATGAGCATAGGTATGTTTATTTTATGTTTTGTAGAATATAATCTTCGTGCTGAATGCAGAATCTCATTATATAAGTTTAATGAAATTTTATTATATAATAATTTGTCATAATTGTATTCTTCTATTATAGTTTTATCATGAGTATAATATTTGCGTGGCAAAATATTAATTATTTTAGTATTTGTTAAAAATTTAAAATATTTCAGTATCCTTTTTAGTGGATGATAAAATATACTTTTTGAAAGTCCAATCAAAGGTGAAGCAATAATTAAACCTTCATAGGAGTTACTATGTAGGGTAAAATAGTTCAAAATAAGATTAGCTCCAAATCCATGAGCATAAATATATTGGGGATATTTATATGTTTTTTTTGAAAAATTTAAGAATGTCGCGATATCTTTATAAAAATCTTCACAATTTTTGCATGTACCCTTATTACCTTCTGATTTTCCGTGACCCCGCAAATCAAAGGCTATAACAACATAGTTTTTTTCAGTAAAATATTGAGCAAAACGGATAAAATTTCCGGAATGATCATTAATACTATGAATAATATTAATTACTCCTATTGTTTTATCCTCAGGTATCCAACACTGGCCAAATAAGTTGATGCCATCATGTGTTATTAAATTAAAAGTTTTGTTTGTCACTGCTGAATTATACTATAAAAAAAATTAATAAAATCATTTTAACTTTGAAATCAAAATATAAATATAATAAAATGCAGAAAATTATAAAAATAAAAACTGAAAAACATAATTGTCTTGTTGATATTACTGAACAGGTAAAAGAAATCGTTAAACAAACTTGTATAAAGGAAGGTATAGTAAATGTTTATGTACAGGGAGCAACAGCGGCAATAATGATACAGGAAAACTGGGATGATTCGGTACAGCTCGATGTAATAAACTTTCTAAAGAAGCTTATACCTTCAGGTATATGGCTGCATGATTCACAGGATGATAATGGTGATGCCCATCTTAAAGCAGGAATGATAGGACCTGGCAAAACAATTCCTGTTATTAATGGTGAGATTGGATTATCAACATGGCAAAATATTTTTTTATGTGAATTTGATGGACCTAGAAACGACAGGCGAATAGTTGTAACAGTTATGAAAGATGAATAAAAAAACCCTTCCGGGTTACAGAAGGGTTTTTTTGGGGTAATATTCTTTACATCATGTCCATGCCGGCTCCGCCGCCCATAGGCATTTTAGGTTCTTTTTCTTTTTCTTCTGATATAATACAATCAGTTGTCAGGATCATACCTGCTATAGAAGCGGCATTTTCGAGAGCAATACGTGCAACCTTTGTAGGATCAATAACTCCCGACTTAAATAGATTTTCATATTTTTCGGTACGAGCATTGAAGCCATAGTCGGCATCTTTTCCGTTTTTAACTTCCTGTGCAACAATTGAACCGTCAATACCTGCATTTTCTGCAATTGTTCTTAAAGGTTCTTCGATAGCTCTTCTAACAATAGCGATTCCGGTATCTTCATCTTCATTGTCACCTTTAAGTCCTTCTAAAGCTTTTAAAGCTTTAATAAAGGCAACACCACCACCAGGAATTATACCTTCTTCAATAGCAGCACGTGTTGCATTTAAAGCATCATTAACTCTGTCTTTCTTTTCTTTCATTTCGACTTCAGAAGCAGCACCAACATAAAGTACAGCAACACCGCCAGCTAATTTAGCAAGTCTTTCCTGAAGTTTTTCTTTATCGTAATCGGATGTTGTATTTTCAATTTGTGCTTTTATTTGGTTAATCCTGCTCTTAATAAGATTTTTATCACCCATTCCATTAACAATGGTAGTGTTATCTTTGTTAATGGTAACTTTTTCGGCCTGGCCACAAACCTCTAATTTAGCACTGTCAAGTTTAAGTCCTTTTTCTTCCGAAACAACAGTACCACCGGTAAGAATAGCTATATCTTCAAGCATTTCTTTTCTTCTGTCACCGAATCCGGGGGCTTTTACAGCAGCAACGCGTATTGTACCTCTGAGTTTGTTTACTACTAATGTAGCTAAAGCTTCACCTTCGATGTCTTCAGCAATGATTAACAATGGATGTCCTGCCTGTACAACTGGTTCGAGTATAGGCATAAGGTCTTTCATTGCCGATATTTTTTTGTCTGTGATTAAGATATAAGGTCTGTCGAGAACAGCCTCCATTTTTTCGGTATCGGTAATAAAATATGCCGAAACATATCCACGATCAAATTGCATTCCTTCAACAACTTCAACAGTTGTTTCAGTAGTTTTAGCTTCTTCAACAGTAACTACTCCTTCTTTATGAACTTTACTCATTGCATCGGCAATAAGTTTTCCAATTTCGGCATCGTTATTAGCCGAAATTTTTGCTACCTGTTCTATTTTTTCGTAATCTTCACCAATTATTTGTGATTGTTTTTTAAGGCTTTCTACTACTTTAGCAACTGCTTTGTCGATACCACGTTTTAAATCCATTGGATTAGCACCGGCAGTAACATTTTTTAAACCAACATTCACAATACTTTCGGCTAATACTGTAGCAGTTGTAGTGCCATCACCGGCATCTTCGTTAGTT
>Ga0123519_10007120_pt1 | contig 17428 bp, 15 predicted proteins | sample YelNatPaOPRAMG02_FD_87396 | JGI IMG/M metagenome (GOLD analysis project Ga0123519, IMG submission 87396) | Hot spring microbial communities from Yellowstone National Park - Yellowstone National Park OP-RAMG-02 (version 2) | ecosystem: Environmental > Aquatic > Thermal springs > Hot (42-90C) ... | reverse complement strand
TTTTATTTGTTAAAAAAAATAGGGGTTTGTTTTGTTGAGGTTTTTAATGTTTTTTTTTTCCCCCCCCCCCCCCACTTAAATTGTCTATAGTTTCAAGCAACTTATTTATTGTATAAGGCTTTTCTAAAAAATTATACTTTTTTTCCTTTATGATGGGCAATTGTAATTTTTTATCCGTATAACCACTAATAAGTAAGGTTTTCAATCTTGGATTACACTTTAAAAACCGTTCAACCAATTGAATGCCGTCTTTACCGGGCAAAACAACATCAGTAATAACCAGGTCAAAATTTCCATTCTCTCTGTCAAATAACTCTATTGCTTCTTCAGCATCCTCAGCCTCAAATACTATATAACCGTTTTCCTTAAGCACTTTTACTGTTATTGCTCTAACTAATTCTTCATCTTCTACAAGTAGTATCCGTTTACCACTGACATCTAAAGGAGAAGGTTTCTCAATTTCATCTTTTACCTCTCCAAAATAAGCTGGAATAAAAATCCTAAATATTGCCCCCTCACCAGGCTTACTTTGGACATCTATCCAGCCTTTATGGTGTTTAGCTATAATATAGGCAACAGATAATCCAAGCCCCTTAGACTTGCCCAATTTTTTAGTTGTAAAAAATGGGTCAAAAATATATTTAATAATCTCTTCATCCATACCTGTGCCAGTATCTGCAATAGATAAGCAAACAAATTTACCCGCTTTGTCAACTGTAACATTTTCAGTTTTTATAGTTATTCTCCCTGCTCCCTGTATTGCATCTCTAGCATTCATTATTAAATTAACTAACAGCTGTTCAATATCTCTCCAATTTCCCATAATCCTCCAGAGTTTTGGCTCTAGTTCAGTTTGTATAGATATATCTTCACCAGTAATGTGTTTTAATATACCGCCTAAACTTTCTATAAGACTATTTAAATTAAGCTCTGTAAATAAAGAAGTCTCTTTTTTAGTAAAAATAAGCAATTGCCTGACAATGTTAGCTGCTTTTTCGGAGGCAATCTGTATTTGATTTAAGTCATCAAAAACAGAAGACTCTTCTGAAATCTCCATCATTGCAAGCTGGCAATAGCCATTGATAGCAGTAAATATGTTATTTAACTCATGAGCAACTGAAGCTACTATTCTTCCTATAGCTTCTATATGTTGCACTTTAAGGAACTCTTTTTCTAACTTAACTTTTTCTTCTTCTGCCTTTATGCGGTCGTCTATATCAATAGCTATTTCACAACGGACAAATCGGCCATCTGGCCACTTTATAGCTTTGTCAATACAACGATACCAGCGACCAGTTACTTTATTTTTAAATTCCCAGATGTATGACTTGCCTAGGTTATCTCCAAAAATTTTTTCATTGGTGCAAAAAGGACAGGGAGAATTTAAATTTTGGAAAGCTTTATAACATTTTTCCCCTACCACATCTCCAAAAATTCTTTTTAAAATTTCATTTATATATAGGATTTCATAATTAACAGGGTCGCTTACATATATAACTTCATCTACTGAATTAAATATATTCAAAAGTTGCATATACTGGAAATTTAATTCATTTTCAAGTTTTTTCTGTTTACTTATATCACGAATAGCTGATAATATAACCTTTTTATCTTTCAAAGAAAAAATTCTACAAGTAGCTTCAAGTGGTATTCTAATACCATCTTTAGTTACTACATCAAACTCAAAAGTTGTCTGCTCTTTTCTAGATAAAGCTTTTATAGCTTTAGATATTTCATTTAAGTATTCCGAAGCAATCAAGTCTAGTGGAGACATTTTAAGAAGTTCTCCTCTATTGTAACCAGAGCGTTTGGAGATAACATCATTTACCTCAATAAATCTTCCCGGCATTCCATCCTCAGTTATTTCAAATAAACAAATTCCATAAGGTGCATTATTAAATATAAATTGAAACATATCTCTGCTATCACAGTCTATCCCCTTTCCCATTTTATCACCTTCTCTGCAAATTAAGAATCTAATAAAAACTTATAATTATAAAAATTTGTGAATTTCTGGGGGTAAATTAAACTACTTTTAAAGCCTTCCACCACCAGACACCCACTCTTATATATTATATACCTTTAAACTTTTAATCTTTTATAAAAAACTACTAATTCCTTCTTTAAAATTATTTCTTTTTTAAAAAATTAGTAAATCAACAAATAGTTATTACTTTATCTGCCTGAAAAAGCTCTGCAGAGAATCTGCTTATTTCTATTTTTTCAATTTCCTTCATCTCAGTAAATTCTATCTCTTCTCCTATTAAACCTAAAATATTTATCTTTTGTTGTTTAAAACGATTAAATAACTCTATAAACTGTGGTTGTGTTAGCAATGTCAATGCTTCTCCTATAAGGATTATACTTACAGGTTTTAGAGGAAAATTAATTAGAGAAAGTAAAAAATCATATAAAAGTTTTTGTTGTGTTTCTTTTTTACCTTTACCCAGAGAAGAAGAAAAGAGTAAGAACACTATCTTTTTAGAAGGTTGAAATAAATTACTAAAAGCAGTACCAAGCTCTTCCCGGGGTTCTGAAAGTAATTCTAAGAAATAACTCTCTAAGAATTCAGGTGGAACTTTCATTATTTAAGCATTTCTTTTGCTTTTTCTATAGCTTCCACAGGAGTTGCCACTCTTATAATCTTGTCTTTTATTGTTTTATGATTAATTTCCCAGGTAGAGATTCCAATTACTGGTTTGTTTAGCTGTAAAGCATAAGCAATTTCTGAAAGTGTTCCAAAGGCCCCTCCTATAGCAATCAATATATCTGAAGTATTTACAATAATAAAATTACGGGCAAATCCAATTCCCGAAGCTATAGAAAACTTAATATAAGGATTAGCACTCATTCTGCTACTCTCAGGAAGTATTCCAATTGTGACCCCTCCCTTTGAGTATGCTCCTTCCGAAGCATATTCCATAACTCCTCCCAATCCACCGCAAACCAGGTAAGCCCCTTCTTCTGCTATAAGTTCTCCTACACATCTAGCAATATCTGCTAACTCTTTATCACAGCTGCTTTGTCCAATTACACCGATATATCTGCCTTTTAACATTATAATATTGCTTTTTCTGTTTCTTTATTAAAGATATGTATTTTTTCCATATCAAAAGCTAGTGTTAGTTCCGCCCCTATTTTTGCTTGTGTATGAGCATCAACTCTAGCTATCATACTATTCCCTATTATGTTGAAATAGAGATAAACTTCTGCCCCCATTGGCTCCATTACTTCTATTATAGCTTTCTGTAATTCCACACTCTGAGGATAAGAAGAACTTGTGGTATCATAAATATCCTCAGGGCGGATACCTAGAATTACAACTTTATTAAGGTAGGGAGATAATTTTTCTACAAATTTCTGCGGAACTTTTAATTTAAGGCCTTCATTAAAAAGGAAGAAATCACCTTTTTCATCTGTAATCACAGTTACTTCTATAAAATTCATAGAAGGGCTCCCGATAAAACTGGCTACAAACTTATTGGCAGGCTTTTCATAAAGTTCTAGTGGAGTGCCAACTTGTTGAACAACACCAGCATTCATTACAGCAATCTTCTGTCCCAATGTCATAGCTTCTGTCTGGTCATGTGTTACATAGATTGTTGTAACACCCAAGCGATGGTGAAGTTTTTGAAGTTCTGCTCTCATCTGTACCCGTAACTTTGCATCAAGATTACTAAGGGGTTCGTCCATAAGAAAGAGTTGTGGTTCTCTTACAATAGCTCTCCCCATAGCTACCCGTTGTCTTTGCCCTCCTGAGAGTTCTCGTGGTTTTCTATCAAGTAGATGTTCTATGTCAAGCAATCTGGCGGCTTCTTTTACTCTTCTATCTATTTCTTCTTTAGGCAATTTTCTAAGTTTTAATCCAAAAGCCATATTCTCATATACACTCATATGAGGATAAAGTGCATAATTTTGAAATACCATTGCAATATCTCGATCTTTGGGAGAGACCTCATTTACTCGTTTTCCACCAATATAAATATCACCAGAAGTTACTTCTTCAAGTCCTGCTATCATTCTTAAAGTTGTGGTTTTACCACATCCTGAAGGCCCTACAAAAACCATAAATTCTTTGTCTTCTATTTTTAAGTCTATATCTTTTACTATAACCTGTCCTTTTTTAAACTCTTTTCGAAGCTTATTTAATATAACCTCTGCCACTCTTTACCACTCCTTTCTTAATTTTACCCCCAAAAAATAGTGGCATATAATCTGCTCAAAATTATAACCTATCTTTGCCATTCCTATAGCCCCCATCTGACAAAGCCCAACTCCATGCCCCCAGCCCCAGCCAAAAGCTAAATAATATTCCTTCCCACCCATTTCTTTTTTAGTAAGGTAAAATAAACAACTCCACAATTTTTGTCCTATCTTTTTTTCCGTATTAAAATTTAAAACATCTCTAATTTCTTGTCCATAAAAAACAAATTCTTTACCACTAGTTTCTGTAATTAGTAATTTCTTTACTCTTCCAGATATTCCTCTTTCCAGTATATTTATATTTTTAAGAATAAATTTTTCTTTATCATTCCATTTATTTTTACTCTTTAAATAATTTTCTATAGCAGTATCCAGCTCTTCTTTCTGCCACTTTACAACCCACTGAAAAACTTTTGAATTCCCACAATAATACCATTTTTTGCCATCGGTGGCTTCATAACAATTTACACTCCTTAAATATGGTATTGGGGTAGAAGTAAATACATCTTCATTGTTTTCTGTGCAACCTCCACAAGTAGAATGATAAGTTACCTCTTCTGCAAGTTTATCTTTATATGTGATAACTATACCTTGTGTTTCTTCTACTGCTTGATTACAGGTGGGTGTTTCTACTTCTGCCCCTCCATAAACCTGACAATGAGTAGTTGCACAAAAATTCACACCGTTCTTATTGTGCCTTCTATAAAGATTTGCTAGAGCATAGGTGCGAGATACAATAGCCTGCGCTTTAAGTGCTTCTAATTCTGCCTGAGGGTCTATCTCGAGTGGCAAAACTCCTTTTAGATAATCTTCTAAAGGTAAACTATTTATTACAGTAAATCCTTGACTGGAAATAAGTAAAGTTATCTCGCCTCTATAAGGCTTTTCATTTACAAAAATCAGATTTGAAGGTTCAAGTGGGAGTATTTTTAACTTATCTTTTCCTTTTACCTCTTCCAAATCCTCTGGATAAACAGTATAAGTAGAATCTCCGTTGTGAACTTTAGAAAATTTAATTTTATTTACCAATATTTTTTTCCCATCAGTTAATATCTTTATTTGCTGTCCCTCTTTGGCAGAAATAGTAACAGCAGATATAGTATCTGTAATTTTTACAGAAACCTGTGGCTCTATATTATTTTGTGCCAGAACTCTAACGAGACACATTATTAAAAAAATTATTATTAAATTTTTCTTATTCAATTTTTCTAGCTCCTAAATTATGTCATATAAAAAATTCTAATATTTAAATCTTAAAACAAAATCCCAAAGGCGCCTAGTTAAAATCCACTGCTTCTCCTCTGTGTGATTAATACTCTCTTTTTTAATTTTATTTTAAGCGCTTATTTCTTCTCTTTTGGAGGGGCAGGGGTGGTAAGCTCTGTAAGACCAGGCACTTTTTTAATCATATCTGTAAGTTTTACACCTGTTAAGCTTTCTACTACCGGGGGTAATTGAGAAATTATAGTGGTTATATCTTGAGTTATTTTAGAAGCTCCAGCCCCGCTACCATCTCCTCCTTGATTTATAATAATAATCTTTTCAGTCTTACTTAAAGGAGAAGCTATTTCTCTAGCAAGATCTGGCAATTTTTCAGCAATAATTTGAACCAAAGCTGATTCTGTATACTTACTCCAGGAGGCTGCTTTACTTGCCATTGCTTCTGCCTCTGCAAGGCCTTGCGCCTTAACAATCTCTGCTTGTGCAAGACCCTTCGCTTTAACAGCTTCTGCCTCTGCCAATCCAGTTGCTTTTATTACTTCTGCCTGAGCAATACCCTGTAGTTTAACAGCTTCTGCCTGACCCAAAGCTACCGTCTGCAGTCTTGTCTGTTCTGCTCTAGCCAGCGTTTCTATTTCAAACTGTTTTGCTTCTGCTGGTTTTTTTACAGTAGCAATAAGCTCTTTCTCTTTTCGTAATATTTCTTTTTCTTCTACATCAACAAGCCTTTCTTTTTCTACCACTTTCACTTTGATTTCTTCTGCTTTTACTTCCTGTTGCTTTTTAAACTTTTGCAAATCATAAGCAAGGTCAGCTTCTGCCTTCTTAAGATTTACATCTGCTGTAAATTCTGCTTTTTTAGTTTCAAAATCTCTAGTAGCTCGAGCAATTTCTGTTTCTGCCAGAAGTCGTGCCTGTTCCCCTTCCTTTTTAGCTAATGAGGCTTTAATTTGTGCATCTCTTTGTGCCTCTGCTTCAGCAATAGCAGCTTCTTTTTTAACATAAGCAACTCTTGGTTTCCCTAAATTAACTAAATAACCTACATTATCTTTTATATCCTGAATGGTAAAAGAAATTACACAAAGACCCATATTAGCTAAGTCTGGAGCAGATACTTCCTGGACACGCCGAGCAAACTGGTCTCTGTCTGTGTTAATTTCTTCTACGGACAGGTCGCCAATAATGGCACGCAAGTGTCCCTCTAAAGTCTGTTTTGCGACTGCAGCCATCTCTGTTACAGTTTTACCTAAAAATTGTTCTACCGCAGTCCCGATAGAGATTTCATCATTTTTTACTTTAATCTGAGCAACAGCATCTATCATAATAGGAATTGCCTGCTTGGTATAAATTTCTGGAGTTTGAATGTCAATTGTAATAAGTTCTAATGAGAAGCTTTTGTAACTTTCTACAATTGGCCATATAAATGCACCTCCACCTCTTATCAATCTATAACCTACCATCTTTCGTTCACCTGTTACAGGGTCTACTATTGCTCTTTTCCTACCAAAAATAACTAGAACTTCATTTGGCCCCACCTTCCGAAATCTACTAGCCCACATAGCAAGTAAAATAAAAATAGCTATAAACAAAAATACTAACCCAATACCGCTTAAGAAAACTCCCATCCTTTTTTAACCTCCTTTCTTTTCTTTTAAATCCTCTGAAGACATTTTCCTTACATAAGCTATAGCTCCTAGAAGATACTCTATCTTTACAATTTCTCCTTGTTTAATAAACTCATTTTCAATGGACTTAGCAGGAGCAACGCTTCTTGTGTCGCCTGCAATATAAGCAATCTCTCCCATTCCATCGGGAGGGATTGACACTATAACTTCTGCGGGTCTTCCTTTTATTTCTTCTCTTTTAAAAATGGTTGAAGCCTGTTGAGAGAATAAAAACTTATAAACTATCCAGAATACACCTGCCGATGTTCCGAAAGAAAGTGGAATAGAAAATAAAAGGCTAAAAGGTGGAGACAATCTCACAAGCTCAAGTCCAACTAATCCATAGGCTCCAAAAGAAGTTACAAAAGTAGCTACTGTAAGTGTGTTGAAAAACGGAGGCCCTCCGCCTCCTACATCTCCACCCATATCCCCCGGGTGAATATGAATATTATGTGCTCCTGCTAGCTCATGCCCTCCAACATCTACACCTGCATCCCCGATATCTACATTTATCATACTCGCTAGACCGTGAAACAAATCACCCATTCCACCGAGAATAAGCTGAAAAAAGGAAAACACAACTCCTGCAATTAAACATACTAAATAGAGAATCTTTAAAGATAAAAATTCCATATTTTTAAATTCTCTTTTTATTTTTAAATTCCTTTTTGTAAAGGATTTTTTAACTTTAAAATTAATGAGTAATTTAAAAATGAATAGACGCACATATTAAGGCACAGAGCTTATTTATTACTAATCTTTATGCCTATATTTCTTTAGATGCTTTGCACCCACTTCGTGTAGGTGCTTTGCACCCACTTCGTGTAGGTGCTTTGCACCCACTTCGTGTAGGTGCTTTGCACCCACTTTGCTTGTGTCTTTTTATTGCCTGTGCCTTAATTTAAATATTTGTAGGGGAAATTAAACTCTCATAAAATTAATTATTGTATGCATAACAAGCTAGTAGTTTTAATTTTGCTCTTTACCATTACTATAAAAGTTTATGCGCAAGAGAGGGTATTACTTTCTGTTTCCTACTACTCACAGCCAGAAGGGACTGCTCTATGTGCACCTATAAGTATTCAAATGATTTTAAAATACTGGAAAAAAGAAATGCCTTTATCAGTTATAAGAGCAAAAACTTACAGTAACCTTTTAGAATCAGGTCTAATTTATAAAGTAAAGAGTTTTTTTAAAAAAAATAATTTTGGTTTTTATAAGCCAGTTTCTTCTAATATTTTGGAGCAATTAAAAGAGTGTTTAAGCAAAGGTATTCCTGTTTTAACCTTTCAATCACTTACCCCTTACGACCGTATTGGGCATTTCCGTGTATATATTGGATTTGATAATATAGAGAATATTCTTATTGCTCACGACCCATTGCTTGGAGCTTATATAAGTATAAGTCCAGAAGAATTTTTCCAGATGGGAAGAATTTATAATAACTGGTTTCTAGCTCCATATATACCCGGTGCTCTTTTATCTAGCAATATTAATTATTCATTTACTTTGCCAGTAGAAGACCTGTGGAAAAAATACTTTTATTATGCTTGCTCTCTTTATGAAGCTAATTTTTTTATAGAAGCAGAAAATTTTATAAATAAAGCTAGCTTTTTATATTCTAAAGACAAAAAGAATTTGGATAAGATTTATTTACTAAAAGCTTTAATAATGTTAGATATAGAAGAATTTAGCAAAGCAGAAGAGATATATAATAAATATTTAAATAATCTTAATTCATATCCGATATTGTTTTTAAAGGCAAAGTTATTATTTGCTAAAAAACAATACAGTGAATGTGAAGCACTGTGTAAAAAATTATTAAAAATATCTCCCTCAGACGAAAGACTACTGATGCTTATGAGTAAAACTTTAAGTGCTCTGGGTAAAAGCGATACTTCTGATTATTACTTTAAAAAAGCAACAGAAATAAACCCGATACTTCTTGATAAATGAATTTGTGTGCAAATGTGCATTAAACCTTCGTAGTTTTATAGAGGGTTTACCTCATCTGCTTTGCACTGTCAATTTTTGTTTTTTAAATGAAAATAAGTGTAAAACTCTCCAGACTGCTACAAGGCTTGCCAGTGAGTCCATCTGTGGTATTTTTATTAAATCCTTTTCTTTTATAACCTTAACTTTATTATAGTAAATACAACTTGCAGGAATACTATCAAAAGAAAAAGCAAAGTTCCCAAAAATTCTACAACTAAAAGGGCGAGCAGGATAAACTATACATTTATTTAAAGAAATATCATAAAAAGGGCAAACCGTTTCAGGTTCTTTATTCCCCTTTTTCATTCGCAAATCTAAAAAGTGGATAAAATCTTTATAGTAAACTTCTAACAAATGATTTTTTATTATAAAATCCTTTAAATAAGCTAGCTCAAGTTCACTTACTTTCTGGCTATATTTGCTTGTGCAACATATATAACAATTACTACAAGGATTAGTTTCTAGAAAAGTAGAAAAAACCTCTTTATCAAATTTTTTATATATCTTTTCCAGCAAATAAAAAAACAGTTTATTTAACAATATTTAAAACCTGCCCTATCTGGGGGAATTCCTTTACTACTGCAAAGGGACTTAGTGCTTTAAGGTCTTCCTCTTTTCCATATCCCCAAAGGCAAGCAATAAAAGGAAGCCCATTACTTTGGGCAGCTTCCCAATCTTTAAGTGTATCTCCTATAAGAAAAGCTCTATCAGGTTTAAATTCTTCTAATAATTTACTTACAATATAAGCTTTTCCACCCGCAGGATAATCCTCAATGCACAAAACCCGCTTAAAAAGTGGCTCTAAATTAAAATAATTAAAGATACTCTGCCAGTATCTTCTCCTGCAATTACTAGCAATTGCTAAATTAAATCCCATTTTAACCAGTAACTCCAGAGTCTGGTATGCTCCAGTGTAAAGAGAGCCTTCTCCTTTAAGAATTGCATTACACTCTTCTTCAAATACCAGCTTATCTAGAGTTTGCCTGAGTTTTGGGTCTGTATCGGGGTAAAGCTGTCTAAAAACTTCCCAGGCAGGATAGCCAATATATAAATAAATCTCCTCTTCCCTGGGTAAATATAAATTTAAATTATAATAGTTATTCAGTTTATTTACAGCTATCTGAAAGGCTTTTACAGTTGTATAAGAAGAATCATAAATTGTGCCATCTAGGTCAAAAATAAGTAAATTATTTAACTTTTTGATGATATTTTAATTCCCCCCCTTCCTTAGAGAAAATTAAGTAAGCACGAGTACTGCTTAAAGTAGCATTATTATAAGCATACGGAGAGAAGCTTTCTGTATCTGTATTAAATCCATAAATTGTAGTAGAAATCACATTGGGATTACTGGTTAAAGGAGAATTGTTAAAAAGCACATAGGAATCTCCAGAGCCTCCCCAAAAAATATCACTGTAAAATGGATTAGCTATAGCATTCCATCCCGGAGTCAATGTAACAGTAAAATCCGCCGATGTAACTAACTTTCCCTTAGCAACAAGTGAGCCCGAATCTTGTCCAGTAAGGTTAGCCCACATAGCAACGCCAGGTAAAATTTGTATAGGACTTGTCAGTTTCTGAAATCCTTCCTCTGAATAATAATAAACTTCCAAATCTGATGGAGATGGAGAAAAACTACTTACTTCCTGTAATGGAAAACTTATTAGATTCCAGCCTCTTTTTAAATAAATTGTAATAGTTGTTTCTTCCTGATATGGACCACCTACTGGTTCTGTAAGCAAACGATAGGCATTTAATCTATATATTGGATTAAGGACTGGAATTACATCGGCAGTTCCTTTTAAATGTTCTAATACCTGCCTGGGAGTAAGTTCTGGGTACAGAGTTAATAAAAGTCCTACACAACCTGCTACTAGAGGAGAAGAAAAAGAAGTGCCTGAACCATAACCTATATCATGACGAAGTGGAGTTGCTCCTGTCTGAGAATGAGCTCCATCGGGATAAAAGCCATACATCTGACAGCCGCTATCCCCTCCAGGGGCAAACAAATCTACATAAGTTCCATAATTAGAATAACTGGCTCTCTTATCATTAGCCTTACTTGCTCCTACAGAAATCACCTCTGGCAAGCTGGCAGGGAAACTAGGAGCAGTAGTACTGTCGTTGCCTGCAGCCGCTACTAATATAACCCCTTTATCATAAGCATAATCTACAGCATCTGCTATATTTTGGTCGCTGCTCCCCCCTCCAAAACTCATATTTATTATATCTGCTCCATTATCTGCCGCATATTGTATTGCTGCTGCTACATCACTGGAGTCAAAGCTACCCCATCTACCATCATAATAACCAGCTCTTACAGGCATTATCTTACAGCGCCACCCTGCCCCTGCAACATACTGAGCATTATCTGTAACAGCACTTGCAATACTGGAACAAAAGGTGCCATGTCCAAAATAGTCGTCGGGGTTATTATCCGGAGGGTATCCGTCTTCTCCAGAAGGAACCGAATGCGCTGTTACAAAATCCCACCCACGGTAATCATCTACAAAGCCATTTTCATCGTTATCTTCGCCATCACCAGAATTAGGGTCACGAGGGTCGTCCCAGGGGTCTGCAGGGTTTGTCCACATATTCTCTATTAAATCAGGATGATTCCAATCTACACCTGTATCAATAATTGCAATTACTATATCGGGGCTACCCTCTGTTACCCCCCAGGCTTCTTCTATCTGGATTTTGCGAAGTCCTGCTGTAATTTGTTGTGGCTGAAAATCATTAGGTGTAACAGCCTCTAAAGTGTGATATATATAATTGGGTTGAGCAATCAGCACTCCTGGAAGCCCTGAAATTAAGTTAACTGCCTCCTCTGGTGAATAATAAGAAGAAGAAAAACTCATTTTAAACCAGGTACCACCAGCTGCCTGAGTGCGTAACGACTTTGAAACAGGATAAATCAATTTCCAGCTAGTTACTCCAAGCTCACGCTGAACATTTAGCCATTCGCTTCCTTCCCGAACAAGAATAGTAGAAGCCATTTTTACCAGCACTTCTCCCTGAACACACTCATAAGCCTGAACAAATCTATTACTTATTATTAATAAAAACAAAATTAGTAAAATAAATAATTTAAACTTCACAGGAAATACCTATGTTCTGTCATTGTTGTTATGGTTATGCGCACCCACTGTGTAGGGCTGTCCGAAAGGTCCATTCTTAGACTTTTTGAATTCAAAAATATTTTGGGATTGCTTCGCTTTGCTCGCAATGACAGGCTTTTTGTCATTGCGAGGAGCGAATGCGACGAAGCAATCTCGACTTTTTGGGCAGCCCCACTCCTCCCCAACACTTCTCTTCTGTCTCCTTGGCAGCAAATATCTATCAATTTCATTTCAATTAGAAATGCCCTCTACCTTCGGCATTTCATTATTAGAAGTTGGGGTAAGGGTAAAGTCTAAAGTTTTGTCTTTAGTAAATACTCCTCCTCCAAGGTATCCCTTATAACCCACTGCTTTTACTTTTAAAACTACAGGCACTCCCTTTGGAATATTAATACTATAGTTGCCACTTGAGTCGGTAGTAGTTGTAAGTCCGCTGTTTGTAACTATCTCTGCTCCAGAAATTGCCCCCCCGGGTCCAGTTACCTGCCCGGAAACTTCTACCGTCCCCTGCCCTCCCCCACCTCCACTTCCACAGCTTGAAAGTATTACGATCAAAAGCCCTGTAATTAAAAGTTTTTTCACAAATTCACCTCCTCTAAAAAGATTGTATGGATGGCATAGAAGAAGAACTTTGTAACTGCAATATAAAATCTTTCTCCAGGGATGGGTTATCAAAAGTTCCCCACCCTCCTACGATTGTATCACGAAAACCCTTAGAACTAATTCTAAGAGTAAATACCCCTTCTTTAAATATTTCAAAACTATAGTGTCCGTCGATAGAAACATCTATAATTCTTCCATCTTCAAGATAAATTGTAGCAGGTATATTATTGCCATTTGTATTTTTTATATATCCTTGAATGTGAATTGCTGGAATTGGGGTTGGGGTGGGGGTAAAAGTTGGAGTTGGAGTTGGAGTGAAAGTTGGCGAAGGTGGCGGAGTAATTGTTGGCGAAGGGGTAAAAGTAAGTAAAGGGGCTTGGGTAAATGTTGGGGAAGGAGTTTGGAAGGTAGGAATAGCAGTTGGTGATATTATGTTACCTCCTCCACCTCCACAACTTATCACTACCCCCATTATTGCTAATATTGCAAATATTTTAATTAATTTATTCATTTTAAGGTGCTATAGTAAGATTACCTGAAACAGTAGAATAAAACCAGTAACCTCTCTTAGGAGCAATACTATCAGAACCATAGTAAATTGGATAAAAATCAAAATTAGAACTTTCATAACTATAAATAGTGCTTACAAGTAATCCTTGATTTTCTGCTTCTGAAAGAGAGGTGCCATTAAAGCTAATATGATTAGAATCCCAATTGATTTCTACATTATAAGGATTTCCAATCTGATTCCAGCCCTCTTGAATTGCTATCGTTGTAGAATCGGCACTTTCTAAATTCCCTCTTGCGGTAAAAGAGGTAGTTTTGACAACATAAATCCAGTATCCATTCCCAGAGATAATCTTATGTGGCTTTGAATAAGAAATGATATCAAAGGTGCTACCATTAAAATGATAGAGATCAGTAGTTAACCCGGCGAAACTTAAAACTTTAGTAAAAGGAAATGCAATTAAATTCCATCCGGAAGTTAAAGTGTAATTTAAATCTATCTCAGACATTTGTCCTTCAGTAAGAGCTTTATAAATATTTAATCTACCAGCCCCAAGTAAACCTTCAAAACCTGGATTAAGAGCATCAATATTATCTGCAGTATTCTTTAGCTGTTGCCAGACTTCGGCATTGGTAAGGTTGGGATTGGCAGAAAACACAAGCGCCGCCGCTCCCGACACTATAGGAGTAGAGTGCGAAGTGCCACTTGAACGGCCAAACCCATTTGTGCCTTTGGTCCTTTCTGCCCCAGTCTCCGAATGAGGACCAAGAGGATAAGTAGAATATACTCCATTCAGCTTTGGCACACTTCCTCCTCCAGGAGCCATTATATCAATGTTTAGACCATAATTAGAGTAATCTGTTTTTTTGTCATCATTTAAAGTAGCTCCTACTGACATTACACTATCTAAAGAAGCTGGATAATCCGACCCACTCCTGCCATCATTCCCTGCGGCGGCTATAATTAACACTCCTGCATTATAAGCCGCATTTATATGTTGTGTAAGAATTGTACTAATTTCAGAAGGAGCACCAAGACTTAAATTAATAATTCTTGCTCCATTATCTACTGCATAATCTATTGCACCTATAAGGTCGCTTATAGAAAAAGTGCCAACTTTTTGACTTTTGTCTTGATACCCTGCTCTAACTGCCATAATCTTACAATACCAGCTTGTGCCAGCAATTCCATAGGAATTATTAGTTACTGCAGAGGCAAGTCCCGCATTAAAAGTGCCGTGTCCATCAAAATCATCAGGGTTATTATCGGGAGGTCCCGCATCTTCCCCAGGAGTAACCCACTCTGCATCTACACTTACAAAATCCCAACCTCTATAATCATCTACAAAGCCATTCCCATCGTTATCTATTCCATCTATTGGGTCTGCATTATTAATCCAGATATTACTTGCTAGATCAGGATGATTCCAATCTACCCCGGTATCAATAATAGCAATTGCAATCTCAGGAGAACCAGTGTTAATTAGCCAACCTGAAGGAGCTTTTACTGTGTTTAGATAATCTTGATAAGTAGAAAAATCAGGGTCATTAGGAGTTTTTGATGCAGGTATTATAATTACTCCAGGTGCCCCAACATCTGTTACTTGATAAGTAGAAAAATCAGGGTCATTAGGAGTTATTAATGCTTGATGTATATTGCCAGTAGCCCGCAAAAGATAGTTAGGCTCTGCTGTTACTACTTCGGGTATAGAAAGAAAAGCATCTCTTACTTCTTCTACTGAGGTATCTTTTGGAAATTTTATTTTATAAAGATACTCATTTCCCACCAAGGAGGCAGAAATTAAGCCCTCTCTTTTAGGAGAAATTAAATCCCAGGAATAAATGCCAAACCTCTCATTAATATTATCTATCTGTTTATCTCCTGTAGTAACTCCCGCCGCTTTCACTTCTATTGAACCTGGCTTTTCATTAATAACCACCAAAAGTTCCCCTGGTAGATATTCTAAATTACCCCCTTGGTAAATTCCTCCTGTTCCAATCTGGATACAAACTAATAACAATACTAATAACTTCCATAGATGCTTTTTCATAATTACTCTTTATCACTCCTTTCTACAATAATAATACCCTTAAAATTTTAATTTTGTCGCTTTTGAAATTCTAATAGCAAAATTACTACCCCTTTCTATAGTATATAAAGATTTTACTACTTTTTAAGTGAATTAGTCAATTAAATTTAAATTTTTTATCTAATTCTTTGAAAAATAAATATGCATTAGTAGGTGCAAAGCACTTGGAACTTTAAAAGCTACTGCTTCGCTTAATATAATAATAGGAGTTAATAGGAAGGAAAAATTTTTAAAAAAGAGAACCAACATATTATGTATTATAATATATGGGAAGTAGTCCCGTTTTTCTATGAAGAAGAGTTTGATTGGTTTCGGGAATTATATTTCTTTATAATAGGTAAATGTATAACACAACTCAATAGATTTATAGAAGAGTTAGATGAGGAGCTGGAAGAAATCCAGCAAGCACTCAAAGACCAAAAGGAAAAGGACCCACTTTCAGAGGATAGCATTTCTCAATCTGAGTATATTAGTTTAAGTCAACTGGAAAGAAGAGTAAAAGAATTATTAAACAAAATGAGACCACTAACTACTGTGTTTGAAGAAAAAGAACTTTTTCATCATGAAAGTGAACTTAGGAACTTTTTAAATTATATAGAAGATTGTAGAGAAAAAGTTATAAAAGACCACATTTCATACTCTTTTAAAGTAGAAGGTGGGAGAGAAATTGTGCTTAATGATTTAGAAGACCTGCCTCCAGAGATTAAAAACGATGAAGAACTAGAGGCATACCTTCAAACTGCAATCTCGATGTTAATGGAAGCTCAAAAAGCAGAATTAGAAGATGAAAATATAGAGAGTTATGAAATAAATCTTCCCGAGCCTCTTAAAATTACTCTGGGTTCAAAACTAATTGCTTATAAAACAGTTAATCTAAGCAGTAAAGGATATGAATTTCTATACTTACTTTGTTTTATTAAAACTGGCATAAGGACTTTAATCAGTCTTACTTTTAAATTTTCTCTGCTAAATCAATTATTTGATAATTAACCCGAATAATGCATTAAAACGCAGATGGACATTTGTAAGGATTAAAATTTTATGAATTCTAAAAAAATTTCCTCTTCCCTATTGCATTTTAAATAATTTTATGTTATATATTTAAGAAATACTCCTCGGTAGCTCAATGGCAGAGCAAGCGGCTGTTAACCGCTGGGCTGCAGGTTCGAGTCCTGCCCGGGGAGCCAATTTTGACAATACAAACTTGGGATTTTCTGAAAGAGAAAGGGGAATCCTCTTTTCTTTTTTATCCCCACCCCACCCAACCCCTGAAGGAATATTTGATTTTTTGAAGGCGCCAAAATCTTCTTCACCCCGTGAGATAGCAATTTCTCTATGCAATAATTCATTGCTTATCTTTATCTCACGGGGTAAATAATAAAGATTTATCTGGATTTGCTCTTTTGAATAAATGATGCCTTTTATAAATCTTTTGGTTAAAAGATTCCTTTCAATTCCTTTTTGCTGAGCAAGGGATTTTAAAAATATTTTAAGGATATTTTGAAGCGTTTGAGAGGAAAGTAGGGAGCATTTTTCTGTAAGTTCGTATCCAGAGCGGTTGCCCGACTCAATCTCATGATTAAGTCTAAAGATAAGATTTTCAATATAATTTTTATCAAGAGAAATTCTATTGAGATTATCTATAACATAATCTTCAAGCCTGGTTGCATTTACCTGTCTTGTAGAACAGGCATTCCAATCCCCATTAAAAGTAGAAGTGCAACGATAATAGTAATACATTTTTAGTTTATTCTCTTTTCTTTTATTAGCAAAACACGGAGTCATTTTAGAACCACATTCTTTACAAACAACAAGTCCTCCAAACAGATAATCTTTATAAACTCTTAATTTTTTGATTTTTTCTTTGTGTATTCGCTGGGCAAGGTTAAATAAATCCTCTGGGATAATCGGTTTATGAATTCCTTGATATATATCTCCTCCATATTTGAGTTTTCCGGCATAGACAATATTTCTCAAAATATAATAAATAGCACCTTTTGAAAAAATTTTACCTTGCCTGTCTTTT
>Ga0123519_10007118_pt1 | contig 17434 bp, 16 predicted proteins | sample YelNatPaOPRAMG02_FD_87396 | JGI IMG/M metagenome (GOLD analysis project Ga0123519, IMG submission 87396) | Hot spring microbial communities from Yellowstone National Park - Yellowstone National Park OP-RAMG-02 (version 2) | ecosystem: Environmental > Aquatic > Thermal springs > Hot (42-90C) ... | reverse complement strand
CCAACACTTGCTGGCTTAATAGCTGGCATGATTATTGGACTTACCACAAACTACTTCACTTCTATTGATAAAGCTCCTGTGAAAAAAATTGCTGAAGCTGCAAAGACAGGAGCTGCGATAAACATCTTATCAGGATTTTCTTATGGAATCTTGAGCACAGTTCCTTCGATAATTGGTATTTGCATAGCAATGCTTGCAGCTTGGCATCTTGCTGGAGCTTTTGGAGTAAACAATTTTTATGGTACAGCAATTTCAGCTGTTGGCATGCTCTCGATAGTTGGAATGATAATTTCTTCTGATGCTTATGGACCAATAGTTGATAATGCGAAAGGTATAGCTGAACAATCTGGTCTAGGAAAAAAGGTTTTACAGATTACTGACAAACTTGATGCTCTTGGCAATACAACTAAAGCGATAACAAAAGGTTTTGCGATTGGGGCAGCGGCTCTTACTGTTTTGGCTTTGCTTGGGGCTTATGCAGAAGTTGTTAATATAAGAAAAGATCCTTTTACTGGTTTGTTCTCGATAAACTTGATGGAGCCCAAAGTTATAATAGGAACTTTTATTGGTAGCATGATGCCTCCTGTGATTTCTGCTTTGTTGATCTTGGCTGTTGGGAAGAATGCTTTTCGCATGATAGAAGAAGTGAGAAGACAGTTCAAGGAAATCCCTGGGTTGATGAAAGGTAAAGCAAAGCCTGATTATGCAAGATGTGTTGACATAGCAACCAAAGGAGCTTTGAAAGAGCTCATGCTTCCTTGCTTGCTTGCAATAATTGCTCCTTTGGTTGTTGGTTTTTTGCTTGGTAAAGAGGCTTTGGCAGGTTTTCTGGCAGGAAGTATAATCACTGGAATAATTTTTGCACTTTTCATGGCAAATTCTGGTGGTGCTTGGGATAATGCAAAAAAGTATATAGAAGATGGAGCTTTTGGTGGCAAAGGTTCTGAAGCTCATAAGGCTGCAGTTGTTGGTGATACTGTTGGTGATCCTTTCAAAGACACGGCAGGACCTTCTTTAAACACTATGATAACTGTCATGTCATTAACAGCTTCTGTTTTTGCTTCACTTATTGCTACTTATGCTATCTTTGCTTAATTTTATTGATAAATCAAACTTGGCGTTTTTGGTACTTTATCAATTTGAGAAAAATGGAAAATTCCTGTCCCTTTGTATTTTTCAACTATTTCTTCTAGTAATTCCTTTTGCATCTCAGTTGAAATTTTCCCTCCATAAAGAGCTTCTTCTAGACTTGTCAAACCACATTTTTCTTGAACAATTTCTTGAATAACAGGATCTCCAATCAGTGTTTGATAATCTCGATCAGAAACATAAACTGGTCTACCATCAGGAAGATTCCCTAAATTAATCCGTAAATTATCAATAATATCCTGTATGAAAATATTTTCCTTTTCAATTTTTTTCTCCCATTCTTTTACAGATTTATATACCATATTGTTACTATTAAAAAGTAACAAGTATTTAAATATTTGTCTTCTAGAGTATATAAAATATAATTAAGCAGATTGCTTGATTTTTTTTATTTTTTCAATCGCTAGTTTGTCCTTTTTTTCTGCAAGACTATCTTGAGAGCAAATTTTACATCCTCTCTCTATTTCATTTTCTCTCAATTCCTTAATTTTTTCTGGTTCTTCGTACAATTTTTTAATCCAGTCAAAGTAGTCCTTCAAGTCATCTTCAAATTCTTCCCTCAAGTTGGAAGAAAAAATTGCATATCTATTAGTGACAGAAGATTTTAATTCTGGCTTTGGTGGGGGAGCAATTCCATAGAGCAAAATTCCTATATCAGCAACTTTGTAGCCAAGAGATTCAAGAATTTTTTTGTAAGCCAAAAGTTGCTTTGCATGCGACTTCTTGTATATTTCAGGCAAAACTTGGGAAAGCTTATATTCAAATAGAACTATTTCATCTCCGCATATTGAAATAGCATCAGTGATTCCTGAAAGATAAACATCTTTATTGCCTATTTTAATTTCTCCACTTAACTGTCTTTCTGTATAGAAAGACCTCTGTAAAGATTGTAAACCTACAAGTTTCCAAATTTCATGGTTTATATAAGCATTCTCTTGTGGGTCATTAAGAATAAGTTCGTGATATTTTTTTCCTAAAAAAACTTTTTCTTCTTCTTCTTTTTCCATAATTTCTATATTAAGTGCTTGGTAGATTCTTGTAAGAGTACAAGGTGCTGAAAATTGACTTGGTGAAAAAGATTTGAGGAGTCTTTCTTTTTCATTTAAACTTTTCATTTGACTTTTTATTTGTTGTGTGAAGGGCTTTAATTCACCAATTTTTTCCCATTGCTTCAAGATTAAATTCTCTATAGGCTCGTAAGATGGCAAATTTTCTATCTTTTTTTCAATTTCATCTTCATTAAAACTATGAGCCTGAAGGAAATTTTTATATTCTTCTAAAAAATTTTCATACCTTTGCCTATCAGTTATAATTTTTCCAAAAACATTGTTTCTTTCTTTTTCTAAAAATTCTGTTGGAAATATTGTATAGGAGTTGGAGTTAGGATCAAATTCTGGTGGCCAGTTGAAATCAAAATCAACATTACTAAAATATTTTTCAAGTCTTATATTTTCTTGAATTCCAAATTGATAGAGCAAGTTTTCTATTTCTATTTTTAACCCTTGCAAAGAAGAGTAGTCTTTCCCCTCTTTTAAATTTTTGTGAATCAGGCAATTTTGAGCATTCAATTTTTTAAGAGAAGAAGCAACAGCTTTATATTCGAATGAATTTCTTGGAGCAAAAACAAAAACTTTTAGTTTTTCTCCATGTATCTCATAAAAAGGTTTTAAGAAATTAAGAAGATTTTCTCTTATTATTTTCCTGTTTTTTGTTGCAGCTTTTTTCTCTGGTTCCATGTCTTCAACAATATTAATTTTTTCTATTTCTTCTTCCTTGAAACCATGCTTTAAATACCATTCTTTCCTGAACTTCCTTTTTTCCATAACCTTTCCATACTTTTTGACATCAAGACCAGAATAGTTAAGGTATGGTTCATAAGTTTCATTCACAGCTTTCATGTTTACAGGATCAATTACAAGAATTCCACCATCATTTATGTAGCCTAAATGTAATAGATAAGTTTTTTTATCTAAACCATGATTTCTAATATATTCAGAGATAATTTTTTCTGATAAAGAATAGGGTGCTAAAGGGTCTGTAGTTTTTGTTGAAGATTTAGAATTTTTTGGATGGCTACTTATTGGTAAAATTTGTTTATGAGATGGAAAAATTAAGATGTTTCTATTTGTATCTGCTTCTGGTAGATTAGTGTTATTTAAAAGTTGAGAATAAAGAGACGGTCTTGTGACTATATCTCGTGCTGTACGTCTGAAGTAAACTGATGATTCTTTTAAGTTCATAAATGAAAAAGAAAAAATTAAAGATTTAACTTTTCACTTTATATCATATTTATGCATGAGCCGCTTTACATCTTAACAAATGTTATTCCAAAAGATTCAAATGGGGAATTTGAAGTTTATTTAAAAAATCTATCTTCAGGTGAAGTTCAAAAAAGAACAGAAAAAATTGAGTTGAGAAAAAAATATAAAAATATTTCAAGAACTCTACAGTTTTTCATCCAAAAAAATGTGTATCCTCATTCAATTTATGATAACAACCTTCAACAACAAGGAAATATGAATTTTGAATCTTTTAAAAATGAAATTTCTCAAGGATGTACAACAATAGACATAGAAGTACTCAATCCTAACAGAATTCCACAGTCAAATAAAGATGAAATAGTTTGTATCTCTTATGGGAATGATAATTCTGTTGTGGTAAGGTTCAATGGAGAAGGTGAAGAAAAAGTTGGAAAAAATTATTTTGTTTACTTTGATGATGAAAAAAATTTACTTAAGAAAACCTTTGAAGATCTTAAAGAATCGTTAGACTTATTTCTATGTGGTCACAACATCTTTGGTTTTGATTTAACATACATGAAAAATCGGGCAGAAATTTTGGGAATCCAAAATGAAATAAAAACTTATAGCGCCAAAACACTGTTCAATAATAAAAATATATCAATTTTACCCTATTTCATAAACATTGATCTTCTCCCAATATCTCAATATGCAAGCTTTCCATCGACAAAGCTTGAATATATTGCAAAAATTTTTGGTATAAAATCTGAAAAGATGCCAATAGAGGAACTCTGGTCTTATTATAAAGATAGAAAATTTGAAAGTATAATTAATCATAATGTTAATGATGTCAAAGTAACTTTTGAAATTTTAAAGAGATTTTCTCCTTCTATATACTTTTTAGCAGGAAAAACGATAGGTACATTCACTTACGGATTGTATTCAAATCTTCCAAAAAATATGATGATAAGAACGCTTTTAAATCACTATAAGAGAAAAGGATATAGAATTAATGAAATTCTGGAAAAAATTAATGAAGAATTGAAAAAAATTTCCTTCAGTCTTGATAGTGAAGAGGTAAAAGAAAAACTTGAAATAAGAGTTAATACAAGAATTGAAAAAGCAAAACTTTTGAATTTACCCTTAATTGTTAGTGAAAAACTGAAAAATTTAGATTGTGAAAAACTGAAAAATTTCAAGATTGTTTTTGAAGATTTTTTGAAAGATTATCAAGAAATTGATTCAAACTCAATAGATAGAAATATTTCCCAAAGAATAGTGTCTGGAATTCTTTACAAGCTTTTGTTGAGTATGAGAAAAAAGAAAGAATATAAAGATATAATAGAATCTGCAATTGAAGAAATAAAGGATGAAGTTAAAAATTCAAAAGTTTATTGCTATTCTGGTAAATATTTGGTTGTAGATGATTTTCAAGATTCTTTATTAAATTCATATTCTTCTTCATTAACTAATGTAATATTGTATTCTGAACCAAAAGTTTTTCTGGCAAATTATGGAGGAATTTTAATCGGCACAATACCCAGAAATCATGTTGAAACACCAGTAAAGTTCTATGAAGCTTTAATTCAAGACCTTTTCAACATATCTTTAGGAGAATCTGCTGAAGAAATGAAAAAAATAGGTGAAAGATTAGAAAAGGGGGAAATTTCAGTAGATGACCTTAAGATACAAGTAAGTGGAGTAGATACTACACAACTAACACGAGATTCCCCAAGAAAAAAATTTGTAGATAAAACTGTTAAAAGAGAAACTAAGCCAGAAGAGAGAATTTATAAAGTCAAAGTTAATAGCGGATATTTGTCTTTAGGAGAAATAAAGAGAAATCCTAAAAAAATTGAAGAAGTAGATTTAGAATTTTACAAAAAGAAATTTTCAAAACTTTATACAGTTCTTAAAAAAATAAAGAGTTCGAATTCTTTGAATTCTTTCTTAGTTTAATTTTTCAGGAGAACTTCCAAGCATAGAATTTAAAAATAAGAAAAATATAAATCATAAGAATGAGAAGTTTGCTTTATCATTTCCCTAGTTTGTATGAATTAGCCCTGAAAATCATCCACAGAGAAAATATCAAAAAAAGATATGAATACATTGCCAGTAAAATAAAAAAGAATGAAATTATTCTTGACTTAGGATGTGGGACTGGAATTCTAGGCAGATTTATTGGAAAGTGTAAGTACATTGGTTTTGAGCTTAATGGAAAGTTTGTAAAGTATGCAAAGAAAAAAGGTTTCAATGTGATAAGAAAAAACATTTTTGATTTCTCAAGCTATCCCAAGAAAATTGATACCATTGTTTTGTGTGATGTCTTACATCACATTTATCCAAGACACAAATTCTTATTGAAAAAAATTAGGAAGTTTGCCAAGAAAATAATTATTTGTGAACCTTATGACAATGAAAAAGAAACTCTTATGAAAAAACTGATGAGAACAATAGAAATTATCATAGATTTCGATGGTTATAACTCTATTATTAAAAAAATTCATAAGAGATGGTATTCAAAGAGAGGCTTGATAAGTTTCTTTAAGAATTCCATTAAAGATAGAAGAAATTTGTCAATCAAAGAAATTGGAAAAGATTTGATAGCTATTTATAAACTGTAATGTAAAAATTTAACTTCCCTGTTTTATTTTGAATTTGCTATTTTTAAAAACTATAGCTTACGCTAATTCTTTAGAATCAAAAAAATCGTTTGATTTTGGTGCCTAAGGTAGGGTCGCACGGATCTTAAGGAGGTGATCCAGCCGCACGTTCCCGTTGCCGGGTTGATACGGAAGATTGGGAAGAGCTATTTCAATTCACCTCCGACTCATCATCAAAATCAGAGTCAAGCCAATTTTTTCATCAATAACTCAATTACTTCTTCCACCAACCTTACGGCTACCTTGTGGCGACTTAGCCCCTCTCACGGAACTCCAACTCGACTTGCTCATCACAAGCCTCGATGGAGTTCCGCTCGATTGGCTTGACGGGCAGTGTGTGCAAGGAGCAGGGACTTATTCAGCGAACGATGATGACGTTCGCTTACTAGGGATTCCAGCTTCACGAGGACGAGTTACAGCCCTCGATCTGAACTGGGCGCGCTTTTAGGGGATTCGCTTCCCCTTTCGGGGTCGCATCCCATTGTGGCGCGCATTGTGCGTCGCGTGTGGCCCAGGGCATTCGGGGCATACGGACTTCGGCTAGGTAAAGGACATGTAAGAGCCATGGCGATGTCTATAGTCATGATTTTCCTATAGACCGGTTCAGGCCCTTTGCCTATCTACCGTCGCCCACTCCTTCCTCTGGCTTATCGCCAGCGGTCTCCCATGAGTGCCTACCTTCCTGAGAAGGTAGTAGCAACATGGGATGTGGGTCTCGCTCGTTAACGCACTTAAGCGCACGCCTCACGGTACGAGCTGACGATGGCCATGCACCACCTCTCGGCTTGTCTGGTAAGCCCTTCAGACTGACCTTCACCCTGCCGTCGGCCCTGGTAAGATTTCCGGCGTTGAATCCAATTGAACCGCAACGCCCACCCCTTGTGTGCTCCCCCGCCAATTCCCTTAAGTTTCACCCTTGCGGGCATACTCCCCAGGCGGCCCTCTTAACACCTACGCTCCGGCACTGCAAGCTCCCGAGAAGCTTGCAACACCAAGAGGGCATCGTTTACGGCTAGGACTTTCCCGCACGAGTTAGGAAATCCTAGCTTCTGGATTACTTGGGATTTTTCTTCATGTCTAATCAGAAGATACCCAATCTCGTGTACCGGGGTATCTAATCCCGATCGCTCCCCTAGCTTTCGTCCCTCACCGTCAGACCCGTTCCAGGCAGGCGCCTTCGCCACAGGTGGTCCCCTCAGGATTACAGGATTTCACCCCTACCCTGAGAGTACCCCTGCCCCCTCCCGGTCTCAAGTCTGGCAGTATCCCCAGCAAGCCTTCCAGTTTGCTGGAAGATTTCACTGAGGACTTACCAAACCGGCTACGGACGCTTTAGGCCCAATAATCGTGGCCATCACTCGGAGTGCGGGTATTACCGCGGTGGCTGGCACCCGTCTTACCCACTCCTTATTCGCCGTCCCGTTTTCAGACGGCAAAAGCTCTTGCAGAGCAAGAGCACTCCGGCTTCCCTTTTCTCGCGTTAGCGAATTGAAAAGGTTTCTCGCCTGCTGCGTACCGTAGTACCTGGACTCATGTCTCAGAGTCCATCTCCGGGCTCCTACTTCCATAGCCCGTACCCGTTATCGCCTTGTGGAGCCTTTACCTCCACAACAAGCTGATAGGCTGCAGTCCCATCCTTGGCCGCCGTGGCTTTGGGTGCTAGGACCTTCCAGTACCTAGCACCTATGGGGTATTAGCCCCAGTTTCCCGGGATTATCCCCCTGCCAAGGGTAGGTTGACTGCATATTACGGAGCAGTGCGCCGAGGGCTTACCCCTCACGACTCGCATGGCTTAGTAGAAACCGGATAGCAATGGCCTCTGGCGGGATCAACCAGAATTGGCGGGCCCTACCTCTAGGTTTCACCAATCAACCTACCTGAAGCCTTTGCTCCAGGACAATTTCTCATGAGCTAGAATAGGACTTTTCATCTTGCGTTACTTGACGTTATCAAAGCCTAACGCCAAGCCCATGAGGCAAATAAATTAATAGAAGTTAGTATATTTAAGTGTTTTGTTTTTAATAGGTGAAAATATGGAAATTAAGGAAGGTTTGCTTTTAGCTTTCGGTGAACTTTTTCTTAAGTCTGAAAGAGTGAGAAGACTTTTTTCGATGAAGTTAACCAACAACATTTCAATTTCTTTGAAAAAAGCTGGAATTAATTTCAAGATTTATCCTTTAAGGGAAAGGATTTTTGTTGAAACTAAAGAGAAAAATAAGGCTGAAAATGTGGTGAAAAATGTTTTTGGAGTTTCTTGGCTCGCTCAAGCTATTTTTCTAGAAGGCGGTCTTGAAGATTTGGTAAAATTTGTAGAAGAAAATTATGAGGAATGGATTAAGAAAAATCAGAGTTTTGCGATAAGACTTAAGAAAGGAGATTTAAGCGAGAGTGGAGAAGAAATTATCAAGAAAATTGCAAGTAAAATAGAAAGAAAAGTTGATTTAGAAAAGCCAAGTGTTGAATTGTTCTTGGAGGCAAGAAAAAAGGGATGGTTCATTTATTTCAAGAAGAAAAAAGGGAAGGGTGGGTTGCCTGTTGGGACAGGGGGGAAAGCTTTGGCTTTAATTTCTGGTGGTATAGACTCACCTGTTGCAAGCTATTTGATTGCTAAACGTGGATGTGAGAATGTTTGGATTCATTTCCATTCTTTTCCGCTTGTTTCAAATGCAAGCATAAAAAAAGTTGAAGAGCTTGCAAGAGTTTTCTTGAATTATCAGCCTAGGCTTAAAGTTTACTTTGTGCCATTTTCTGAAATTCAGATGAAGATAAAGGCTAGTGTTGAGCCAAAATATAGAATTCTTTTGTATAGAAGGTTTATGTTGAGGATTGCTGAGAAGGTTGCTGAGAAAGAAGAGTGTAAAGGAATTGTCACAGGAGAAAGCTTAGGTCAAGTTAGCTCGCAAACTCTAACAAACCTTGGAATAATAGAAGAAGTTACAAAATTTCCTATGCTAAGACCATTGATTGGATTTGATAAAGAAGAAATAGTTGAAATTGCAAAAGAAATTGGGACTTATGAGATTTCTATCAAGCCACAAGAAGATTGTTGTACTTTGTTCACACCAAAGCATGCGAGTGCTGCTGGAAATCTTGAGGTTGTTAGAAAGTTTGAAAAAAATCTAAATATAAAAGAAATGATAGAGAAAGCATTAAAAGAGGCAAAAGTAGAAATTTATTGAATGGCCAAGGTTGTGTAAGGGTTAGCACAAAGGCCTGTGGAGCCTTTAGTCCGGGTTCGAATCCCGGCCTTGGCCTAAAGATATTTCAATCGTTTTTTAGAAATAGCACTAGACAAATCTCAATTAAAAATCAGATTTTGTTAAGCTTGAAGCAAATAGTAGCCAGCAGCTTTTTCCCTCGCAACTCTCTTGATGACTTTTTTGTTCACAAGGCTTAGCAAGATGTTTGCAACTTTTCCTTTTGGCATCATCGCAGCTTTTGCTATTTGGTCTGCATCTTTAATCTTGTCTTCTGCTACTGCTTTTAAAGATTTCATGGCTTCGACTACTTTTGCTTCATCTGGAGTTAATTCAACCATAGTTTAACCTCAAATTTATTTTGTTTTTTATTTTTAAAGTTGAAGATGCTGGTGGCGGGATTTGAACCCGCGACCTCGGCGGTTCACCTTCTATCATCTTTTATCAAAGCTCATGTTTATGAGCGCCGCTTAGGCTATTACTATGTTCTAACCTCTGAACTACACCAGCTTCTACAATTAATATCTTAATGGAAACAAAAATAATTTTAAGGTTTTATGAAAATAATTGTTGTTTCAGTTCCTGGTGGAGGCAAAAGCACTGTTTTGAGATATGTGAAGAAAAAAATACCAGAAGCAAAAATTGTCACAGCTGGTGACATCTTTCTGGAAATTGCTTCCAAGAAATATGGAATTAAAGACAGAGATGAATTGAGAAAAAAGTTGACTTTAGAGCAACAAAGAGAAATTCAAGAAAAAGTTGCAAGAAGAATTGCAAGGATGAAAGGAAAAATTCTGCTCATTAACACACATGTAACTATAAAAACACCTTATGGCTATTTTCATGCCCTTTCTGAAAAGACGATGAAAATAATGAAGCCTGACATGATAATTTTGCTTGAGTTTGATCCTAAAGATGTTTTGAAAAGAAGGATTACTGACAAAAGTAGGAAAAGAGATATTGAAAGTCTGGAAGCAATAGAAGAGCATCAGATGATAAACAGAAATGTGGCTTTCGATGTGGCAAGCCAGTTTGAATGTCCGGTTAAGATAATTGATTTGAGGTTCAAAGAGAAAATGCCTTTTGAGCAAGCAATAAAAGGAGCAAAAGAGATAATTAAGATGATAAGGTTGATGAGATGAAACTAATAATTTTTGGACCACCTGGTTCTGGAAAAGGAACTTATTCTTCAAGACTTAAGGAAAAGTTTGAGATAGAAAAGATTTCAACTGGAGACATCTTAAGACAAGCTATTAAAGAAGGGAATGTTCTAGGGAAAATGGTAGAGTCTTATGTTTCTAAAGGTGAGCTTGTACCTGATGATATTGTGATAGAAGTTTTAAAGGAAGCAATCAAAGGAAAAGAAAATTTCATCCTAGATGGTTTTCCAAGAACTGTTAAACAAGCTGAAGAATTAGATAAAATGGTGAAAATCGATGCAATAATATTGATAAATTGCCATGATGAAATATTGATAGAAAAAATTTCTGCAAGGAGGATTTGTTCTAATCCAGCTTGTGACGGAAATTATAATGTGGCAAACATTCATAGAACTATTGGAGGAATAGAATACATTTTGCCACCACTTTTACCAAAAAGAGACATGGTTTGTGACAAGTGTGGTTCGCCTTTGATTCAAAGGAAAGACGACGTTCCAGAAGTCATAAAGGAAAGGTTAGAAATTTACAAGAAACAATCTTTACCTGTTATAGAATATTATAGAAAGAAAAAAGTTCCTTTCATAGAAGTTTGGATGAATAGACCTCCTGAAGAAGTAGTTGATAAAATAGTCGAAGGTTTGAAGAAAATTTTAAGATAAAACTAAAAAGTAAATATATATTTTGGAAAATAGAAAAATATTTATGTTACACGTGTAACAATTAAATCATGAGTTTTGTAATAGTTTTTGATATACCTAAATCACAAGCTGTGGAAAAAGTAAGGATAAACAGAGAGCTAAAGAGAATGGGCGCTCAGCTCTTGCAAGATTCTTTCTGGCGTTTAAATGATCTCAAAGCCTTGATAGAAATAGCAAGTTGGATAAGAAAGATAGGTGGAAAAGCTAGCATACTAGAAGAAAAGTTTATTTTCTAAGATTATTTTAACTTTTCCAATAATCCAGCAAATATTATTGGCAAATAAACCGTGGCATCCCCTTCTACAGTAACATGTTTAGCCTTTTCCTTAATTTTCCCCCAAGAAATTGCTTCTCTTGTTTGGGCGCCACTTAAGCTACCATCCCATTCTACTGCTGTTGTAATATATACAACATAGTCTAAACCATCTTTGAATTGATTCCACCAAATAACATGGTGCTTTGAAATACCGCCACCAATTATTAAAGCTCCAGATTTTTTGGCATTCCAGACTAAATCGCTAAGCAATTGTTCATCTTTCATCTCATTTATCACAAAATCTTTATGGTCTTGCCAAAATTGCCAAATTTGGTAGCCAACAGCACCATCTGTTATTCCTGGTACAATAACTGGAATCCTATTCTTCCAAGCCCAATAGAGGATAGAATCTTCTTTGTTTATCCTTTTCCCTAATTCCCAAATTAACTCATGTGTAGACAAATTTTTGTTTTGAGAATAAATTTCTTTCAGGAATTCTCTCATTTTTTCTTCAATTATTATTCCATAAGATTCTTTTGGTACAAAGACATTGCCAAGCCTATGTATTCCTTTTTTGTGGAGCTCAACATCATCAGCAAAAAAAGTTCCTTGATAATAGTCTTTGAAACTTCTAGCCAAATCATGGTCTAAAGTTCCGCAAGTTGTCACAATAACATCAAACCACTTCCTCTTAACAAATTCTTTGATAATACCTCTTGTCCCCGTAGCGATTATGCAAGCTGGAAAAGACAAAAACTTCAAGCAATCTTTTTCTTTAATCATTTTTTCAATGATTTCAAAAGCTATTGCCAAATTTTTTGCTGTAAAACCTCCAGAATTTTCCATTTGTTTAAGTATTTCATTTACAGATGTTTTTTCGTTGATTGAAAAATCTTTTACAGGTTCCATTCAACCACTTTAATTATTTCAACTTTATTGTTTAAATGTTGAAGCCTCAATTATGCTCAAAATTTCCTTAAAATTGTTTATTGAAAAATCAGCTCTTAAATCTTCGCTAAAAACAAGGATACACTTCATCCCCAAAATTTTTGGAATTTCTAAATCTTTTTCAAAAGAATCGCCTACCGCAGCCATTTCTTCAAAAGGAATTTTAATTTTGTTTCTTACAATTTCATAATACTTTCTATCTGGCTTCATAGTACCAACATCATCACAAGTGACAAAAAAATCAAAAAATTTTTTTAGGCTTAAGACTTCAATCTTTTTTTCAAGTTGTTCTTTAAAATCTTCACTCACAATAATCAGCTTAAAATTCCTTTTTTTCAATTCTTTTAAAGTTTCTTTCACACCTTCAAAAATTCTTAGATTTTTCAAGAAATTGCTCAAAAAAATTTCGTAAATCTCATCAACTTTTTTATTAATCTTATGTCTTTTAAGCAAGAGGGTGTAAGAGTATTTCCTATGTCTAAGGTTAGGATCTTTGCTAGTTTTAAGATTATTAACTATAGCCTTCCATTCTTCAAAAAGTTCTTCTTTATTAATTCCACAAAATTGGGATAAATGTTCCATAACTTTTAAATCAGCAGATTTAGCTGCTTGCTTACTTTCATAAAGTGTGTTATCAGCATCGAACAAGAAAGCTTTTATCATATCACCATCTTGTTATTAATTCTTCAACAATCTTTTTGTAATCAGAAATACTGCATTTTTCACCAATTATTGTATTTTGGATTAAACATCCTTTACCAATAGAACAATTCCCCATCACATAGCTCTCTTGAATTTCTGTGTTTTCTCTTATTGTTGTGTTTTTCCCTATGAAAGCATTTGGCCCAATAATGCAATTTCTTTCTATCCTACAACCTTTTCCTATATAAATTGGTGGCTTTATTTTTACGCTAATATCAATACTCGAATTTTCTTTAACTAAAATTCCGCCATGAGAATTAACTATAAGCTTTGAAGCTTGAATTAAATCTCTTGGGAATCCTAAATCAACTCTTTCCCCATAAAAAACCCAACCTTTTGCATTTCCATTCTTCAAAACATAGTGAGCTGGAAATTGTTCACCTTTTTCAAATTCTACTTCTCTAACACTTTTGAAGTAAGACTCTGAATTTAAGATGAAAGTTCCTACTGTTGCTATTTTACTTGGTGCTTCCTCTGTCTTAGGTTTTTCTATTATATCAACTATTCTCCCCATGATATCGAATTTAACGACTCCATACCTTGAAGGGTCTTCAACTGGCCTTAAAGATAGGAAAGCATCAATTTTTCCTTTCTCTTTCTTAAACCTACTTATCGTTTCTCTTGGTAAGTTTATTTCTGTTAAGCTATCGCCATATTGGACCAAGAAAAATTCTTTATTTTTCAAAAAGCTTTCGGCTGAAAGTATAGCATGAGCTGGTCCAAGCTGTTCTTTTTGAGTGAAATAAAATAGTCTAATCTTCTTGTACCTTCTTCCATAATATCTCCTTATGAACTCTTTTTTTGGTGAAGTTACAATAGCTACATTTCTTATTCCTGCATCTTCAAGATAATCAAGATTATAGCTCATGAAAGGCCTATCAAGAACTGGCAACATTTCTTTAGGTATTTTTTTGCTTAAAGGTACCATCCTTTTTCCTTCTCCTGCTGCAAGGATGACAGCAGTATCTACAATTCTATCCATTTTATCACCTCTTCAAGACCACTTTTAACACTTTCTTCATCTTCTGATTCAGCAATCAATCTAAGATTGTTTTCAGTACCAGAAGGTCTGATTAAAAAAGTGGAATTTTGATAGTTAAATTTTATGCCATCTAGCTCAGACAAAATTTCACAATTTTTTTCTTTCACTTTTTTAATCAATTTTTTTATTGCAACCTTAGGATTCTTGTGATGAATCGATTTTGTAAATTTGTAATAAGATGGCAATGTTCTTCTTAACTCACTTAATTTTTTTTCTAAATATGATAATAATGAAGGTAAAAAAGTGGCAAAAAATGGACCAGAGTCATACAGCACAAAATTTGGATCTTTCATATGTCCATTTGGCTGACCACCAAAAACAGCTTTATATTTGAGCATATTTTCTGTCACAAAAAAATCTCCAATTTTTGAATAAACTACTCTACATCTTTTTTTCTCTTCTAAGTATTTAACAAGCTTTTGAGAAACATCTAAAGAAAAAACTACATTTTGGTTTGAATTGACATATTTCATAGCTGCAAAAATTAAGGTCTCGTCTCCTGGAACAAAATTCCCATTATCGTCTACAAAAAGAACTCTATCAGCATCGCCATCGCAAGCTATACCTAAGTCTGCCTTTAATTCTAAAACTTTTTGAGAAATTTCTTTCATCGTTTCTTCTTTTGGCTCAGGAGGTTTTGCAAAACCTTTATTCAAATTTGTGTTAATTTCAATCACATCAGCATTTAACCTCTTCAAAATCTTTGGAACAACAATAGAACCCATACCATTAAATCCATCGAAAACAATTTTCATACCACTAAGAGATTTTTTACCATTGATTCTTTGAATTCTAGAAATTATGGAAGAAATGTAATCTTCTGTAATTTCATTATTTTCTATTCTACCTTTTCTTGAATTCAAGATTTTTTTGTTTTTAAGTAAAGGCAGCAAATTTTGCTTTAGTTCTTCCATTCCATAAATTCTTCCATCACTTTGAAAAAATTTGAAACCATTCCATTCTTGTGATAAATGTGAGGCAGTTATCATGACTCCACCATCAGCCTTAAGATTTTTAACTGACCAAGCAACCATATCGGATGTAGAAAGACCAATATCAATCACATCACAACCAGCATGAATCAAACCATCTACAAGAGAATTTTTGAGTTTTTCGCTACTCTTCCTTATATCTCTGCCAACTACAATCTTACCAAAATTTCCAAGATAGGAAGCAAAGCCTTTACCAAATTCAAAAGCAATTTTTGAGTTTATTTCTTTTGGTACTAAACCCCTTATGTCATAATTCTTGAATATTTTTTGAATGTTCATGCTTTCACCAAAACATAAAATTTAATTTAAAACAAGAGTTTAAAAAGAAAACCTAAAAGATTTCATTTAACATTCTCAAGGAAAATTCTAAAAATAGAATTTTTTTCTTTATACCTTTACAAAAAGATTTTTAATGTTAAAAATTTATTAAAAAAATATGGCCTATTTAATCGAAGAAGAAAAGGCTTTCAAATCTTTAATCTTAGAGCCAAAAAATTTGAGAGTTCTGAACAGTGAACTTTCCATTAAAATTTTGCAAGAATTAGCTAAAAAACCTAGTTGTGCCATGGACATAGCAAGGAAGCTCAAACAACATGAACAAAAAATCTATTACCATTTGAGAAGGTTGGAAAAGGCAGGTATAATAAAACTTGAAAAAAAGGTTGAAAGAGTAGGAGCAATTGCAAAAATTTATTCTGTCCCTTGCCCTTACATTTCAGTTAAAATTTTTGATTCTGAAGGTCTTGAAATCAAAACAAAAGTGAGAGAGTCAGAATTTTTCCGACCTTTTGTAGAGAATGGAAAGCTGAATGCAATGATTGTGGTTGGTTCACCAGACCCTCATGGGAAATATGGTGCTCAAGCTTCTGATGGTAGTGCTGCTATTGATCTAGCCCTTTTCTTAGGCACTTTTCTAGAAACTTCTAATTTAAATTATAAAATTGATACTCAGGTTAGAGAAGAAGACTTTCAAAAAAATTTAATATTAATTGGTGGACCAAAGGCAAACATTCTGATTGATAAAATAAATGACAAATTGCCTATATTTTTTGATACAAAACATGATTTCAACATAGTATCTTCTTTTTCAAAAAATGTTTACACTGAAGATGAAGTTGGAATAATAGTAAAGATGGAAAGTCCATTTGCAAAAGGAAAAGAAATTTTGGTTTTGTCTGGTAGAAGATTTAAAGGAACAAGGGCTGCCATTGTTGCTGTTGTGAAGTACTTGAAAAAAATAACAGAAGGAAATAAGTTCAATGGTAACATCGCAAGAGTTGTGAAAGGAATTGACAGAGATGCTGATGGTATAATAGATGATGTGGAATTCTTAGAATAATTTATTTTCTTTAAAGATAATTTGATTATATGATTGAAGAAGAAATAGAGTCAATTTTAAAGAAGGCTGGAATAGAAGAAATAAAATTAGAAGTACCAAAAACTCCTGAATTTGGTGACATAGCTTTTCCTTGTTTTGATCTTGCGAAGAAAGAAAGAAAAAATCCAAATGAAATTGCTCAAGATCTTGCCAAAAGAATTGAAATTAAGAAAGACTCCCTAATTTCAAAAATAGAAGCAAGGTCAGGCTACGTTAATTTCTTTTTCAATTATCCAAAGATTTCTGAAGTAGTGTTAAAAGAAATTTTAAGAGAAAAGAGAGAAGGTAAGAAGAAAGAAAAAGTTATGATTGAGTTTTCTCAGCCAAATCCTGTGCATTCAATGCATATAGGGCATGCAAGAGGGACTTTTTTAGGAGACTCGTTAGCTAGAATTTTAGAATATCTTGGATATGATGTTATAAGAGCTAACTTGATGAATGATACTGGTTTACAAGTTGCTAAGCTCGTGACAGCTTATTTGCTATGGTCAAAAGGTAAAAAGCCTAAAGGTAAGCCAGATTATTGGCTCTGGGAACTTTACGTGAAATTTCATGAAGAAGCAAAAAAAGATCCAAGTTTGGAAGAAAAAGCAAGAGAAAATTTAAGGAAGTTTGAAATCGAGAAAGATGAGAATATTAGGAAGACTTGGAGAGAAATCGTGAATTGGTGTGTAGAAGGATTTGAAGAAACTTACAAAAAACTTGGGATAAAATTTGATGTTTACTTTTATGAAAGTGATTTCAGAGAGTTGGGAAAAAAGATTATAGAAAAGGGTTTAGAAAAGGGTATAATGGCAAAAACTGAAGATGGAACTATAATTTCTAGACTTGAAAAATATGGGTTGCCAGATACTGTTCTGCTAAGATCGGATGGTACTGGTTTGTACATCACAAGCGATTTTGGCATGACTGTGAGTAGATTTGAAAAATACAAACTAGATAAGCATATATGGGTTGTCTCCACAGAACAAATCCTTCATTTCAAGCAACTTTTCAAAATTTTGGAATT
>Ga0123519_10007116_pt1 | contig 17438 bp, 9 predicted proteins | sample YelNatPaOPRAMG02_FD_87396 | JGI IMG/M metagenome (GOLD analysis project Ga0123519, IMG submission 87396) | Hot spring microbial communities from Yellowstone National Park - Yellowstone National Park OP-RAMG-02 (version 2) | ecosystem: Environmental > Aquatic > Thermal springs > Hot (42-90C) ... | reverse complement strand
TCTGGGGCGCAACCTTTATGGTACTTGCGCCAGAGCATCCTCTGGTGGAGAAGTTGACTACCCCTGATCGCTGGGAGGAAGTCGAGCATTACAGAAGATTGGCCCAGCGGGAAACCATTGTAGAGCGGCAGGCCGCAGAAAAGGAGAAGACGGGTGTCTTCACTGGCGCCTACGCCATCAATCCGGTCAACAACGAGAGGATCCCGATCTGGATAGCGGACTACGTAATGATGGGCTACGGTACCGGCGCGATCATGGCCGTCCCCGCGCACGATGAGCGCGACTTCGAGTTCGCCCTGAAGTTCGGAATCCCGATCATCCCGGTAATCGACCGCACTGATAACCTCGCCAAGTCCAGCGTGTGCAAAGACTGCGTAAAGGACGGCTTCGGTGCGGCAATGCAGAAAGCCGAGATCAGCTTCGAGGAGCATGGCGAAAAGTATCACGTTATCCTTATGGGCAATCAGGAGATCAACAAGTTTGTCGATCTGCTGAAGGGTTATGTGAAGCCCAACCACTGGGCGGCGGTTGTCGGTTCCGCTTGGAAGTTTATATTTTCCGATGGCGTCGTAGATTTCGACTCCTACGAAGCCGAAAAAGACATTCTGGGCCGCCTGCACAAGCTCGATCCATCTACTGGTGACGCCCGTGTATTGATGGAAGTCCTCTACCGCGAGCCGTTCCTGCGCGATGCGCTCTTCCACGCCGAATACGGCGATATGATCAACTCCGGCGAGTTCACCGGCACCATCGGGAACTGCGCGAAAAAGAAGGTCACATTCTGGCTTGCGGAGCAGGGCAAGGGCAAGCCCGCGGTAAATTATAAGCTCCGCGACTGGCTCATCTCACGCCAGCGCTACTGGGGCGCGCCGATCCCGATCATCCACTGCGAGAATTGCGGTGAGGTTCCGGCGCCCGATGAAGACCTGCCGGTAGTGCTGCCGGATGTGGAGCATTACGAACCGAGCGGGAGCGGCGAATCGCCTCTGGCTAACATACCCGAGTTCGTAAATGTAGCCTGTCCGACCTGCGGAGGTCCCGCTAAGCGCGAGACCGACACGATGGGCGGCTTCGCGTGCTCGAGCTGGTATTTCTTGAGGTTCGTAAGCCCGCACCTCGATACGGCTCCGTTCGATAAGGCTCTGGCCGCGTACTGGCTGCCGGTTGACCTCTACGTCGGAGGCGCGGAGCATGCGGTCATGCACCTGCTTTATGCCCGGTTCTGGACGAAGGTCCTGCACGACGAGGGCTTGATTCCGTTCGTCGAACCGTTCAAGAAGCTTATGAACCAGGGAATGGTGCTCGCTTATACGCCGCATCGCACTATGGAGGTCGGAGAGACCGGCGATGCTGAAGACGCCGAGGGCATGGAGGAAGAGGACCACGACCTGATCCCGCTTTTCCCTGAGGAAATCGAGAACTACGACCCCTCCAAAATCATCTGGAAATACGTAAAGATGAGTAAGTCCAAGCGAAACGTCGTCACTCCCGACGCGATGGCGGAGAAATACGGCGCGGATTCGCTGAGGACCTACGAGCTCTTCGTCGCCCCGTTCGAGGACGCGGTGCAGTGGAGCGAAGATGGCATGAACGGCGCGTTCAGGTTCATCGGCCGCGTATGGAGGCTTATTAACGACTGGGCAGAGCGCTTCGACCCGAACTGGGCCGCGAACGCAGCCGAGGAAGCCGGCGCGAACCCGAAGGCGAAATCTATGCGCCGCAAGCTCCACCAGACGATTCAGAAGGTAAGCGAGGACATAGAAAAATTCGCATTCAACACCGCCGTCGCCGCGATGATGGAACTGGTGAACGAGATGTATTCGTTCGCGCAATCCGCCGGTGATGGTAAGGCGGTAATGAGCGAAGCAATCGAGAACCTGATCCTGCTGCTTTCCCCGATGGCTCCACATATCGCCGACGAGCTCTGGTCAAATCTCCCGAAGTCGGATAAGAAGGAGTTCACGCTTCTGGAAACCTGGCCCACATTCGACCCCGAAGTCGCAAAGGCGGACGAGGTGGAGATAGTAATCCAGATCCTCGGCAAGATCAGAGATAAAATGACCATCCCCGCTGACTCCGACGAGAAGACGATGGAAGAATTCGCGCTGTCTTCCGAGAAGATAAAGGGCGAGCTCGCCGGCAGGACGGTGCGGAAGGTGATCGTGGTTAAGGGGAAGCTGGTTAATATCGTGGCGAACTAGCGGTTGCAGCTGGTGTGTTTATTAAGCCCGTGGTGGTTATTGCTATTTTGCTTGATTGGATTGTAAGCCATCATTAGCAGTGTATTTAGCTCATAGTAAGCCTGTGTTTCTTCTAAAATTGGGAGAATCGCAGGCTTTTTTGTCGTATGGGGCGAACTTCCTGGTCGGATATAGGCTCCTATATGTGAAGAAGCGACGGGGAGATCCGGATGAACGCGCTGCTGAGAGATTTACTGGATCAGTGCAAGAGAGGTGAGAGTGAGGCGATAGCGGAGCTTGTGCGACGCTTTCAGCCCTGGGCGCTTGATCTTGCCGCCGGGATTCTGGATGATAAAGACCTGGCTGAGGATGCGGTCCAGGAGTCATTCATTAAAGCTGTCGGCTGCTTGAATGACTTGCGGGAGCCAGATGCGTTTCCGGGGTGGATACGGCAGATTCTCCGGACATGCTGCAATCGGATATCCCGAAGCCGGCGTGAAGCATTGATTGATTGTGAGATAGAAGCGTCTGGCGAGCCAGATATGCCGGGTGAAAGTGTTCAGAGAGATGAATTGTGCGGAAAAGTGAGGGAAGCGCTCGCTGCTCTGCCTTCAAATGAACGCGAAACGACTGAGCTTTTTTACTTCGATGACCTGAGCTGCAGAGAGATTTCCGATTTTCTTCATGTTCCCGAAGGAACAGTGAAGAGGCGGCTCCACGATGCGCGGAAGCGGCTCCGCGGCATGCTGCTGGGATACATCGGGAGCGATGTGCTTGCTGATGAAAAGAAGCATAGAGATCGAAGAATACCGTTATAAGATCGAAAGGAGACACCGATGACAACCGCGATACCACCTGTCATTGAGGGTTTGCTTAGAGAAGCGTCGGCTAAGGGCGCAAGTGATATCCACCTGATACCCGATGAGCCGCCGGTGATGAGGATCGATGGGCTTCTTCAGCGGACGGAGGGTGATGCGCTCTCAGGCGAGCAAATCCGCGATATGGCTGCTGAAATGATTGGCGAAGGGGAATTGGAGCGGATCGGGCGCGAGGTTGGTGAGGTGCACCGGTCGCTCAGCCTGCACTGCGAAGTGAATGCGCAACTTTCTGTTGCGAAGGCTTCGGGAAATTATACGATTGCCATTCGTATGAGTGTCACACGAATTCCGAAACCTGAGGATATTAAGACGCCTAAAGCCTTGCTGGATGCAGTCAATTCTTCACATGGCTTGGTGGTTATTTCTGGAGTAACAGGTTCGGGCAAGCTTACAACCGCAATCACGCTTATTGAGTATCTCAATACCCACCACAGCTGCCTGATATGCACGATCGAGGATCCGATCACGGTCCGTCTTACACCGAAAAAGTCGCTCGTAAGGCAGCTTGAAATCGGGCTCGATATACCGGATGCGGTAGCGGGAATCTCGACTGCGGTAAGGCAGGATGCCGATGTAGTGCTTGTGAGCGAGATGAAGAGCGTAGAGGAGCTTGAGGCGTGCATATCAGCGGCTGAGAACGGGCATCTGGTGATTGTAGTGATGCACGCTGCAACCCCCGAAGATGCGATGCATAAGATAATTACGATATTTCCTGAAGATATACGTGGGGGAAGCTGCAGGGCGCTTGCGAAGGTCCTGCTCGCTGTATCAGCTCAACGGCTCGTGCCTAAAGCCAAAGGGCCGGGTCGGGTTGCGGCTTATGGAGTACTCGTTCCTGATAATGAGATGAGGGCTACGATAGCTGAATGCCGGAGCTTCACATCTGGTAAAATTTCTATGCCCGAAGGCAGCTATACGATTGCTGATGACATCGGACGGCTGCTTGAGGAGGGAGTGATCAACGAAGAGACCGCAAACAGAATGCTTGGGGCAAGTCTGAGATAAGCAATTAATGTGAATATTATTGCCTCCATGATCCCTTTGTCACAGGAAATTGTGAATAATCCTGGTCTCGTTGAAATATCGAATTAATCTGCTGGCAGATAATATGAGTATGGCAGATTAATGTGGAACAAATATCATGTTATAAGCTGGCCAAACTGTCTCATCTCTTCCCATGGAAGGAAAGCCAATGGCGGATTCAGTTAGTAATGACATGATGAACAGTGCTCCGCGGAGCGAGCCCACGAGGCCGAGGCTGCGAATTGGGTCTAAACTCCTCGCGGATGCGTTTGCAGGTGATGGCACACTTCTGCTTCGCGCGGGTGCTGGTGTTGACAGTGATCTGCGACTCCACAGGCTGCTTCAGCCCGATGTTACATTCGGCCCCGATGGTTCCCACATAATGCCATTGGATATGGATAACGAAGCTGTGCTCGATGAGAGCGCGGAGCCTTCGGACCCGGAGCAGTTCCATAAGCATGTTCGGCGCGCGTATCTCTTGAAGACCGACGTGGTACAAAAAGTCACTAAAGTCTTCAGCAGGATCGGGTCTACAGGTACCATTGATGTGGGGTTCGCGAAGTCGATGGTGTCGGCGCTCATCGGCGATATGCTCGATGATCCACGCGCTCTCGTTTCTCTTACACAGCTCAAAGATGCTGATGCCTATACATATACCCATTCTGTTAACGTGGGGATACTCACTATCTATCTGGCCATGGTTGCGGGAATGCACGATAATCTCGATGAGATAGGAATCGGGGCGCTGCTGCATGATATAGGCAAATTGACGATTTCGCCGAGAATCCTCAATAAGCCTGATAAATTGGATGCTCGTGAGTTCAAGATTATGCGCGGGCACCCTAAAACCGGCGTCGATCTGCTTATAAAATCGGGTGGATACAGCCAGGTCTCTTTAACCTGCGTGCTGGATCACCATGAGAAGATCGACGGCACGGGGTATCCGAATGGCAGGAGAAGCAGCGAGATTGCTCCATATGCTACGCTAACCTCGCTTGCCGATGTCTACGACGCCCTCACTACCGACAGGCCTTATCGTAAAGCGATGAACCCGCGTGACGCCGTGATGCTTATGACACAGCAGATGAGCAGTGGCTTCGATCCTGTTTTTCTTAAGCTGTTTGTGGCGACTGTGGGCTATTTTCTGGTGGGAAGCAAGGTCAAGTTGAGCGATGGCTCCGTTGGTGTGGTAACGCGGAACCACCGGTCCGATCCGCTTCGACCCGAAGTAGAGCTTGTCAACGAGGAATCGGATAATGAAGCTAAACGTTCCGGGGTTGTCGACCTCAGGAAAGAAGAGAATATCTTCGTCTCGCGCTTTATCAAAGAGCGCAAGTTTATACCCTTCGTCTGCCAGGCAGCGTGAGGGAGAGTTAAAGCTGAAAGCCCGAAGATAACCGCCGGCCAAGCGTCGCTTGGCCGGCGGTGTCTTTTATTGGCGCGGAAACAAGTTCAGCATGACCAGCCGCTATTATTCTTCGTATTCCTGCAGGCTGCGTACGGTTGCGGCGCGTTTTCGGACGGCTTCCATTCCGAATAGAGTTGCTTTCGCGCCCGCCATCGTGGTCACGATAGGTATTCCACGAGCTGCGATCGCGCTGCGGATAGTAACCTCGTGCTTGCGCGGTTTTTTACCGCTCGGGGTGTTGATGATAAGATCGATCTCACCATTTTTAATAAGATCGATTGCGTCGGGCCTGCCTTCGCCGATTTTAGAGATCACCTTTACATCCACCCCCGCTTCGCGGAGGACATCCGCGGTGCCCTTTGTCGCTACCACATCGAACCCCAGCTCGCGCAGCCTCCTGCCTATCTCGATCACACCGCTCTTATCCTTGCCCGATACGCTCACAAACGCGGTTCCACCTTCCGGCAGATCCTGCCCCGCAGCGATCTGGGCTTTTATATAGGCGTTGCCGAAGTTGTCATCGAGCCCCATCACCTCGCCGGTCGATTTCATCTCCGGTCCCAGGACCACATCCACATTTGCGAACCGCGCGAACGGGAAGACCGTCTCTTTCACCGAAACATGCTTCGGGACTATCTCCCCGGTAATTCCCTGTTCCCGCAGGCTCTTCCCGAGCATTATCCGCACAGCGACCTTCGTCCACTCTATACCCGTCGCCGAGCTTACGAACGGCAGCGTCCTCGATGCCCGCGGGTGGACCTCGAGCACATATATCTGCTCTCCCCTTACCGCGAACTGCACATTGAAGAGCCCGCGTATTCCGAGCTCCTTAGCGATAACGCACGCCTGCCGCTTGATCTCAGCAATCGTTTCCGAGGAGAGGCTGTATGGGGGCAGTGAGCACGCGCTGTCACCGGAGTGGACTCCGGCCTGCTCGATAAACTCTTTTACCCCGCACGCAATCGCGGTCTCGCCATCGGATATCGCATCGACTCCGACTTCCACCGCGCCTTCGAGGAACTTATCCATCAAAAGCGGCCGATCTGATGTAATCTCTATCGCGGAGCCCAGGAACGCAGTGAGATCGTCGTCATCATATACTATCTCAGCCGCCAGCCCTCCGACCATTCGTCCGGCTCGCACCAGCATCGGATAACCAACCTTCGACTTCTTCGCTCGAACCTCATCGACCGAGGTAGCCGCATCGTTCGGCGCCCATCCAAGCCCGAGCCGCTTTGCCATTTCCGCGAGATATTTCCGGTCCCTCGCCTTATTGATGCTGTCGATCGAGGTGCCGAGCACCGGAACATCGACCTTCTTAAGGGTCTGGACCATCGCCGCCATCGACTGTCCCGCGAACTGCACTATTATCCCAGCCGGTTTCTCCCGCTCGATCACGCTCAGTATGTTTTCACGGGTGAGCGGGTCCATATAGAGCCGGTCGGATACCGCGAAATCGGTCGAGACCGCATCGGGGTTGCTGCTGATTATTATGCTCTCATAACCCTCTTCGCGCAGCGCCTCGCACGCGTGCACGCGGCAGTTATCGAACTCGCTTCCCTGTCCGATCCGGTTCGGTCCGCCGCCCAGGACCAGAATCTTCTTGTCTCCATCCGGCGCCGCCACATCATCGGTATCCGCGTAGGTGGAATAGAAGTAAGCAGCTGCTGCTCCTGACCTGCCGTCGAATGTGGGTATGCTTCCGGAAACCGGTTCGATCCCCAGCACCCGCCTGCGCAAACGCACCTGTTCTTCCTCGGTCTCAAGCAGAATAGCGAGCTGAGCGTCGGAATAACCGAGCGCTTTAGCCTTCCGCAGGGTCTCGGATGTCACGCTTACAAGCGATTTTCCACCGAGCTCGCTCTCAAACTCCACAAGCTCTCGTATCATCTCGATGAAAACCGGATCGATCTTGCTTAACTCGACAATTTCCGTCGTGCTCATCCCGTTTTCGATAGCGTATCTGATGAAGAAAGGCCTCGCTGGGTTCGGTTTCGCGAGTTTTTCGCGGATCACATCGGGGGCCGTGCGCTCCTGTTCCGGCGCATCGCGCCCATCTGAGCCCAGTCCAAATCGCCCGATTTCAAGCGATCGTATCGCCTTCTGCAGCGCTTCGTTAAATCCGAGCCCGATTCCCACGACCTCGCCGATCGCTTTCATAGAGGTATTCAGAGTGGTGTCCGCATCGGGGAACCTATCGAACGCGAACCGCGGCATTTTAACTGAAAACCTGCCGTCCACCGGCGCCGGCGCGCTCATGCCGAGTTCACTCAGCGTATACCCCACCGCCAGCTTTACGGCTATCCTTGCAATGGGGATCCCTGTCGACTTGCTCACGAGCGCCGTATTGCGTCCGAGGCGCGGATTCGCCCCGATCACCACTATCTCGCCGCTCCTCGGTTCGAGCGCGAACCGAACGGTGCTCGCGCCGATGATTCCGAGCGTCTCCACCACCTGCGCGGTGAGATCGGTAAGCTTATCGGTTGCTTCTTCACCCAGTGTCTGAGCGGGCAGGACCGTCATCGAGTCACCGGTATGCGTACCCATCGGATCGATGTTTTCGGAAATTGCCATCACCAGAGCGCTGCCGTCGCAGTCGCGCAGCACCTCGACCTCGACTTCTTTCCACCCCAGCGCCGCTCTTTCGATCAGGACCTGGTTGATGGGGCTCGTCTCCAGCGCCGCAGCGAGCATCGAAACATACTCCTCGATGTTGTAAGCCACAGCGCTTCCCGCACCGCCGGTCGTATACGCGGGCCTCAGAATCACGGGGAAACCGAGCTGCCTTACAACCTGCATTCCTTCTTCGATCGATTCCGCGATCCCGCTCGGAAGCACATCTATACCCGCGCTCTGCATCGTCTCTTTGAAAAGCCGCCGGTTCTCCGTGCGCGCTATAGTCTCCATATCCGGTCCGAGCACGCTCACGCTCATTCTTTCCAGCGTTTTCTCGCGGGAAAGGAGCATCACGAGGTTGAGCGCCGTCTGTCCACCCGTGATTGCCAGCAGCGCATCGGGATTTTCTTTTCCGATGATCTTGCTTAGCGAATCGGGTGAGAGCGGTTCGACATAAGCCGCGTCAGCGAACTCGGGGTTAGTGAGAGTCGCCGCTGGGTCAGAATCGACCACCACGGTTAAAAAGCCTTCTTCGCGAAGCACATCGCGAGCCTGTGCGCCGAAGTAGTCGAACTCGCACGTCTGCCCTATGGTAACCGGCCCACTGCCGATTATAAGTATTCTTCTGATATCGGTCCTCTTAGGCATCCTACTCCATCACCATTAAAGTATCTCACCGTTATATTCCACAAACGGTTCACGATCAACTTCTTCCTTGCTCAAAAGTGTAGCTATGACCTTCTTTGTTTTAATTATGGCTCCATTTGTGAGGTGGGGATGAGGTTGTAAGACCTTAGATTTTTGCAATATTCTGTCGAGATAGAGTTTGCCTGCCTGCTTAAAAGGGAATATACGCTCATGCATTTGAACTGAACGTTTGCTTGCCGTAACTGACCAGAAAACACAATTCCGGCTCCGGTTTGGAGTCGGTATTACCGGGTACAACCCCCTCCCAAGGGCGCCCGCTTTGCCGGAACGGGCCAAAATGTACCCGGCAGTTGTCGCCCTCCGAGACGGGTGCTCGGGGGGCGTTTTGCTTTTGGGGATTTAAGCTTTTTTAGCTTTCTTTTTAGCTTTTAGCTATCAATGACATCATTGGTAGTATTTATTAGCACAGTTACCAATGCTGTCATTCCCACATGACCTGTCAGTCCCGCCTTCGCGAGAATGACAGTACTTTCTGCCTGTGATGATAAAGACTATCTTAAAGGTTACTGATAACTGACAGCTATAAAAAAGCTACCCTTCAACTTCCCCAATCGTATAAAACGACCCTGTTACCAGCACGAGGTCATCGGGGGTTGCTATTTCCAGTGCGCGTTTTACGGCGGCTGGGACTTGATCCACCGTTTCTACATCCGGATGAAGCTTGCGCGCGGTTTCGGCTAGTTCTGATGCGGGGGTTGCTTTCATCCACTTCGATTGCGTCGCAATTATCTTCGCCGACATCGGAGCCAGGATCGAGAGGACTGCTTCGTTGGAGTGGGTGCTGAGCATCCCGATGACCAGGATCATCCGATTGTAGCGCAGGCTTTCGCGGACCGCTCGCGCGAGATTCCCGGCGGCATCTTCGTTATGCGCTCCGTCGATCACCAGAAGCGGCTTTTCGCGCAGGATTTCCATTCTACCGGGAATATATGCGTCCGATACCCCGGCGAAGATCGCCTGCGGAGTGACCCTGACTTCATATTTCTCCAGTGCGAGGATCGCGGCGATTGCGGTTGCCGCGTTGATGTGCTGGAAGTGACCTTTTAAGCCAGGGGTGAGGCCCTGCAGGTGAACATCGCCGCCGTGGATCGAGAATGCGTCTCCCTTACTGGTATACCGCAGCCTCACATCGGGCGATGGGGAATCCGCCCGCCTGGCATGCGATTTGATTACTCGCCAAACCTCAGCTCCCTCTTCTCTGCTTCGGTTGAGGATCACCCGCCATGCATCTTCATCTTCAGCCGCCGTTACGAGCACCGAACCTGTTTTGATGATACCAGCTTTCTCGAATGCGATCTGCTCGATTGTGTCTCCGAGCCGTTCAGTATGATCCAAGCCTACGTTCGTAATCACCGAGACCAGCGGCTGCACTATATTCGTAGCGTCGAACCTACCCCCCATGCCCACTTCGAGCACCGCGAAATCCACCTGTTTGCGTGCGAAGTAGAGATAGGCTACCATCGTCTTCATCTCGAACTCGGTAACATCACCCAGTTCCGCCCGCCCGATTTCCTCGGCAATGGGCTTGATTTCATCGATAAGCGCCGCGAAGTCTTCCCTGGGGATCATCTCGCCGTCGATCTGCACGCGCTCGCGGACATCGTGCACGTATGGAGAGAGATACAGCCCGACCCTATAGCCGGCCGCCCGCAGGATAGATGCGATAAAGGTGCAGGTAGAACCTTTCCCATTCGTCCCGGTAACGTGGATCACCCGAAGCCGCAGGTGCGGGTTATCAAAGCGCTCCGCAAGCGCCGTAATCCGCTCCAGGCCGGGCTTTATTCCGAACTTTAATAAGCCGTTTAGATAGTTGAGTGCTTCTTCGTAGGTCATGTTAGTCAAAAGTCAAAAATCGAAATTTGAGAGAGTTGAAGGTCCGCGCAGACTGCTCCCTCTCCTTAGGGAGAGGGTTGAGGTGATGGGGCAAGCTTACAACTCTTCACTCACCCTTCACTAAACCCCGGATTGAAAATGCTTAATTTTTCAGATTCTCGATGATCCTATCCACATCTACATACTCCTCTACCATTTCCTCTGCCGATCGTATCTTCTCAAAATCGCCGGGTCGTATTTTTACTATGAGCTTGGCGATCTTCGAGGCTACCGTATATGTGTCTTCCTGGACCAGTATTACCGGAATGTATGTCTTTTCTACCAGGTCCATGATTGATGGCTGCGGAGGAGTGCCTCCTGTCAGTATTACCCCCGCAAGGCAAGGTGATTTCGATGAACCAAGCAGGCACGAACTCATTGCGGTGAGTATAAGGTCATCTCTAGTGCCAGGTGTAATGAGGAGCGTGCTGCGGGTCAGGTATTCCAGCGCCTGGTGCGGCGGCATCGCTCCGATCACCATCTTACCCACCGTATTTCTCAGTCCCCGGTGTCCGCTCAGGAGTTCACCGTCGATGTCATCTAAAAGCTGCTGCACGGTCGGGTTCGATAGCATCGGCCTGTAAGGCATCACGCCCAGCAGCTCGATGCCCTTGCGCTTGAGCCCCCGGCCGGTATAAGACTTTACCTTTTCGTATTTCTCCTCTTCGACCTTATTTACTATCGCTCCGAGGATCGGCACCCCAGCCGCATCGAATGTGGCTTTGTTGAGCATTATCTCGTCGATGGGCTTACCTATCCCGCCCGATGCGATGATAACGACTTTGCTTCCCAACAGCGCCGCCACATCACTGTTAGACATGTCGAATACCGATCCAACCCCCGCGTGCCCGGTGCCTTCGATCACGACTATATCCTTATCCGCCGAGATTCGGGAAAATGAATCGAGCACCGAATCTACCAGCGGCTCGCGGTTGGGCGAATCGATGTAATTTTCTGTAAAATGCCGCGGGATCGCGATCGGAGACATATCGGTCACGTTGCCCTCGAGGTCATAAACCTCCTTGACGAGCATTGCGTCCTCATCCACCTTCGCGCCATCGATCTCGACATAGCGCTGCCCCACGGGTTTGATATAACCGACCTTTCCCAGTCGCTTTTTCAGAGCTGAAATAAGACCGAGGCAGGTAATCGTCTTGCCGTCATTCTGCCGCGTCGCGGCTATGTAAACTTTCATTGATACCTCTCAAAAGGGAGCTTTCATCTGTTCGGGGACAATGGATAATAACCGAATGTCTGCCCAAGAGCATGGTACGGCTTGCGGGGGGGGAGTGTCAATCCGATGGGGGAGAGTGCTTTGTCGGATCTCGCCGTATCCCTAAAGCACTTCACTAATCATTGTTGGTTCTATTGATAAAAGACTATCATAATACTTAGTGCCGCCCAGGATAATAAAACAATCATTTACGAGGTGGTGATGGGGGGTAGCGGCGAATAGCCACTTAATTATATTATGGGCCGTGAATATTAGTTCCCTGTGGGCATCTGGATAAACGAAACGTTGAAGCGGAGATAGAGTTGATCGGTGATACTAAGCTGGTGATAAAGGCGAAGAGGGGCGAGAGAGCCGCGTTCGATGAACTGATGCGCCGGCATTATGATCTAGCGCGGCGGATTGCACTCGGTTTCGCGCCTATCCCCGAGGATGCCGATGACCTGGTGCAGGAGGCGTTTGTAACCGCGTATGTGCGGCTACACCAGCTCAAAGACCCCGAGTGCTTCGGGCCATGGCTTGCCGCAATCGTTCGTAACGAGGGGCGGATGTGGTATAGGCGAAGATCGGTGCAGCCTGTCCTTTTGGCTCTGGATGGTGATGAGCCTGGTGATCCATCACCGATAGAGCATGCCTCGGTCAGGACCGCGCGTGAATCCGTTGTGCGAGACAGCGTGCGCGAGGCAATTGCCGATGCGATCTCAGTTCTGTGCTCGCAGCAGCGGCAGGTCGTTCGCCTGCATTATCTCGAGGGTTATGACTACACCGAAACCGCTTCTCTGCTGAACGTTCCCATTGCCGCGGTGCGCGGCAGGCTGGACCGTGCGCGCGACGTTTTAAGAAGGGAGCTGAGTGAAATGGTCATAAGCAAAGCATGGGGTCTTGGTGGGCGCGATCTCGATGCGATACGCGCCGCTGCCACAGTCGCGAGCAGCGATCCTGACCGGCAGGTGCTCAATGCGATCCTGTTTACAGGCAAGGGGCAGATTGTGAGCACTGATACCCACAGGCTGTTCGTATGCAAACGTGAGTCGTTTGCTGAAATGCCACGCGCGCTGATCTCGGCACAGCTCGGACGAGAGCTCCGCGATACCTACGCCGATGCTCGTAATGCGCGGTTATGTATCGAAGAAAATGAGGCGATGCTGCGGCTGGCTGAGGGGTGGGAGATGCGCGCACCGCTTATCGATGAGGTATATCCGGACTGGGAAAAGATAGTTCCCGCGGAATGGATGTCGAGGGCGATTGCCAAATGCGGTGACTGGCTGCAGTCCTTAGCGCTGCTCTCGCGGCATAATGGAAACGAGACTGATAATGTGCTGCCTCGCGTTTTGGTGGTGATCTCGCCGGTAGACCAGAGAATTACCCTTCGCCAGGACCATCAAGCCGCTTCCGCAGCTCCGGGTGAAATTGCCCATGAGGTGAGCGTATGGTTCCCCGCTCGCTTCGAGCAGGGCGAGCAGGATTTGATTATGGCTATGAACCCGGTTTATCTTGAGCAATCGATACGTTTCCTTGCGCTGGAACCTGATGCGGAAGTTGAACTGTGCGCGAACTCACACTACAATCCGATTTTAACACGCTCGGTTGGTGAAGGAGATACGTTCATAGTCACAATGCCGATGCGGCGGGTGGATAGGCCCCGGTCCGGTGGTGATGTGAGATAAGGGATGCCTTAAATCGATGAATAAATGCCTGGGCGCATCAGCCGGCTCTGAACCAGATTTATAAGCCGGCGATATATCTGTATATACCAGTGGAGTGCGGCCAGGCGAAAAGAAGCGCTCTTTCCCTTGACCTCGCCATCAGGATATGTCAAAATGGTGCGTCAGGATACCTGCATGGAGAATATTATGAACGAGCCAATTAGTGATACAGCGGAACCCAACACCGAGACAGCAAATGAGGAGCGAGTAGAATCTACCGACTTTATCCGCGAAGCCGTTAAGGATGACCTGCGGGAGGGGCGGTTCAATCGAGTTCACACCCGTTTCCCGCCGGAGCCTAACGCTTACCTGCACATAGGTCATGCGAAGGCGATATGGATCGATTACGGCATAGCTCAAGAATTCGGTGGGCTTTTCAACCTGCGCTTCGATGATACGAACCCTACCAAGGAAGAGCAGGAGTTCGTCGACGCGATTATCGAAGATGTACGCTGGATCGGAGCCGATTGGGATGACCGGCTGTTTTTTGGCTCGGATTATTTCGAGCAGATGTATGAGTGGGCTATCGACCTTATAAAAAAAGGTAAGGCTTATGTCTGCGATTTATCTCCCGAGGAAGTTATCGAGATGCGCGGAACTCCGACCGAGCCCGGAACCGACAGCCCATACCGCAATCGCGGCGTCGATGAGAACCTCGACTTGTTCCAAAGAATGAGAGCGGGTGAGTTCCCGGATGGGACACGCACGCTGCGAGCCAAAATCGATATGACCGCGCCGAACTTGAACCTGCGCGATCCGGTGATGTATCGAATCAGGCATGCCGAGCATCATCGCCAGGGTAATAAGTGGTGCATCTATCCGATGTATGACTGGGCGCATGGGCTCGAAGATTCGATCGAGGGAATCACGCATTCACTCTGCTCGCTTGAATACGAGATTCATCGGCCTTTGTATGACTGGTTCCTCGACCAGCTCGGAATCTATCACCCGCGTCAGATCGAGTTCGCGCGATTGAACATGACCTATACGGTTATGAGCAAGCGGCGGTTCATCGAGCTTGTGAACGGCGGATTTGTGAGCGGGTTCGACGATCCTCGGCTGCCTACTATCGCGGGGCTTCGCCGCAGAGGTTATACCCCCGAAGCCATCCGCGAGTTCTGCCGCAGGATCGGGGTAGCGAAGACCGACAGCGTGGTGGATATCGCCGTGCTCGAGGACTGCGTGCGCGACGACCTCAATAAGCGCGCGCAGAGGGTGATGGCTGTGATGAACCCGCTGAAGGTGGTCATCGTCAACTATCCCGAGGGGCAATCCGAAGAGCTCGACGCCATAAATAACCCTGAAGACCCCGATGCGGGGACCCGCAAGGTGCCGTTCGGGCGCGAGCTTTATATCGAGCGCGATGACTTCAGAGAGGATCCGCCGCCGAAGTTCTTCCGCCTGGCTCCCGGCCGGGAGGTGCGGCTGCGCTATGCTTATTTCATAAAGTGCGTAGATGTGATAAAGGACGAGAGCGGCGAGATAATCGAGCTGCACTGCACCTATGATCCCGAGACCCGCGGTGGAGATGCGCCGGATGGGCGGAAGGTGAAAGCGACCCTGCACTGGGTTTCCGCGGAGCATGCCGTCCCCGCCGAAGCGCGGCTGTATGATCACCTGTTCCTGAAACCGGACCCTGATGATGTGGAACCGGGACAGGATTTTACCGCGAACCTGAATCCTGATTCTCTGCAAACGACCACGTGCTATGTGGAACCGAGCGTGATCGGCGCTGAGCCCGGCACACGCTACCAGTTCGAGCGACAGGGCTATTTCTGCGTCGACAGCGAATCGACCCCGGAAAAGCCTGTCTTTAATCGCACGGTTACGCTGCGTGATACGTGGGCAAAGATAGAGAAAGCAATGAAAGGCGCGGCGAAGTAGTTGAAGGGATAATTTTGAGTTTTTAATTCTTAATTTTAAATAGGCACAGGTGGTAGTCTGATCTTACCTTGTACCATAGTATCAATCCACATCAGACTACCAATGTACGTGTATTCGGAATTCAAAATTAAGAATTCTTCCCTCCTGCTCCTGGCGCTGGTGCGGTCTTGACGTTTAGCGTCGGGCGTGGTATCTTATTATAGCGCTGCCGGATAGCTCAGTTGGAAGAGCGACTGACTCTGGATCAGTAGGTCCAAGGTTCGAGCCCTTGTCCGGCAGCCAGATTTATGTACCACCCACGAAACCACCCCCTAAACTAATCACCTGAAACAGCCTGCGTAAACCCACACATAAAGCATGCATGTAATACTTCTACCGTAAAAATTTCCTCTAAAAATCGTATTGACAGACAACCGATACCATGGTAAATTCCAGTCAGCATACAATCTGAGCTGATGTCAGACAAAACTTGCATTGAAACAGTCATTGTACAACATGTATGATTGATTGCCTGATTGTGCTGAATAATTCTTTCATGAAGAAAGCGTAAACCAATGAAAGCACCAGGGATAAGAACAGGAAAGAAGGACGAAGCCAGAAGAAAGATGCTCGAGCTGCTGCAATCCGGTGAGTATAAACCCGGTGAGCGGCTGCCGCCGGAATCAGAACTGGTTAATGTTCTGGGCTGCTGCCGGAGCACTGTTCGAGAAGCTGTAGGGCTGTTAGTCAGCGAGGGTTATCTTTCTCGCGTACGTAACAGTGGAACATTCGTCGCGCACAGCAAGCAGCATCGTTATACGATCGCAGCGATCTTCCCCGATTTATGCAGGGAGCCTAACGACAGCTACACCGCCAATATTCTGCCGCCTATGGTCTCGGCTATTGTCGCGGAAGCGCGGCTGCATAATGTGGATGTAATTCTCTATGGCTGTGGCTGCGATGACATAGACCTGGAAAGAGAGAACATCCGCAGTGCGATGGAGCGCCAGGTCGATGGAGTGATTATCTACTATATTGGTGAAGATCGTAATAACGATGCCCTCGAAGAACTATACGCTGCCGGTATTCCTCTGATATTTCTCGATAGATATGTCGAAAAATTCAATCCCGACTATGTAGTGACAGACAACTTCGGCGGCACATCCGATGCTGTTACCGCAATCGCTCATTCCGGTGTGAAGAGCATATATTACATCACAAGCACCGAACAGTATACCAGCGCCAGGGATAGAATGCTCGGTTATACGGCCGCGGTCAATTCGCTCGGTCTGCCCTGCAATGTAGTATTTACTCACATGGACCTCATAGGCAATTGGCCTTATACGCACATGATAGTAGACAAGGAATCGGCCGAATATATGTGCCTTAGGAGGACCATCGAGTCGATCAAGCTCCCAGCCGCGTTGTTCTCACTCAACCCAATCATCAACGCTGTCACCAATGGGATCCTTGAGGATCTCAAGATTCCCAAAGACCAGATCATACTGGGCCATTTTGACTCGGATCCTCCCACAAGGTCGACTGACATGTGCTGCTTCGAGGTCGATCAGCCCTTTGCTGATATGGGTACGAGAGCTGTTCAAATAATTATGGATAAAATCTCGGGCAACACCGAGCGCCAGCAGATCGCTTTAAAACCAAAGCTTACAATTCATAACGTGTTTTCGTTTGCATGTGCCGGATCGGAAGCGGATGCGTTTACTGCTTTAGCGCGAAGTTAATGAGTTTCGCATAATGATGTGACATATTTGCGGGTCGGATTGAGCACGAAGCCTTCTGCCAGGTTGTCACTACATTACCTGAAAGTCAATATTGATCTTTGTACATTAACTTGACTGGCAATCAGGTTTTTGAAATAGCCCTGATGCCCTGAGAAAACCTTGCAGTATAGTCTGATCAGCCGTCAGTCTGTCAACTGCCATTTCGAGCTTG
>Ga0123519_10007114_pt1 | contig 17443 bp, 21 predicted proteins | sample YelNatPaOPRAMG02_FD_87396 | JGI IMG/M metagenome (GOLD analysis project Ga0123519, IMG submission 87396) | Hot spring microbial communities from Yellowstone National Park - Yellowstone National Park OP-RAMG-02 (version 2) | ecosystem: Environmental > Aquatic > Thermal springs > Hot (42-90C) ... | reverse complement strand
TTACTTTCTCCTGTTGCACGATAAAGAGCTATAGCAGCCTGCATGAAGTGGCCAGCGCAGTAAAGCTCGTGCATATCCCGTAAATTCGTCCAACGTTCCTTCTTTCTGTCGAAAGTGAAGTATGTGTCAAGGTAACCATCATCTTCCTGAGCTGCAACGATAACATCGACAACATGCTTTACTAGGCTAAGCAATCCTTCGTTGCGCGTTCCCGCGATCGAGAAGGCAGCGGCTTCAATCCACTTGTATACATCAGAATCGTTGAAGAAGTAGCCCTGAAAATCGCAAGACTGCATGCCTGCTGCTCTCCTGAAATTCGAGATGCGACCTGTTTCTTCGCACAGATTGTGCTGCGTTGGCAAGGTGCGCTCCTGGAGGAGCCTCAGGCGAGGAGCCCAAAAAAGATCTTTGAGCTGAACCGCCTCGATAGGAACCGGATGGAGCTTCGCATAAGGACTTGAGGATGTATCGACTACGAACGTGCTGAGCCCCATTTGGGTTGACTCTCCATTTATCTTGTATGACATTCCTCCTATACTGTAATATGGTTTACTGGCTCCATGGAATCAGGCTTTGAGCGCGACATCACATCATTTCGAGGCTCTTGGTACCACAAATACCTTGGCGCAAAAGTGCTATTAGGATGGTAGAATTTATTGTGCATGAGGTAAAGAACTTTGGAGATGGAAGAGCTTATTTCAAGACTTCGCGGCAAATTTTTCCTTTCTTCGATGATGGGCTACTCAGATGGACGATTCTGTGCCCAGAGGGGCAAAGGGTGTGCAATGGTTCAGCTTGGCGCCTACTTGGCAGAACCTCCAGCATTCGGAAAGGTGGAGTTCGTCCTTCCACCAAATCGAAAAGATTGCGTTGAATTCTTGGAAAAGGAGTTTGAGGAGGTAAACCGCCTTTTGGATACTATCGTGTGCGTTAATGTCGCTACTCCCAAACTCGAGTGGGGCTTGGAGGCATTGGAGTTCGTTTCAGAAGCTGGAGGAATTTTTGAACTGAACATCCATGGAGGATACGAACCCTACCTCAAGCAGGGAAAGATCAGAGCTATGGTTCTCCCAGAGAACAGGGGGGAGCTGTTTGAGTGGCTCGATGCCTTCTCCGACCTGCGCGTGCCCATGATTGTAAAGTTCCGTGAAGGAGTCATAGATGACTACACTCCCATTCTCGAAAGGGTCGAGCGGCTGAATGTACTAGTGCACTTCAACATTCGAGACGAAAAGACAGGAAGGCCAGACTTCGATTTCGTTGACGAAATCAAGAGAAGACACAGCCTCTTCCTCTTGGTGAGCGGCTATGTCCGGAGCCCAGAGGATGCGAGGAAGCTCTTCGAGGCTGGAGCTGACATGGTTGGGATAGCTGAACCTGCAATCCAAGATCCAGAATATGTGAAGAAGATTTCAGAGGGAATGTAGTTTCCTGTCTCTTAAATAGGTGATACCATTATTAACTTTCGTTCCCAAACCAGACATTATTGCGGGTCGCTCCTTGGGCAGTATTGAGCCCAAATGAGATGGAACAGCTTAAGAGGTGGTCCCGTGGTCGCTTCACACTTGCTAGGCTTGTGCTACACTCCAAAATAGTTTTCGATGCAGCAAAGGGCTTGGAGAACGGGCGGATAGCGAAGAGGCTGTGTACATGCTAGAACATCGTCTCCCTGTGCAGTAATAGCTTCATCACCCATGTCATAGAGGATGATGAAAGACGCTTTCCGTCCAAGAAGAAAGCATAGGATCGATCAGGAGAAGATAGACGAGATCATGTATCCCTTCGTGTGGACGGCGAAAAGAGATGATATTCTGAGGAAAGTCGGGGGCTTAGGCAGCTACAATCAAGTGAATCGCTTTCATCATAATATCGCATCTTTTAGATACATCACACTATTCTAATAATTCAATTTATTGATTTTATCCAGAAGTCAGGTTTAAATATGTTAGAGCCTTTAATCAGAGAGAACGATATGGGTAAGACGATGATAACAATAAAGCTCTATGGACCAAGTGGCACTGCGGAGCTAGAATCGTTAGTCGATACCGGAGTAACATTCACAAAGATATCCAGAAGCCTTGCTTCGAAGATTGGCCTTAAACCCAAGAGGAATATATTGACACAGGTTGCTACTGGCGAATTCGTATCTAGGAGTGCCGGGACGCTCGAAGGCGAGCTGGAGGGCGTTAAGGACTTGATACCTGTGGTCATTGGCGAAGACCACGAGCCCGCTGTGATCGGTTATACAACCTTGGAGATACTTGGCTTCAAAGTGAATCCAATCACAGAAAAGCTGGAATCAACCCATGCCGTAGAATATTGAAATAGTTGGTGAGGTCATCCATCTTATATAGAAGTGATTCATAATAGATCTCTTACACTTCCAAGGACATAATAGATGGATGAGCCAATACACAATGAATGAAAAGGCCATAACGTATTATTGCGCTTACGATTAATAACCTGAATGGACTTAACGGATTCGATCCGATTTATCATCCTATTGCTAGTGCTTTGTCAATGAGTATCAATTCCTCGTGCGGAAAAAGTTTGAATGACAGTTAACTTCGCTTTCCAAAGTGGTTGTATCATCCACCCGATCCGCCAGGCTTGCCAAAGTGCCGTGGCCATTCATCATATTTCGAACAGTTTACGAATTCGGTAGTTTAAACTCATCATATTGGGGCTAGCTAAGTAGCATTTCTTGCAGTCACTTGCCAAAATCACATCGATAAGTACCATATTTCCTTCCAGCCTTTACGAAGCTGATCAGATTCTTGACGGGCGTGTCCGGCAGTGGTGTTGCCGTCGGCTCCAGTATGTAACCTCCGCCAGGAGCTGCCTTTGATATGATCTCCTTGCACTTCCATTCCAATTCCTTTTCTCCGCATCTCACCAAATCGTCCAGCTGGAGGTTGCCGATAAGGCAAACCTTCCCACCGATCCTCCTCTTTGCTTCAGCTATGTCTACATCGCCAGAAGGAGGTGGCTCGATCGGATGGAGACCATCAAACCCGATCTCGGCTATGCTCTCCAGCAACTTGTTGACCTTCCCATGGCAATGCATCGATGCCAAGTGGGAATGCTGATGCACCAACTTCACAAGTTTTTTGTCGTAATCGACAACAAGCTCGCGAAAGTAGCTCGGATCTAAGAAGGGTGGCGCGACGAACTCTGGTCCGCTGATTTCAATGATCGAATCCTCATCCCCTTCCAGTACCTTCTCAAGGTAGTCATATATTCTATCGAACACTAGGTCAAGGAGGTCTTTGATAATCTGCTTCCTTTTCATGCAATATAGGACGAATTTTTGAAGTGGAAAGAGTTCGCCAACAACCCCAACGGGATCGGAAATGCATGCCACCATAACTCCTCTCTCGCCAAGTTTTCTCTTCCCTTCGGTCAATGGTCTTAAATCTGGGACTGCAGGCACGTATGGTATAGAGAGAAATTTTTCTACATCCTCATCGTCTTCAAGGAAGTGCTTCAAAGTCCAAGTTCCAACGTAAGGTTTGCCATTTATTGTGTCTCTGGTGATCGAGCTCAGCATGCCCTTCGGCGTCTCAACCTTAAGCACATGCACACCTTTTTCAGCGCACTCCTTTACCTTCACAGATTTTGTAAGGAATTCGTTTGCGCCAGGAACTCCAGTTCTCCACAAAACGTCCGAGCTATTCATAACCCATTCGAGGATACCTGCTTCTGTCATCCAAGGAATGCTTATTCCACCTACGCGCACCGAAACTGGAGCCCTGTCGGACTCTTCCAATAGGAAGGTGGACAATATCCTTTCCTTCGATTTTGGTCCAGAGTTCATGAGATTTTCCTCCAACTTGGAGGGCGGGTGCTTCCCGCCTAGCTTAAATTATCGCAGCTTTGTTAGCGGATAACGTCCGTATCTCCTAGCTTCCTCAACCATTGTTAGTACATTTTCAGGCTTGCAGTTTGCATGTATAGAGTTGCTCGATGTAAGTATGTAGCCACCTCCAGCAGCTGCAGCCTTGATGCACCTCCTGACATCAATCCTCACATCTTCCTCCGAACCATTAGGGAGCACATGCCTGCAGTCGACATTTCCGAGAATGCATACCCTGTCCCCATACCGATCCTTCACATCGCCAAGATCCATTGCACCAGGTTCTATCGGATGCAGGCCAGCTACCCCTGTGCCAATGATGTCTTCAACAAGAGGGTAGATGTTTCCATCGGAGTGCTTCAAGACAGGAACCCCGTGCTTTCTGGCAAGCTCTACAGCCCTTCGCATGTTTGGCAGCTCGAACTTTCTGAAAAGCTGCGCGTTTATCAGCGGCGTTCTTGAATCTGCATAGTCATCCGTTAAGAAAAGGACCTCGATCCCACAATCGATCATCAGCTCAATCATGCCCCGGCAGGTCTTTGAGATTTTCTCCATGAACACCTCAACTTTTCTGGGCTCCCGATACATGTCGATTATCAGCTGCTCCAGCCCCCTCACCTGGAAGGCCATGTGCCATCCACAGTGCCCCTGGCCAATAACTACAGTATCCTCTTTTTTGATCGGCTTCAAGACTTTTTCTACCATCTCAGCCCTTGCCCCCTCCTCTGGATCTGGCGGAATGTACCGCTCCATGTCTTCGATCGTCTTCAGCGTACCTTCGACCCACCAGGTCGTTTTCGTATCAGACCTCGATTCCAAAACCCTCCCCCATTCGTCGATCGTTCTATCGGCCGAGATCCTTTTTTGCCTGCTGCTGATAAAATAGTCGCTGACAGCCGGAACGGCATCGAACCCAAGCTTGAGGCAGGCCTCTACCATCGCTTGGCGTGCTCTAACCGCTGGTTCGATTTCATCAACTCCAGAAGCTATGAGGCTGAATCCCTCAAGCTTCCCACCTACGATTGCTTCTACGACCGGAGGATCTAGAGCAAGATCTGTTATGGGGACCACATCCGGTTCCTTCCCATCAAGTGCTGCTAAGAAGCGCTCCCTATGCGGCATGGAGATTTTTATCACCTGGCGTCGAAATTCATCCAGCTCCTTATAAGCCCGCTTGAGAACTGTGTAGCGCCGGCTCCAAGGCAAATGTCTGGAAGCTCTTTTCATGGAAACAAGCTATGTGTTGATGCAACTTTTGTGAAAGGACCTTCTATGCCACAAAGGGGTTGAAATTAAGGATATCCACAGAATCTGAGTAGGTATGAGTAGATGCGAAAAGTCTTGCAGATGCTGCCTCTTCCAATTAATAACTCTTGAAGTAGCGTGCGAAAAATTAATCGATCTTTTTCATCTTTTCTAGCCAGTTCTCACTGAATGGCTCTCCCATACTTGTCCTCATGTAGCACTATGCCCTCTAAGGTTTGGCCTCAGGTAGATGGTCAGGCGTGGCACTTCAGAGGCATCGCAGCCAATCCCTACAACGTCATGGTAATTCATGGAGCTAGGAACGAGAACATTTTCCGATATCAGGTTTAGCACCTGCTCATACGGTACGGTGTTCAATGCAAATTTGCAAGCCAATTCCTTGATGCACTTTCTTACTCCTATATCGTCCTTAACATAAAAGTGAGGCCCGATTTCAAACTTGAGCCCTTGCCTTTCCTCTGGGGTTTTGCAGAGATCCAATGAGAGTACGACCGAGCGTTGGATGTATGCATCCTTCCACCCTACAAATGTCTCATGGAATCTGGTGTAGTCTTGACCGAATCTTGCGTAGCCAATGCTCTCAACATAGCCAAGCACATCGGAACGCGTCAGCTCGTAGCCTCGGAGGTATAGCTTGGCCCTGCCAAATCCAAAAGCGGAACACTCAAACCCTATGCTTGTTGGTCTGCAGTGCGCACCTAGCGATCTTCGTACTTCTTCCAAAGATCCTGCAATGCCAACCAAGTCAAGCGCCTGGCGGCACATAACCCAAGGGTCGCCAAGCTCCCAAAGTAGTTTGCAGTAGAGCCTTAGCGCTGGGGGAAAGCCCCTTCGGTGCCTAGCCCCGAACCAGATACCAAGCATTGGGTGATCGGGAAGCAGGCGCTCCTGTGGCAATATGGTGTCAAGCAAGGCGCTGATCATATGGAGATATTTTTCCGCTCCCAAAGATTCAAGGATGGCAGGGATTTTGGATCTTGCAAGCTTGGTCCTTTCTGGAAGCAGCATGCCTGGCATGCAGACCTCGGTCAGGTATCGAAGCTCTTGAGCAGAACTCCGATCCCGCGAAAGCGAAATGCAGAATTGAAGGGGAGTGCCATCATTACAGATCAAAGACAGAGGCGGAAGATTACTTTCTAAAGAAGAAGAGAGGCATTCGCTTGTAAGCAAATCGAATAGCCGAATGATGGACTGCTCTTCCAACTCGAGGCCGCGTAAATGGATGAGCTTTATCATCAAAGCCCTAATCTTGGATTGGTAGGTTCCTCCCGGCTCCTTTTCGGCGGAGCCTGTCCTAGCCCCCAACACGAATTTCCTGCTCCGTGTTCTTCGAACTATCGGGTGTGGTATTCTGGCAAACAGTACTTGCAGCCGTCGTAGCCATCCTTCAGAGCGTCATGAAGGGAGTAGTAGCCAACCTTGTTCTTCTCGAAGATCGTGCCTACCCACTGGCAGCTTGCCCTGTGTACCTCTCTTGCCAAAGGATCGCGATTTGCAATGAATTTCGGCACAGGAGTGATGTTAAGAGGTATCTCCTTGAACTTTGCACTTGCTCCAACGATAGCCTCGTCCTCATTTGTAGTTAATTTGTCGATGTCCACCTGCAGAGTCAGTGCCGTCCCTGGAATCGTCTCGGTGAAAAGTGCCGGTGAAAGTGGGATTGGCGGAATCTTGTCCTTGATCTGCCCCTCTATCCAGTCAATGATGTGGTTCAGAACATCTTCAGGCAGGCTCCAGGGCAGGTGAATTGTAATGTCCACGTCGTGCACCTTTGCCACCAACCTGTTCTGGTCATCCAGGTAGACCTCCGCCTCTGCGCGATCGATGTCTACGTTTAGGTCTATGGAGAAGTTCCAGATCGTTATCGTCGTCACCTTATTTGCAATCGTCACATCGTCGCTCCAGGGCGTCATCCAGTCTGGTATTGGCCCGCTTGTGTCGATCTCGATCTTTGCCTGAACCTTGAGCTTCGGTATTGCCCAAGCATGTATATTTAGTGGGCAGCCCGTCAGCTCGAGCCTGTTTCCATTAAGCAGGTTGAAGGAAGGCTTGCCGAATTTGACCGTTGCACCATATTCTATCCAGGAGCGCAGTACTGCATAGTCTGTCTCCAAGAACCCAAGTGAACCCAGCTTAGTCGCTATGTCGAAGAAATCTGCAACAGCATCTAGGAGGTCGTCAAGCACAGGGATGTCCCAGCTCCCAGTCTCCGTCACACTCTTTGGATGTGTTGTCCTATCCCACCAGAAGTCGAAGACCCTGTGCATAGCCGCCTCAGAAACCCCGACCGCGATGTCAAGTCCAGAAGTGAAATCTGTTACTTGGGCAATGTTTCCACCATTGTAAGAGAGGAAGTTTATTGCAGCAGCTATAACCTGCTGGTTCAGTATCTTCACATTCCCAAGCCCAATCGTGAGCTGGTTGGCCGGCCCTGGAGGCATGTATGGAAGGTCGAGCGAGTAGAGCACAGGCTGGAGGGTAATCTTCTCCATCTTGTCAAGCATGCCTGAACTTATGGCGGCTGCGATCGCCTTGTTAATATAATTCAGAGCCTCTGCAGAAAGGCCATACTTGTCATCGATCTTTATCTCATCTATCCTTGCCTTCTTGAGATCTAGGACCAAAACCCTAGTTGACTGGTTGTAGTAAGGCGATGCTTCTACAGAAGCTATAACGTCGAATTCTAGGCGTAAGCCTCCAAGAACTTTAAGAGCAGCTTCCAAGTTGAAAAGCAATCGGACCACATTTCCAGCAAAAGCATCAACAGTTGGAGGCTCCTTCAGAAGAACCTCGTACTCGACTTTCGAATAGGCGCTGAAGGAAGGCGGAACATCTGGAGGGGTATATGTTCCCTTGACCTGTGGGAAGGAACTCGTGTAGAAAGCAGCTGCAAGAGCCCTGTCTACGAACCTTTCGTTAACTTCAGCTACAACATCGTATCCTCCGGTATTCAAAAAATCACAATGGCGTGCAGCGAATTTTGCCCATATATAACTTCCCTACACTTTTCTACTGCTCCAGTTGCTGCCTGACTGGAATTTGACAGAGCTGCTCCGCCTAAAGAGAGCTTGACAATCTTCGAGAGGGTCTTTGAACGAGCACCAAATTCGAACTCGGTAACCACATGGGGCAGTTTGAAATAGCAGGAAATTACCGCGAGAAGGCGAGCACTTGCCTGGCCTTTTTTCCTTCCAGCGTAAAGCCCATGCTCTTTGCGAGTCTCATGGCCTCCTCCTCACCAATATGCATAGGAAAGACGAAAACTTTGCCATTCGGTTTCACTATCCTGCGAACTTCGCTGAAAAGTGCCCCTATGTCCTTAATTTCCTGAAGGACATCGATGAGAAGCACAACATCTATGGTCTCTGCTCCAAGAGGAATCGCCTCTCCGCCAGAGGATTCGATCCTAACCACGTTATTCAATCCTTCCTTTCTCGCCTTCTTCTCCACCCTCTCCAGAGCGCCCTTGTCTACATCCAAGGCGTAGACTCTTCCGCTTTCCCCAACCAGTTTTGCGGCTGGAATCGTATAAGTTCCAGGACCGCAACCGAAGTCCAGCACAACCTGCCCTGAACCAACCCCAATCTCGGCCAGAACCTTGAAGGCATTCTTGTCCAACCAGCGTTTGAAAAGTATCTCTTTGAAGAGTGCCAAGATTCCGATGTGGCTCAATCGTTTCATCCCCCTGCTATTGCATAATCATTTAAATGCCATGCGTTGCAGCATCGGAATCCCAAAAGCACAGATTCCAACTCAACTCAAGTCGAAAAGCTGATTTCGCGATTGGTAAACCAGCACGCAAATTCAAGTGATACTGCTAAGATAGGCGACTGAGTTTGGAAGCAAATGGTCCAATTCAAAGGCCGCACGCGTCCCCAAGTGGTAAACCTATAAGGCTAAAAAACAGCTGATGACTCAAGAGATTGGAGAAAGGAAGTGTGATTCGTGGCTAAAATTTACGAGATAAGGTGGCAGGGAAGGGGCGGGCAAGGCATAGTGCTGGCAAACATGATCTTCGCGGTAGCAGCCCTGAGGGAGGGAAAGTATGTGCAGGCATTTCCAGAATTTGGGCCGGAGAGAAGCGGAGCTCCTGTAAGGGGATTCACGAGGATCAGCGAGGGTCCAATCGATCTCCACCAGCAGGTCTACAACCCGGACATCCTTGTTGTAATAGACAGCGCCTTTCTAAACCAGGCAAGCACATTCGAGGGCTTGAAGCAGGATGGCACCCTTGTGGCGAACGTAGAGGATGCGCCCCAATATCCTGTAAGAGAACTGAAGGAGAAGTTCGGGCTAAGGAAGCAGTACGTCGTGAGGATCGATGCGGCGAAGATAGCAAGAGAGGTCTTCAACAGGCCGATATACAACACCACGATGATGGGAGCTGTCTCAAAAGCTACGGGGCTCGTAAAGCCTGAGAGCATAATCGAGACGATAAGGGAGCGCTCCTTGCCCCAGCTGACGCGCTTTACTGACAAGATGATCGAGCAAAACATAACCGCCATAAGGAGGGGCTATGAGGAGGCGATATTCTGATGTCGTCGAAGAAGCAATCATGGAAAGAAGTTACAATAGCAGGGGTCATTACAACCCCGAGGAGCAGCCTGGAGTACAAGACTGGTGTCTGGAGGAGCCAAACTCCTGTCATAGATTACGCGAAGTGCACGAAGTGTCTAATATGCTGGATATACTGCCCCGAGCCTACGATAGTGCGCATAACGGGCAATCCAGAAAAGGCTGTGGAGATAGACCAGAATTACTGCAAGGGATGCGGGATATGCGCGCAGGTTTGCCCTGTGAAGGCCATAGAGATGAGGCAGGGCTGAGGTGAGAAAATATGTCTGCAACAAAAGAGTACAACCAAAAAGCTCTTGGATTGAGGGGAAATGATGCAGTAGCTTATGCCGTAAAGCAGGCGAATGTAGATGTGATAGCTGCCTACCCCATAACACCCCAGACGCTGATGGTCGAGGAGCTCAGCAGGTTCGTTGCTTCAGGCGAGCTTAAGGCGAAGTACATAAACACAGAGTCGGAGCACAGTGCAATGTCTGGATGCATAGGGGCAAGCTTGGCAGGGGCGAGGACTTTCACAGCTACGGCAAGCCAAGGTTTGGCATACATGCACGAGGCGCTCTACGCAGCTTCAGGCTTGAGGTGCCCGATAGTTATGGCGGTAGCATGCAGGGCTCTAAGCGCACCGATCAACATCCACGGAGACCACAGCGATGTCTTCGGCTCGAGGGATGCTGGCTGGATGCAGGTGTTCTGCGAAAACCCGCAGGAAGCTTACGACATGACCTTGCTTGGATTTAAGCTGGCTGAGAGGGAGGATGTTCTCACGCCCATAATGGTGAACTTCGACGGATTCATAACGAGCCACTGCCTCGAGAGGGTTGAGGTTCTGCCCGACGAGATGGTGAACGAGTACCTCCCTCCTAGAAATGCGAAGCTGAAGCTTGACGTTGATAAGCCCATGACGTTCGGAGCATTTGCTCTCCAAGATTATTACTTCGAGTTCAAGAGGCAGCAGCATGAGGCAATGGAGCATGCTTACAGGTTGATGCCCGAGATGTGGAGCGAGTACGCAAAGCTTAGCGGAAGGAATTATGCGAACGTCAGGACTTACAGGCTCACGAATGCTGATGTTGTTATTGTTTCAGCTGGCTCGACAAGCGGAACGGCAAGGTACGCGGTCGACGAACTTAGGCAGCAAAAGATCAGGGCAGGAGCCTTGGGCATAAGGCTCTTCAGACCCTGGCCAGGACCTGAGGTTCTTAAGGCGCTGAAGAATGTGAAGGCTGTAGCTGTTCTTGACAGGGCAACCTCTCTGGGCGCGCCTGGAACCACGCTCTACGAGGATGTTGCTACGACGCTCTACGCGCTTCCAAAGCAGCCAACATTGACGAATTATGTCTATGGCCTGGGAGGAAGGGACATCAGGACGAGGGACATAGTGAAGGCTGTGAGGGAAACTCTGAAGCTTGCGAGCGATAAAAAGAAGGTTTCCCCGATAAAATTTCTGGGGGTGAGAGAGTAAGATGGCAGCAACGGAGGCGGCGGAGATGAAGGTGGAAGGAGAAAAGAAGGAGGAGTACAAACCATTCCTTACGAAACTGGCTGACCTTCCGACCGAAGAACTTTTCGGACCTGGACACAGATTGTGCTCAGGATGCGGACCTGCGATAGCGATGAGGATGCTCACGAAGGCCTTCAGGGGACCGACGATAGTTTTCACAGCAACTGGATGCGTTGAGGTTTCTTCCACACCATATCCCTATACAGCTTGGGGCATACCCTGGGCTCACGTGCTTTTCCAGAACACAGCTGCATGCGCTTCTGGGGCGGTAGAGGCTTTGAACAAGATGGTTGCGGAAGGAAGGGCGAAGAAGGCGGATGTCATAGCGATAGGCGGAGATGGCGGAATAGTTGACATTGGAATCGCCGCGGTGAGTGGAGCGCTTGAGCGAAACCACGATTTGACCATAATTTGCTACGATAACCAGGCCTACCAGAACACTGGCCTTCAGCGTAGCGGTGCAACACCGCTCGGAGCATGGACTACGACAAGCGAAGTTGGAGATGCTCAAGCAGGAAAGACCGAGTGGCAGAAGGACATCCTCGGAGTTGCAATAGCGCACAACATCCCGTATGCGGCGAGTGCGACGATAGCTGATTGGAGAGATTACATAAACAAAGTTCGTCGCGCGATCGAGGTAGATGGCCCAGCTTTCATCCACGTTCTGGCACCATGCCAGCTCGGTTGGCGCTATGACCCCTCTCAGACGGTCGCGATTGCACGCTTGGCGGTCGACACGAAATTCTTCCCTGTTTACGAGTATGTCGACGGAGTCTACACGATAAACAGAAGGGTTCCATCACCGAAGCCCGTCGAGGAGTTTCTGAAGACCCAGGGCAGGTTCAGGCACCTCTTCGAGGAGAAGAACAAGTGGATCATACAGAAGATTCAGGAAGGTGTTGACAGGAACTGGCAGAGGCTCGTCAATCTCGAAAGAGCTACAAATCCCAACGCTCCAAAGGCGTAGTTTGAATGAGAAAAGGATATCAGCCAAGGCGAAGACGCGAAGGTGGATTATTACCCCTATTCTTCGGTATGCTGCTCGCTGCCGGCATTGCGTTTTGGCTCAAGCGCGAACAGGAAAAGAGGAAATAGGAAGCATTAAAGGCGCGGTCAGCCCAAGGAGACTTTCATCTTGGCAAAAATGGCCCTTCCTTCTCCGCTTTTTAATAAAGTTGAAGTCCAATTTTTTCCTTAAGGATCCCCTCATCGGTTCTGAGAACCAGAACCATTGAAGCTATATGCTGGATCGTAGCCTATTACGATGTTGACCTCGTTCTTCTCCTTTCTGCCTGTGCTGTGCACCTTCGTACCATCCTCTATGATCTCCTCCGAGGTTACCTTTCCATCGGCGAACTCGTTATCTATCATCATAATGATATCATCGATTCCAAACACTCTGTTCTTCTTTTCACTCATAGATGGACTTTTCTCGTGAGCATGCAATTAATGAACCTCGCAGGTCATTTCAAGGAAGTTATAACATTCTCCGAAGATTCATAACTCGATGCAATCAGCCCCATCGCTCATCCTCAAATTCATATTTCTCAAGTTGCTTCTCAAACCACTCCCTCTGGTTCCTGTCAGCCTCAGCCTCCTTCTTGCGGTCCCTAGGCGGAATCCAAGTGCAGCTAGGTACTAATTTCGTACTTGGAGGATATGAGCGAGAAGAAAAACGTAGAATGTAATCTCTGCTAGCCTCAGCAATGATATTTAGTATTTCTTCATCATCGAATCCTTTTTCCTTAAGAATAGCCTCAAGATCTTCTCGAGGTAGAAAATTAATTCGCCTTTCTCTAAAGATCTCAGCCAACACTTGAAAGCGCCTTTTGGTCTTTGCCTTCTCCTCCTTTCTAAGACTTGGATCTATCCATCTGCAGAATCCATCCTTAATGTCTATGATTTTTCGCCTCTCAGCCTCGTCTAGTGCATCATCAATGTCGATGCGTTTATACCCTTTTTTCCTAAGTTTCTTAATGAGATCTATCCATCCTATTTGCTTGATTTTGCCTTCCGCAAATTCATTTTCAATAATTTTTACAATATCCTCGATATTCATCTCTTCTTATCACCCCATTTTTCACGAAATGAATTTATCTCATCCTTTATCTTTTTAACATCGCCTTTTCCACCGACAACTATCACCCAACTCCCTCTTAGGCCAACCTTCCCTCCAATATATATCTGTCTAAGCTGAATTTCAGCCTTCACTCCATATGTTTTTTCTAGTAAATTCTTTTCCTCATTTAAAATAATAGGAACCCATTCATCTTCTCCTTTCGTCACAAAGTCTTTGTAAACTTTTCTTAATTCAATTGGAATCCTCTTCTCAAGCTCTTTGGATATTACTAAGAACTGCTTTGGTGCCCCTGAAGGCCAGTAATCGTCCTTAAAATCTAATTGATCAAGCAGTCTCCTATGCGCTTGCGTTATTTTAGAAGTTATCTCACCTGCGCCGGAGGGGGACGTATATTCTTCAGATGTCCGATAAGCTTTATAAGATGTTGGCGGGTTAAATCTACAGCATGGAAAGAATAGTGGTTGACCCGAAGATAATGCATGGGAAGCCTGTGATTAAGGGAACTAGAGTTCCCGTAGAGGTTATTCTAGGCAGCTTGATAAGCGGGATGAGCTACGAGGAAATAGAGAGGGAATACAATGTTAAGAAGGAGGACATTATTGCTGCTATCGAGTATGCTGCTAGATTTGTAATCGGGGAAGAAGTGCGACCACTGAAGATTGAGGCATGAGATTTTTAATAGATGCTGACTTGCCATATTCTTTAGCAGATATTCTCAGTAGGTATGGTCATGAAGCTATTCGTGTCAGGGATACTCTTGGTTCTGCAACCGATGAGGAGGTATTCGATTACGCTAACAGAAACGAATGCATAGTTGTCACCAGAGACCTCGGCTTTGCCGAAGACTTCATGAAGAAAAGGGGATTTGGGTTATTGTTAGTCAGGTTACCCTACTATTTTACAGCTAACAGAATTAAAAAAATTTTCGTAGAATTTCTAAAGGAAGTCAACATTAATGAGTTGGTCAATTCTATAACAGTGCTCGAACTAGGAAGATACAGAATTAAGAAGCTTTTAACTCCTTAAAATTTCTTATTGATGCTAAGCTTTCCTCATCCTATTCTGAATCCACAGAGTTCCTTGTTAGGGCAGGCATCGATAACTCCATACAATCAGCCCCATCGCTCATCCTCAAATTCATATTTCTCAAGTTGCTTCTCGAACCACTCCCTCTGGTGCCTGTCAGCCTCAGCCTCCTTTTTTCGATCTTTCGGTGGAATCCAAGTGCAGCTAGGTACTAATTTCGTACTTGGAGGATATGAGCGAGAAGAAAAACGTAGAATGTAATCCCTTTCAGCTTCAATTAATATCCTATCAATCTCTTCATCATCAAAACCTCTTTCCTTAAGCTTAAGAACTAGATCTTCTTGAGGAAGAAACTTGATCTTGCCCTCTTTAAAAATATCAGCCAGCACTTGAAACCTCCTTTGGGTCTTCGCCATCTCAGCTTTTCTAATGCTGGGATCTATCCACTTATAGAATCCGCTCTCATGCGATACAATCTTTCTTCTCTCAGCCATATCAAGAGCATCGTCTATATCTAATCGTTTGTATCCCTTCTTCTCAAGATTTTTTATCATCTCTTTCGAGGCTATCTGCTTCACTTTCCCATTAGCGAACTCACGTTCTATCATCTTAACGATATTATCGATGTTCACTTCTTTTCTTCACCCCATTTCTTACGGAATGAGTTTAATTCATCCTTTATTCTAATGACCTCATATTTCCCATCTATTATAAGTTCCCAACTCCCTCTCAAACCCAATACCCTTGCCGTTGTGCCAACCGTTATCACTGTGCCATAATATATTGCAATAATAGCGAATATCGTGACAACTAACGATAGGATCGAGATCGTAATAGGCCAAAGGAATGTTCCTTGTACATACCTGAGGAACTCCTCGAATCCCTTGAGATATTCCTCGATATATTTCAGGAGGTCCAGAGCTTTAAGGAGCCATTTGAGGGCACCATACACTGTGAAGAAGGCATCCTCCGACCCCTTCGGCGTACTAGCGACCCTTGTGTAGATCAGGATTATGATCATGGCGAGGAGTGCGGCCATTACGCCGCTGATTTTCCCACTTCTATCCTTGATTATACTCCTCAAACCATGTCATTAGGTAATTTCCATGCTGCTTATAAGCTCCCATATATCCGGCAGATTCCTTAAAGCAGCTGTATGGGACAGTGCATTGATCGCATTGGGGACTGCGACAGGAACTTGAAGACGCGCGACCAATGCACCGCACATCCCTATCAAAGGCGCTTATAAGCCCCAATGAATCCGTAATTCCATTTGCTACCTCCCTGCATTAATGGATGCCTACAAGGCTTGAATCCGGAGGAGAAGGCGACTATGACCTATAAGGCGAATGCTTAAATAGTTAACATTATATATTTTGTTAACTGACTTGAATGGCCGAGAGAACGATCTCGATTCTAAGAGCAGTCGGTAATCCGAACAAGGCTAGGGTGATTGCCCACCTAGCCAAGCATAAGGGGGAGACGGCAGAGGACTTGAGCAAGCATCTTGGCTATCCGCTTCCTACCGTCTACAAGTACCTCCGGGAGCTCGAGGCCGCGAGGATTGTTGAGAGTGAAGTCAAGGGCAACGTCAGGCTCTACCACGTGAGCGATTTCAAGCTCGTGATATCTCCTGAGAGATTAATGCGGGCATTCGAAGGGCAAAGCATCTTGGATGTTTATAAGTCCAAGTATGGCGACGAAGGGATGAAACGGTTAAGCGAATTGATGGCCAAGGTGGATGATGGCAAGATGACCTTCAGGCAGGCCGCATCGACGCTTGGAACGACCTACTACGAGTTTGTCTCGCTCCTGAACGAGATCGGCGCTATCGATGGGTAAGAAACTCGTCGTGGACTCATCGGTCCTCATAATCCTGAGCAGAAGGGGGGCATTGGAAGCCTATCTGACGCGACGAAAGGGCGAAGGCTATGAAGTCCTCGTTCCGAGGGCCATAGTGAGGGAGTTGCTGGTCGAACCCAAGAGATACGCCGAAGGAATCAAGGTAAAATATCCAGAGTTGGCGAGTAAGATAATGCAATCGGTTGGTAGGGTGAATGGTGCTATTCAGCAAGGTCTGATCGGAGTGGAAACGGTGAATTATAGGGAATATTCCAAAATAATGGACAACGTTAGGAAACGTCTGAGCAGGCTCGACGCAAAACCGGAACATGCGGTAAAGAAGGGCGATCCAGAGCTGATAATTCTCGTCATCCAGCTTTACGACAAGTTCAAGGAAAAGATCTTCGTCTCTACAAAAGACAAGAGTTTGATAAAGATATTGAAGTTATTCAGCAGGAGAGTTGAGTATGGTATATTGAACGGTCCATGAGTCCTTTATGAATCCTTATTTCTGCCGTCCCTGTGGCAATTCATCCACGTTTTAATGTATAATCTATCACATTACTTTATCTTTCAATAATATTGACCCTTCGAAGCCCGTATCTAACGTTAGGATGACTGAGTTGGGATAAGGCTCAAGTTTGAGGTTCTTTAGCTCGACCTTGATAGCGGGCTTATCATGCAACCTGGATTTCTCGTAGCCTATGCACTTGCTCGCTGTATAGATCCGCCCAGCCACTCTAGCTCAACCTCCTGAGGTTTATCAACCCCTATTTTTACGACGACCGCATGCTTCAAAGGAGGGCTTGCATTCTTCAAAGCGTATGAAGGGTATCTTGCCTTCTTCCTTTCCTTTTTTAATCTGATCTATGCACTTGGCCAATCTCATAAGAACCTTAGCCAGCTCTTTCAGGTTCTCGTTGTCATCCTTCAGGTTACGCTCATCGGCTTTACGTAGGGCTCCACCAAATATCTTCTCAAATTCCTTTGCGAGTTCCTCTTCAAAATTGATATCTAGTATTTCCTCTTTAAGGATTCTCTTCAATTCTTCCCTTAACTGTTGTTGCTCTAGTATTACCGAGTCCCACACCGGTATTGTGCTCTCAAGTCCCCCGGGTGTTCCCAGGTAGCACCCTCTAATTTTTGTTATAAGCTTGTCAGCTTCGTCGCCTATCGTTCCGGGCCTGTAGCTCATGTCTAAGATTTTAGGCAGTATCTTGAAGCCCTTCTTCGGAAGCCACTTCGCTAGGACATTTAGATGTTCTATACTTTCCTCCCATTCGAGTAGCTCAGGATC
>Ga0123519_10007113_pt1 | contig 17444 bp, 15 predicted proteins | sample YelNatPaOPRAMG02_FD_87396 | JGI IMG/M metagenome (GOLD analysis project Ga0123519, IMG submission 87396) | Hot spring microbial communities from Yellowstone National Park - Yellowstone National Park OP-RAMG-02 (version 2) | ecosystem: Environmental > Aquatic > Thermal springs > Hot (42-90C) ... | reverse complement strand
TCCGGAGAGTACCAGGAAACGATGGCTGTGGCGGTTCCGGTCCACGTCTCCGCAGCTGTCCACTCCACGTATGCCCCCACAGTTCCGGTCCATCCCTCTGCCGCCTGCCAGAGGGCCGGAGCCATCGCCGATCCGGACCAGCCCTCCGCGAGCGACCACGCGGCGGGGGCACTCACCGCACCGCTCCAGGACTGGGCCTCATACCATGAAACCGAAACACTCACGGACGCGCTCCACGACTCTGCCACATCCCATGCAGCGGGTGAGCCAGCGCTTCCTGTCCACGCCTCTCCCTCAGACCAGACAACGGCAGTCCCCACGGATCCGCTCCACGACTCCTGGGCCTGCCACCCGGCCGGAGAGAAAACAGTTCCGCTCCACGTCTCAATGTTCTCCCACTGCGGATAGAGGACGAAGAGGAATGGGAAGTCCCTGATCGTTGAGGGGGAGCGCCAGCTTACCCCTCCGTCGTCAGAGTAGACGTATGCCGAGTTTGCGTTGTCGTACGTGTAGTCGACGTACGGGAAGCCTGTGGCGCTGGCCGCGCTCGAGTACCACACCCAGTTGTTCGAGGAGGATGAGCCGGGCGAGCGGAGTATGAAGAGGTAGGTGGTGCCGGCCTGAAGCGTGAAGTTCGGCACGTCACGCTCGATCCACCTTCCGGTTCCGGACGGGACGTCCGCGTCCGAGGGCGTGGCTAGGGTCCCGGCGGAGAGGTCATCGCTCCCTCCCTGGACCCTTATCGCCCACTCCAGGTTGCCCTCCGGCGTCCCGCTCTTTCCGATGTACGCCCTTATCCTGTCAACCGTCATGGCCCTCCGGGGGGTGAACTGCTCGGCGTACCAGTCCAGGGAGGCGACGTTCCTGGCCGATGTGCTCGCGTATGTTACCCCCCTCGCCGTCCCGTCAGTGTACATCAGTATGAAGGCCGGGGTCCTGTTGTCCACCGTCCATCCGGAGCCGTTGTAGGAGAGGACGTTCAGGCTTGGGGTCCTGGCCTGATCGTAGGGGTATCTGGCGTTCTGCCCCGAGAAAGCGCGGAAGGCGTTGTAGTTGGAGGAGTTCGCGCTGAGGGGCTGGATGACGAGGTGGTAAACGTTTCCGGCGCTCAGGGAGACGTCGGTTATGTCTGCGGAGAGCCAGCCGCTCGCCGTAGCGTACGTGTCGACGTATCCCAGGAAGGTTCCGCTCGGCAGGCCGTTCGAGTCTGACTGAATTCCTATCCTGTAGCTGGGCGTTCCGAGCGCCGAGGTGACGTAGACCCTCACGCTCCCGACCGTCCTGCTCTCGACCGCGTCGAACCTGAAGGAGAGCCTGGACGAGGTGGAGTTAAGGGTGTAGCTGAGGTCAGAGGGATGCGCGAACTCGTTCCCGTATATCCCGCGTGCGACAGCTGAGAAAACGTAGGTGTCGGAGACGTTCTCGTCCCCGCCGTATCCCACGGCCACCACCCTCCAGTAGTACGTTCCGACGCCGTGGCCAGCGACCTTCGCCCACCTGTTGTCCCCAGATACTGTGATGTTGTCCACGACCTGGGTGAAGTCCTGGTCGGTCGCCACCTCCAGCCTGTGGAACTGGGCGTTCTCACCGTTTTCCCACTCAAAGTAAAGGCATATCTCGGCAGTCGGGAGGGACTGGTTCTCAGGCGAGCTGGGAACCGGCTTTGTGGGAGGAGGATACCTTCCAAGGACCGTTGCGCTCCAGGATTCGGCCTGCGTCCATCCTGCGGTTGACGCAACGCTTCCGGTCCAGCTCTCCGCTGAATTCCAGACAACCGCCGGAATGACCGGACCAGACCAGTTCTCGTACCACCAGTTCGCGGTTGCGCTCGCAGTGCCGGTCCAGCTCTCAGCGGATATCCAGCTCGCAACCCTCAGCACCCAAGTGTTCTCAGATACGTTCTCCCCGGCAGCGTTCACCGCCCAGACCCTCCAGTAGTATATTCCTTCATAGTAACCGCCGACCTTGGTCCACTTGTTGTCCCCGACCACGGTTTGGTTGTCGACCGTGCTCGAGAAGTTAGGATCGGTTGATACCTCTATCCTGTGGTTCTCTGCCGCGGATCCGTTCTCCCACTCGAAAGTCACGCTTTCTCCGGCGCCCACTGCGAAGGCGTTCTCCGGGCGGTAGAGGACCGGCTTTCCGGGATACGAAACAACCGTGAACTGCCAAGTGTTCTCTGACACATTTTCGCCCAGAAAGTTGACCGCCCAGACCCTCCAGTAGTATGTCCCGGGCGAGTAACCGCCGACCTTGGTCCACCTGTTGTCCCCGACCACCGTGACGTTGTCAACAACACCGTTTGCCCAGTCATCGTCATTGTCGACCTCTATCCTGTGATTCTCTGCCCACGCATCGTTCTCCCACTCGAAGGTCAGATCCTGGTTCGCAACCACCACCCTTCCGTTCTCGGGGGAGTAAAGAACGGGCTTTCCGGGCTTCTTTGCGTACTTCACCCTGCAGAAGTCAATCATCAGGTCGGTGCGGGTGTAATCGTTGTCGGGCTGGACATAGCGGACGCGCACCTCTCCCCCGGAGATGTAGTTTGTTCCTGTGATGTCGTAGGTGAAGTTATCGAGGATTGTAGAGGTGAGATTTCCAACATTATCCCAGTTAGTAGTTGAGAAGTTGTAGAGGTAGAGGCTGACGGGCTCTGAGTCACCGGCGATGTAGTACTCGACCTCGAGGATGTAGTTGTCGGCCGCTGGAATTTCGGTGATGTTGTGCTGGACATCCATGCGAAAACCGTTGTCCCTCCTGCAGGCGACCATGTGGAACTCAGTTTGGGGGTTTGCCCAGGTTGCTCCCGTCCACCAGTCGAAAAGCGCCGACCAGGTCCCTCCCCCCGTGGTCAGGTGTATTTCAGAGAGGTCATCCGATGCCGAGGTGGAATCCTCCTGAATGCCGACGAAGATGACCCCTGTTCCTGGGTGAGTGGTAACGGAGAGCCGGGCTGTGTCATCACCCGCCGTGGTTGCCGCCCCCCAGGCCGACCCCGTCCACTCCTTCCTCGAAAAGGTAGCACCGTCTCCGTAGAAGGCCCAGCAGTGGCCCTCGTGTCCGGGGAAGATCTCCCACCCGAACGCAAAGTTCGGGTCGGCTGCGTCTTCAGTACCAGCCTCGAGCTGCGTGCGAGCAGCGGGCCATGCGGAGCCGTCCCAGAAAGCTGCCTCGAGATCGGGCCCAGCATCCTGAACTCCCAGTACTATATTATCGCTCCGGGGATCTGGAACAAGCTGCACCCAGTTTACGGCATCGGCCTCGTAGGGGGTGGGCCCGGTGGCAACGTCCGAAAGAACTCCGTTGGCATAAGTCCTGTACTGAACATAACCAAGGGTGTCCGCAGTTCCCCAGACAAAGAGTGCGTCCCCGGTCGTCCACTCGTAGGCGACATCGATGCACTTCTTAGTGGCGATGGCGGCGTTGCCATGCCAGACCGTTGTCACACCCATATTGCTCCAGCTCTGGCCCGTCCAAAGGGCCCCGTAAATGTCCGCGTTGGCGTCCAGATAGATCAGGGCGATCTCGTTGCTTCTGGGTCTGGGGTTGGAGGCAAGCTCCACCCAATAAATCGTCCCGGTGGTCGGCAGTGTTATGCCCAGCGGGGCGTTGTCCACCACCCAGGTCCCCAGCCTACCGTCCCATACGCTGTAGTTCAAAGTGGTCGCCCCAGTCCATGGAACGAAGACGAAGACGGCCCTGTCTCCTTTGTTCTCGTACTCCACATCAAATCCTCTGTAAACGTAGTTGGTTGTGCCAACCACCGACAATGTCTTCGGCGCACTCCAACTGGAGCCGTTCCATATCTGAACTTGGATGGAACCGGTTGTCGAGTCGCAGGTGACGAGCACGGCCTCGTTTCTCGTCCTAGCGTACTTCAACACCACCCAGCGAACCGTTCCAGCCACGGCATTAGCGGCGGTTTGGCCACCCCAGGCCGACCCACCCCATATCCGGTACTGAGGCGTTGAAGTGTTGATGCTGTAAGCGACCATCGCATTTGTATGTATGCCGTAGGGCTCCTCGTAAATCTCCTCATAGCTTCCGTCATCATTCTCTGCCCCGGAAACCCCGCTCGTTTCCCCCTCCCAAACATTCTCTCCCGTCACGGAGACGATTGCATAGATCGAAAACCCGGAAGCCCGAGCAGAGAAGTGTAGCTCGGCCTGGCTCTGGGAGATCAGAAGGGTCGGCAGCTTCTCCCATCCAGATTTCGCATAGTGATAAAGCCTGATCTCCCCAGGACCAACCCCCTTCTCCTTCAGCCAGCCCTTCGGGAGCTCAAACTCTATCTCCGCCTCCTCGAGATCCTCATTTGGGAAGGACGCGGAGATGTCGAGATAGGAGTACACCACGCCGCCTCCAGGATATACGTAGCATCCATCAACCGCGTTCCCCACGGGCGGCGGGATCCCCTCGGGCAGAGCCTGGAGGCTTTCAATCCAGACGCTCGCGTCTGCCAGTTCCCTCCTAGTCTTGATTCCTATCCTCTCTATCGGCGACCAGTCGATTTTTCCAAATTCTGCGACTGCCATCCTCCCGGCCTGGACCTTCCTGAACCTCGCCCTCGCCTTCCCTCTGGAAAGCACCTCAAGCAGGACCTCGTTATCCGGACCGCTCACTTTTCCGGACCATCCCTCGCACTGGTTCCAAGACTCGCCCGGCTGCCTGCCGAGCACGGTCCCTGTCCACTCCTCCGCGGGTGCGGCCTGAGGCAGGTTCTCATGAGTTTCTCCCGCCGATTCCTGAGGCTGGGACCGGCCGGCTGAGCTCCTCACGCTCACCCATGAGGCTCCGGGCCCCGCGGATCCGCTCAGCTCAGAGGACCCGCTTGAGAGGTAAATGCGGCACTGCAGGTACCTCGCCTGGGGCAGGACTGAGAGGTCCGCAGGCGGGGACTCGAAGTAGCTTCCGGGGCTTCCGTCCGGGCCCATCCACTCCCCCCAGCTCACCCCGTCCGCGCTGAACCTGACCTGCAGCCTGACGCTCGACCTCACGGTATGGCTCCACTCGAGCACGCAGAGGTCCAGGTGGAGGGTGGTCCTGCTCAGGTCGCCTCCGGCGTCCTCGTACTTCAGAACCATCGAGCCACCGGACACGTAGGCAGAGAGCCGGGACCAGTCGAGCGCGACCTCAACCGTGTTCTCCTCTGGCCCGATTGCCGCAAGCCTGTCCCACCTCAGGGCCACATTGTTCCAGGCGTAGACCCCCACCTCCTCTCCGTCTCCGCTCGTGAACCCCCTCACCCTCAGGACGTAGCCGTCCCTCTCCTCCGGGACGTTCTCAAGAACCTGCGACCACGCCAGCCTGTAGAGGCCCGGATTTACTCCGTTTTCGGCCAGCACGAAGACAAAACCGCTGACAGGTTCCTCCTCGGCTATCTCCTCGTAAACCCCATCCGCGATTTCCAGGCTCTGCATCGCGCCCGAGGATGACCCGATCCTCGTTGAGCCATCCGGAAGGACCTCGGGCTCAGCTGCTACATTCACGATTCCGCTCGTGCTCATTGATGGCTCCTCCTCGGCCCAGCTGATGCCCTCCCAGACACCGCCCTCGCCCGCATCGAAAATCCCGGAGGTGTATGTCCCATACGTGCGCCCGGAGGCCAGCCTGATCCACCCGCCCACGTTCTCCGTGCCCTCGTAGAGCGGGCCGGGTGCGGGCGTGAGAGGCGCGGCCATCACTGGCACAGGCGGAACGGTTGAGAGGACGACCATGAGGGAGATCAGTACGGATAGGACCTTCTCGCCCAGCTCCTCCGCATCGGGGCTGCGGGGGGCGGCGCCTGCCTGGGAAGGAACCGCGCCGCCCCCCATAGGTCCGGGGTTAAAACTGTGAGAGGGTTGGAGGACGGCGCCGGGACGGGACGCGGCACCGCCCTCCTCGGGTCCGGGGATAGTTTCGTGAGAATTGGAGGAGAAGGAGGCGCTGCGTTCCGGGGTGGGCGGTGCAGCGCCTCCGGTGGGTCCGGGTGGGCAAACTGAGCAAGAAAGCTGCTTCAAAGCATCGGATTCAGAACTGGTTGAATCCGTAGCCCTGATAGCGCCAGAATAGCCTGAGCTATCAGATAAGCCGCCCACCCCGGACCCGAAAACAGTTATATGGGCCCTTTTAAACCCCGGTTTCGGGCAGGGGAATCCGTTCGATTGCAGACGAACACTATATAAAGTCCCGCGGAACGGGGGAAAGGCGCATCCTGCAGGCGCGCGGGTTGTGCATCAGTTGAAGGGCCATCGATCAGCCAAATCTACGTTCCAATGCCCGAAGGAGCCGTGAACCGTCCCGCTCATAGCTCAATCCCAGCAATCTGTACTCCCGCCTGCTCTCCCGGAGAACCCTCATCAAAACCTTGGTTATTTCATTGGCCCTGTCGTATTTCTTCACCAGCTTTTCCAGCACGTCAAACTTCAAGTCAACGAACGAGAGCAGGGAGATTATATCAACCCTGTCCTTGAATCCCTTCTCCGATCCCCATCTCTCCTTCGCAGCCTGCGCCTTCAGGAGGAGCAGCACCTCGGGGATGGCAACCATGAACCCCTCGACAGTTGAGGTCATCTCGCCCGTCATGACATCCTGGCAGGGGACGACCAAGTTACACATGAACGGCGTATAGATATCTATCTCCACGCCCTCCAAAACCGCTTCAAATTTTCTGAGCCTCGGGTTGCGCTTGATATGCACCCCTTCGTCTGCGCATCTGCGCTGAAGGACGTAGAAATTGTCCTGGTCGATGTATATGTCAATGTCGCGGCTTTTCAACTTGCGGGCCCAGAGGAAAACCCCCCACCCGCCTATCACCACGAAATCCGCAAAACCCCTCAGAGTGTTGAGGACGCGCCATGAGCGATCCACCAGCTTCGGGTGCCACATCTCTAGCATATCCTCAGCTCCGGGTGATATTCCACGATCTCCCTCAGGTACGGCTGAGCCTCTGGCCCCCCTATCGAGTATATGTCCACATATATCTGCGGAACAGGGACAATTCCATCCTTTGAAACCGAGATCAGGTGGGGATCGTCCCTGAAAAGCGCGAACACGTTTGGGTTCGTCCTGCGCGCGCCCGACCTCCTGAGATCCAGCCATGCCTGAAACTCCTCCCTGTCCCGCACGTAGAAGTATATGGTTGAGTACTCTGCGGGTTTGCTCCCTGTCAGAGAAACCCACCCCGAGAACGCCGTGAGGATGGCGCAACCCGGCAGTTCCCTCTCCACCTTCTCCAGCGGATCCATGCGAAACGCTGTGAGAACGTCCCTTGCCAGGTTGCGCTCGGTCGCCCACAGGTTCAGGATGCGCGAAGGGGAGAGAATCCGCACGCCAAATCTCGTGGCCTCGACCGCACCGGTGGCCTCCAGCTTTCTCACTGTCTTGTTGACCAGCCCTATCGATGTGCCGCATCTCCCCGCCAGATGCTCCTGCTTCACCACGTGCACTCCAGAAAGCGCAGAGAGGAGCAGCTCACGGTAAATCCTTTCGAACTTCATTTTTCCCATTTTCACTTTTTACATTTTATTATATATAAATATTTCACCAAATAGTGAAATAAGGAAGAAAGCGCTCTCCAATCAGCTATCAAAAATCCCTCCAGGAAAAAGGCGGGATGAGAGTGGTGCCTATCTATACCCTCATGGGGGTAAAGATTTATATAAAAGTTTCCCCCTACAGTAAACCATGAGAAGATACCTCGTGGACAAGAAGGAGGACATAAGAGGCCTTGATGTCAGAGAGAGGCTGGTGGAGTTCCCGCTCCACAAGAACTTCATAACAAGCGTTGTGGGGCCCAGAAGGGCAGGAAAAACCTACTCCCTCTATGGGCTGATCCTGAACAAAAAAAGCCTCCGCGACGAGGATTACCTCTTTCTCAATTTTGAGGACTATCCGGTTTCCTCCCTAGAGATTGGGGAGGTGGCCGAGGCCGTGAGCCTCCATCAGGAGCTCTATGGCAGGGAGCCCGAGTTCATCTTTCTGGACGAAGTTCAGGGGCTGAAAAAATGGGAGACGCTTGTTTACACCCTCTACGAGAAGAAGAGATACTTTCTTTTCATAACCGGTTCGTCCTCCAAGCTCCTGAGCAGGGAAATCGCCACCCAGCTCAGGGGCAGGGCAGTTTCAACCCTTGTCCTCCCCCTATCTTTTCGGGAGTTCCTGATGTCCAGGGGTGAGCTACCGAAAGAGCCTCTCTCCACCAGGGCGGAGAGCTCGGTGAGGGGACTGCTGAGGGCGTACCTGGCGGATGGGGGCTTCCCGGACATCGTCTTCACCTCTGTGAACCGGAAGGCCTTTTTCAGGGACTACCTCGACCTCGTCGTTTTCAAGGATGTGGTGGAGAGATTCGGGATAAAGGAACCCCACGTGGTGCGGCTCCTGATAGCCCACCTCCTCTCCTCCTTCTCCGGGGAATTCTCGGTGAACCGGGTTTTCAACTCGCTCAAATCGGGGGGGATAAAGGTCAGCAAGAAAACCCTCTACGGGTATGCGGATGCCCTGGAGGAGGCCATGTTCTGTTTCTTTCTGCCCAAGTTCTCTCCCTCTCTGAGGAAGAGCTTCCTAAGCGTGCCGAAAGTTTATCTTAACGATCCGGGCCTGATCAACCACTTGATGACCACAAAGCTCGATGAGGAGATTGGGAAGCTGATGGAGAACACGGTTTTTCTCGAGCTGAAGAGGAGAGGGGAGACGGAACTCTTCTACTGGAGGGATCACCAGGGGAGGGAAGTTGACTTCGCGATAAGGGAGGGTGCCTCGACCAAGAAGCTGATTCAGGTGACCTACGCCAGCAGCAGGGACGAGGTGGAGAGAAGAGAGCTGGATGGGATCCTGAAGGCGGGCAGGGCCATGGGGTGCAAGGAGCTGGAGGTCATCACCTGGGATTATGAGGAATCGGTCGAGCTGGAGGGGAAGAGGGTGAGGTTCGTGCCCCTCTGGAGATGGCTGTGCTCTCCGTCCTAAAATTCCGTAACGAACCCTACACCGGCTTCACGGGATTTTTTCTGCCTCCACGATGACCTCGCCGCGACCGCCTGCCACTCAGCCGTCGGCTGCATCTGCCAGCAGTCGGCGGGGACGTGCCCCGTGGCGCTCCACCTCTCAGTTGCTCCTCCGGATGGAGCCAGCTCATTTTTCGGCGCCGATGTGTCGGTTCAATTCCTTGATCAGCTCTGCAACAAGCTCCCGCTGCCTGTGCGACTTCGAGTCTGCAGCGACGGCCCTGAGCCGGTCGTTTAGCCGAAGCAGATGCCCATACTCCTCTGCGATCTCCGAAACGAGCTTGCTGGGAGCAGGCATTTTTCCTCCGCTCACGAGAGCCCTCAGATCATCCCAGTTGTACCTATTCACCGTGATTTTCTCCAGAAGGGCCTTTGGGTCAAACGGGGCCCTCACATTCCAAAGCTTGAGGACCACGAGCATCCTCACAAGTTCGCGATCATGGGGCACGCGTGACATCAGATACATGTCATAGATATCGCGTGCGCTCGTTCTCTGAAAAGCTGCCCTTATCTTCTCCGCGAGGAGTTCCTCGATGCGAAGGCACGGTACCTCAAAAGGTCCGAATTCCATGTACCTGAAGTAGAGCTCATCCTGCAGGGGCAGGCTGCGTGGGGGCAGGAAAGGCCTTTCCCTGAAGCTCGCCTGAAACCAGAAGTTCGCCCTGTTCCAGGAATGCTCATACGCTATGAGGGCTCCATAGGACGGAAGGATCTCCTCCCGCACGTACTCGTCTTCCATCGTGAAGGTTATTCCGTAATGGGTCTTCCCGTGAAGCAACTCCCTCAGTAGGCATGAGAATTTGCCGGGGGAAATCCCAACTGCCGTGAAATCCAGATCCATGGAGAATCTGCCCGTTTTGCCAAGGTAGATTTTCCTCAGGCAGGTGCCTCCCTTAAAAACGAGACGATGAAACAGCCGGCTATCACGGAGGGCCTTGAGAACGTAGGTGAGTACCACGTTCCTTTCTGCGACGATCCTGTCCACTCTGCCTGCCTGGGCGTAGTGATCCACCTGCCTCTGGTCGATCATCGCGTTCACCAGACCGCGGATTCCGCCAGCAGCCGCTCTCTGGACACGTTCTCCAGAACGCGCCATGTCCTGTTGAAAACACCCCTGCAACCGAACCTGCTGGGGGGGGCTATGTAGATGGACGAGCGCCCCACATGCTTTCGAAGGGTGGCGGTCAGCTGGCTGGAAAGTCCACATCCCAGTTTCTGCTGGAGCAGCTCAGAAAGAAAGCCCAGCCTCTGGATCAGCGTGCTTGAGTCCATCCGTATCGCGTAATCAACTAGCTTCTGGTGATCGGACCTGCGAAGCGCAGACCGAAGTATCGCCACCACTTCTCCCATGCCGCCCGCATACGCCGGCTTGTCGAGACAGTCTACAACGGTCTTCTCCAGCTCCGCAATCCGCACCTCTGCGCCGTTCACCTTTAGCGTGGTGTAACCAAAGAACTTTCTTTCCGAGAGGGTGACGAACTTAAACGTGCTGTTCCGCCATTCGAACCCTCTCTTACGCTTGGTCGTGCAGATGAAGATAACGTGACGCAGCTGGGTGGTGAGCCCGTAATGCGCTGCGGCGGTTGCATAGCTCAGGTAGTAAGGCTCGATGAGGTGACATGCAACCAGAAACGGGTTGAGCGGGGGAACGGCAGCCTCACCACGCTCGGCCGGGATGAACAGGTAAAGGCCACGCTGAACTCTCTCGAGCCAGCGCTTTCTTTCTAGCCTGTGCATCAGCTTCCGCGCCACCGTGTCATCGCACCTGAGATACCTCTTAACATCTGCCGGTGTTACGACGCTCTTCTTCTCCCATTCCAGCCCCATCACAAGCTTCGACTCAAGGCCTGAAAGCGTCCGCCTCATGATTAGGTACTGGGACGAGCCTTCTTATAAATTTTTCTACAATAATTCCATTTTAAGGAATTTTCATTTAAATTTTTATAATTACCAGGATACAGCATACATCAGACGCCACAGACTATTTTTTGCTTTCCCCGTGCTCCTCTTTAGACCCTATCCAAGAGAATCCGCTTGCCCATTATTGAACAGCCGTGGTGCCGGCTCCCCACGTTTTTCAACGAGCTCCCAATCTCCCAATTGCACAACCCGCCGATTTTTTGGTTTGTTTTTTGAGTAAAACCCGAGCAGTCAAGTTCTAGGGCGCCCTATGTCGGGGCCCTTATCGTGGCGCTCCACCTCTCAGTTGCTCCTCCGGGTGGAGCAACAACCGTGATCGTGACTGACCTGTTGCCGACCTCGATGACGTGAGCGCCCGGCGTACCCATGGCGCCCCTGAACTGGGCATTCTTTATCTCACCAGGCTGCAGATCGACCGAAAGGGTGTGCTTAACCTCCCCGTCTATCCTCAGCTGCGCCTGGTATGTGCCGCTCTTACTTCCGGTGTTCTTCAACGCTGCAACCACCTCAATTGTCTCTCCGACCATCGGCTGCTGCGGGGAAACCGTAAGCGAGAGGACCTCAACGCTGAACTCGCCTCCCGACTGGCCGCCTCCCGAGGGCTGCTGATTCTCCCCGGGCGCCTGGGAGGCTATCAGGTATATCGCGGCCGCAGCTATCACAACAAGAAACAGGGCCTCAGCGACTCTCCTCAAGCGATCCTCTCCTCACCTTCCCGAACTGCACCATACTTTTTCATTTTCTCCCTCGCAATAAAGGTTATCCCCCCTATTGGCGAGAGGACCCTCGGCTCCAGCTCCTCCACGAACCTGCTCGCCGGGGCGCCGAGCTGCCAGAGATCGACGTATATCAGCCCCAACGGACAGACGCCGTCCTCGCTCAAACGCTTTATGTGAGCATCCGGCTCCAGCACATATACGTTCGGCTTCACGTCCTCCCTCGGCCTGAACATCCGCCTCACCGTGTCAGCATCCCCGTACACGAAGACCTCCCCGTACTTCGTCGGGAGCCTTCCCATCCTCCTCCTGAACCCGGAATACGCGGTGAACGTCACCTTGCCCGAGAGCTGCCTTTCAATCTCCTCGACAGCGTATGGGGCGTGCGTGGCGTAGGTGATGTCCGCCGGGAGGTTCCGGTCGAATGCCCAGTAGAGGAGGGCGCGCCTGGGATCCGTGAGCCTGAATCCCAGGGGTTTTATCTCAACCGCCCCGAGCTGCCTGAGCCTTGTGATGAGCGGATTCACGGTTCCGACTGAGAGCCCGCAAGACTTCGCGAGCTCCCTCTGGTTGAAAAATCTTTCACCCCGCGTGTGAAACCTGTGAAAGATCTCCAGCAGGACCCTGTTGTTCTTCTTCATCAGACCGAAAAATCCTCTGTGCGAATGTATATAATGGATATCCTGGTGCCGCGCACGGGCACTGCTTTTTCGTCACCTCAATGTCGACAGGACCCTCTCCCTGAACTTTTTCTCATACCTCTTCAGGTACGTTTCCAGCCTCTTTCTGTCTATTCTCCCCCTGAATCCCTCCACCATGTCCGCCCTCAGCTCTCCGAAGTAAACCATGTCGATCAGCGTTTTTTCCACATCGCTCACGGGCAGGAGGAACTCGCCGCTGGGAAGATGTTCGTATCCGAAGAAGTACTCCGGAGATATTCTTCTAACCCAGACGTTCTGCCCCAGCACCTCCCTCACCCCCGTCCGAACCTTTCTCGCTGTGATTATGATCGGGTTCGTCTCCTGCTCCCAGAGATCGTGAAAGCTCATCGCATCCTGCAGCCCGAGGTATGCGGGCCTCATGCAGTAAACTAGGAGGGACGGATCCTCGTGGACAGTGTAGTACCCCTTTGTGATCTTCCGCATCTCACCCCTCCTCAGCAGGTAGCTGACGACGGTGTGCGCATAGTTTCGACTCGGGAGAAGCGCGCTTATTGAGCTCATGTTTGCAACCGGTGTCCTCCTGAGGTACTCCCTGACGCGGTCGATGTATTTTCCCCTCATCTTACCACCGTCCTCAGATACTCGAGGATGTCGTCCTTGGACGGCACCGCACCGAACATTATCAGCGCCCTGAGCTCGCCCTCATCGACAGGATCTGGAAACTCGCGGAGAAGCCTCCCCAGCTTCGGCTTCAGCCGCTCTTTTTCGGCGACGTGCCTCAGCATGAAGAAGATATCATAGAGGTCCCTGATTTTTCTCCGCTGGAGGTAAGCGCCAATCTTTTCCCTCACTATCTCCTCGGGGGTGAGCGTGAAAACGTTGAAGAGAGATCCCTCGTAGGTCTCGTATTCTCTTATGATGCCATTAACCTTCTTGAAAACCGCCTCAAACCTCACCAACGTCCTTTCAAGGCTCAGCACACAATAAATGGAATTTTGAGTCATTCTCCTCTTAATGACCCGAAATCCGCCCCTCTCCAGCTCCTCCAGAAGCCTTTCCACCTTTTCGATGTTCTTTTCTATGTAAGCGTCGACATCCTCGGAAAACCTGTTGCCGGAATAACAGCGCCATATTGCCGTTCCACCGTGGAGAACCGCCCTCGGGAATATCCTGTACAGAGTTTCCACTACGATATCCTGCAACCTTGCTATCTGCCTGTGCCTCTCCCTCCTCATCCTCCTGCATAGCGGTAGCCTCCTCTCCATGTTTCCTCCCATGTAAGTTAACCAAAGATATAAAAATATATATGTTTGGTTGTTTAGCGGTTGCAAGGCAAAACTTTACCTAGGGGCATCTGTTGTTTATGCCAGGCTGGGGCGGACGCATGCTTCGCTAAGTTCCTGGCGATGTAAAATAACCTCGTCAATCCATCCAGGTCCGGCTTCAGGCCGAGATGCTCCAGAGTCCGCCTGATCCTGTCCCCTCTTGAGAAATTGCGCACGAAGTTCTGGACCTGAAAGAAGCGGTCGCCCCTCTCCAGATTTTTCACGCCCCGCATGGAACGGATCTTGGGAGCGATCTCCGAGTGATAGCGCTCGATCTTGTTGTTGCTCGGGAGGATGACGCCTCCGCCGTGGGGGACCAATTTCCCCTCGAAATGGGCACGGACGTGCCTCGTGCGTCTGCCCAGGACTCTGACTCCGCGCTCGTAGCCAGGACAGTCATCTGTGACGACGATGTCCGGCGAGAAACCAGCCTCCCCCTCCGCACGCCTCAGCGCCCTTTTGATGACCTCGGTGTTCCTGGTCGGGGCCAGGTGGCTCGCGACGACGTTGCCCTCCGAATCGAGGACTGTTATCTGGTAGGCCCATTTCCGCTCCCCGCGCTTCCACCGCTCCGACGGCACGCGCCTGTGTGGAACGAACTTTCCACGTGCCACACCCTGGAGAACCGGATTCCCTAGCGCCTGGCGATCTTCCTCACAGAATGGTCAAACCTCTGGACCCACCGACCCACAGACGATGGGGAGACCCTGATCCCGAAGAGCCCGAGCATGTCGGAGACCTGATAGGTCGACAGAGGGTACTTCACGTAGAGCAACGCCGCCGTCAGGACATCCTTCTCCTCCTTTCTCAGGTACCAGAAGGGCGTTCCCGCGCGTTCGTTGAATTTCCTGCCGCAGGACTTGCACTTGTACACCTGACGGCCACTCCTGCTGAGGCCGTTTTTCCAGGAGCCCGCACCGCAGGTCGGACATTTGGGGTTAGTCTCGCTCATCCACATCACCTCTCGGGGTTTTTCACCCCCTGCCCCGGCCAGCATCCAAAAGCAATATGGGATAGGTAAAATTATGCCTCAAAGGTAGCGCAAAACCGTATGACGAAAAGTATAAATAAACATTTTGCGTAATACAGTATAAGGAAAAGAGAACATGTCGTCATTCGAAATTCACATCAGGAAGTACCGAATGTTCCTGAGAGACGCAACGAATGAGCAGAACTCGGAGCCAACTAGAATAGAGGCGTTTTTTGAGGCAGCATTCCACCTGATTGAAGCGGTGGCAGCAAAAAACAGAATTCACATAAACAAACACAAGCTCGTGAGGGATGCGCTCGAGTTGAATAAAGGGATATTCGGGGATGACTCGGAAAGGATCTGGCGAGCGTTTCAAGAAATAGAGAACCAGATCCGGCCTGGACAGGCCTACGGCGGCGCCATCAACGGCGAGGCGTTGGAGAGAACCCGGGAGCTGGTGGAGATCATCACGAGCCTCTGCGAAAAGCGTTTGGGTTCCGATACAGTATTACGAAAACACCGGGAAGAGGTCTTTCGTGCCCGTGAGGCGAGAAGATGATCCAGAAGGAGTTCAAGGATCTGGTGTTTGAGTTTACAAAAAGGATTTCCGATATCCCAGGAGTTCAGTCCCTAATCCTTTTTGGCTCGGTAGCCAGAGGAGAGGCCGAGGCGGGGAGCGATGTGGATTTTCTTGTGATCTCAGACACAAGTGAACCGCCGGACAGAGAACTTCGGAAGCATGTGGGTGAAATCGCCCTGGACATAGAGAAGAAGTTCGGCAGGGGGATATCACTCATATTCACGAACAAAAATTTTGATGGACTCGACAGGCAATTCATCGAGGAAGTCTTCAGAGAGGGCCTGATTCTTTACGGAAGAACTATGCGAGTGGATGCTGAAAAGTTGAAGCTGGAGCCGTACTCGCTCGTGTGTTTTTCCCTTAAGAAAATTGGTAGGCAGGATAAGATGAGGCTCAAAAGGGCGCTCTACGGCCACAGGACAGTGAAACGACACAGGGGAAAAATCTACAGAAGTGAGGTTTCTGGGCTGATTGAAAAGTTGGGCGGTAGAAGAACCGGCATAGCATCCGTCCTCGTTCCGGCGAGGAGCCTGAGAGAGCTGACGGAAGTACTGGATAGATTTGGAGCGGAATACGAAAAGCTGGACGTCTGGATCTCTCAGGTTTAGGATTGGAAGGGCGTTTCCAAAACGTGCCAATTTGAACCGCGTGCGACTTAGTGGGCGCTTTCTACGCCGACACGCTCGTATAAAATTCTGGCCCTGGGATGTTCGAAAAAATGTAAAAATGTGGGCCGTTAGACTTGATAAGAACTGAAAATAAATCCGATTTGACGCAGCCGACGCCGACTCAAATCTGAAAAGTACTGGTCCTTCACCGGGTGCCCTGCGCGAACTTGAACTTCGGCATCAGCCTGGTGGCGGGTATCCTCTTCTTCATCAGCTCCCCGGCTATCTCCTTCAACGCCTGGCTGGCGGGCGAGTCCGGGTACATAGCGATCACCGGCAGATCCCTCCTGAACGAGTCCTCGACCAGCTCGTCGTCGGGCACAACGCCCAGCAGGGGCCCCACGAGCTCCGCCTGCCTGACCAGGTCATCTGCGCCGCCCCTGGGAACCCTGTTCACGACCACTCCGACCCCCTCTATGCCCATCAGCTCCTTGAGGCCGGCCGCGGTCTGGCTGGCTGAGAGGATGGAGTCCACGTCAGGGTTCACGACGTAGAGAAGCGCATCCGCTATGGCGGTGAGGATGAGGTGCTCGAAGCTAACGGAGGCCGGCGTGTCAACTATTATGTACGAAAACCTTTTCCTCAGCGTGTCAAGCATCCTCTCAAATCTTTCCACGGTGTTCTCAACGAAGCTCACGATGTCCCTTCCGCCCGGAGGAAGGAACCTCCCTCCCGCGGGCAGGACCGCGAGCCTGGGAAACATCGGCCTGCCCCCGGAAACGAGCTGGCACCTGTATATCGCATCTGCCAGGCTGTGCTTTCCTGCCATCACGTCCGCGAGCGTGACATCCGCGTTCGGGCACATCTTCAGCTCCACCGTCCTGACGTGTGTGTCGCCGTCCACCAGCAGGACCATCTCCTCCTGAAGCCTGCTGAGCCAGGCAGAGACGTTCATGGCGACGGTGCTCTTTCCAACGCCTCCCTTCGTCCCTATTATCGAGATGATCGGCATGCCCTCACCCGCTGGATTTCCTCCAACGCTCGAAGAGGCCCTTCAGCTCATCCTCCAGATCTGCGCGCGCCCTGCCCGCGAATTGACGCAGCTGGATCCTGACCTCATAGTTCTTCCTTATGATCTTGGCACCTCTGGGCGGAGAGGGGACGATCTCAGATGCCACCAGCCCGGCCTCCTCGAGCTGGGAGATGTGGTAGCGCAGGAGGGGATTCGTGATCTTCTTACCGAAAACCTCGCTGGCCCTCTTCGCCAGCTCCGACTGCCTGACCGGGCCCTTCTCCAGCTCCATGTATATCCACTGTCTGAGCGAATCCGAGAGGGCCTCAGCCACCCTGAACGCCTCATCCGTGCTCAGGGTCCTCCAATCCTCCTCCAAAAAGAGCTTCTCCTTTCCCTCCTTTCTGACCTCCATTCTCTCATTTAAAAATTGAAAGCTACTTATATAAAAATTTATTTATACTTTGGCGCTTTTTCCGACATCAGCTCACTGTCGAGCAGCCACCTCCAGAGTGGGGCGTAGATGATCCTCCTCCCATCAACCCCCTCTTCTCCCTCAAAATCCTCAGTCGGTTCTCCCCCGAGCTTCTGACCCGGAGGTTGCCGCCATCAGCTGACTGCATGGCGCAGCACCATCGCTTCACGCGGCGGCCCTTCATCTGACGGC
>Ga0123519_10007110_pt1 | contig 17447 bp, 21 predicted proteins | sample YelNatPaOPRAMG02_FD_87396 | JGI IMG/M metagenome (GOLD analysis project Ga0123519, IMG submission 87396) | Hot spring microbial communities from Yellowstone National Park - Yellowstone National Park OP-RAMG-02 (version 2) | ecosystem: Environmental > Aquatic > Thermal springs > Hot (42-90C) ... | reverse complement strand
CTGTACGAGCAATTTTTTCCAAAAGAGGAAGGATATCCTTTAAAGAAGAAATCTTTTTTTCATAAATCAATATATAAGGATCCTCTAAAACGCATTCCATCCTCTCGGTATCGGTAATAAAATAAGGGGAAAGATATCCCTGATCGAACTGCATCCCTTCCACTACCTCTAAAGAAGTATGCATAGATTTTGCTTCCTCTACAGTAATCACTCCGTCTTTGCTTGACTTTTCCATAGCGTCTGCTAAAAGATTGCCTATAGAAGCATCGCCATTGGCAGCAATAGTAGCAATCTGAACAGTTTCCTTCTTTTCCTTTACGGGTTTAGCGATCTTTTTTAATTCCTCTATTACCACTTCTACTGCTTTATCTATGCCTTTTTTTAAACTCATCGGATTTGCTCCAGCAGTAACATTTTTTAATCCTTCTTTATATATAGTGTAAGCAAGCAAAGTAGCAGTGGTGGTCCCATCGCCTGCAGTATCAGAAGTTTTTTCCGCCACTTCTTTGACCAATTCTGCCCCCATATTTTCATAAGGGTCTTCTAATTCTATCTCCTTCGCTACGGTTACACCATCTTTGGTAATAGTAGGGGCACCAAACTTTTTATCTAAAACTACATTTCTTCCCCGCGGACCCAAAGTAACTATTACTGCTTGGGCTAACTTTTCTACGCCGTTTAAAATTTTCTGTCTTGCCTCCTGAGAAAAAAGAAGTTGCTTTGCCATAAATCAACCACCTCCTTTAAGTTTATTTCTTAATAATTGCCAAAACATCCTCTTGGCGAATAATCAGATGCTCTTCGCCATCAATTTTTATTTCTGTACCTGCATATTTACTATAAAGCACATGATCCCCTTCTTTAACCTCCAAAGGAATCAATTTACCGCCTTCGTTAACTTTACCTTTACCTACCGCAATAACTTTTCCTTCTTGGGGCTTTTCTTTAGCAGTATCTGGAAGAATAATTCCACCTTTGCTTTTCTCTTCTGCCTCTAAAGGTTTTACTAAAATCCTGTCTTCTAAAGGAATAATTTGCATATCCCATCCCTCCTTTTTTAAAAAAAATAATTAAATATCAATTGCTAATATTGGGCTCAGGCATGCGGAAAATAATATAATACAACTTAAATCATTTTACCTCTACTTTAATCTGCTTGGGCTTTACTTCCTCAGCTTTAGGAATAATAATCTCTAAGACTCCATCCTTGTAAGTTGCTTTAACGTTGTTGATATCCGCATACTGAGGAAGTCTTAAACTCCGACTGAAAACACCATAGAAACGCTCAACGCGGTGATAATTTTTGTCTTTTGCTTCTTCTTCGCGTTTTTTCTCACCTTTAATAGTAAGAATATCTCCGGAAATGGAAATATCGATATCGGATTGCTTTACTCCGGGAAGGTCTGCTTTAATAATAAGATTATCTTTATCCTCCGCAATATCTAAAGAAGGCAGCCAACTACCTTCTTTAGAAACCTTCTCCGGTAAAGCAGCAAAAGAATCTTCAAAAAAATTTCTAAATTCTCTTTCTAAATCCAAAAGTTCTCTGAAAGGATCCCATTCTTTGCCTCTCCATTTTATTAATGCCATATCTACCACCTCCTTTCTTTTTTATTAAAAAAATGTATGCCTGAGCCCAATATTAGCACTCTACTTAAAAGAGTGCTAATAAAAACTCAAAAAAAATCTACCTCTCTTTTTCTAATTCTAAAATCATTTTTATACCCTTTAAATTAACTCCTTTTTCTTCCATAAGATAATGAATGTATTCTAATTTTTTAATATCTCGCAATGAATAAAGCCTGCTTTTTTTGCCTACTCTTTTAGGACACAGAATGCCTGCCTTATCCAGTTGGCGTAAAGTCCATACCGGCAAATCTACGAGTTTGCTTACCACACTGATGCCATATACTGGTTCGTCTGCGCTAATTTGAATATCAAATAAGGGCATTTCATTTCCTTATTTTCACAAAAAGTATAGCATAAAGTTAAAAATTTGTCAAGATATTTTAATAAAAATTTTTAGAAAATCTAATTTTGTTTTATGTCTTTAATTTTCAATAAGTTATGTGCTAAACTTATCGGTAAATTTGCTTCGATTTTTATTTCTTTATCAGAAAAAGAAATTTTTTTAATCTTTCCTTGTTGATAAATAAGACTTACCAAATCCATTCGATTAACCGGTAACTTTGTCTTTATAAATACCAGATGGGATTTTAAATGGTTTTCTATCTCTTTTAGAAGTAAATCTAAATTTATTTTTGATTTTGCAGAAATAGGTACTGCCAGCGGAAATTTCTTTTGATATTCCTCTATAATTTCTCTATTTGGCAAAAGGTCAATCTTATTAAGAGCAATAATACAAGGAGTTTGTCCTGCTCCCAATTCTTTCAATACTCCACTTACTACCTCATAATAAACATCTATCAAAGGAGAAAAAACATCTAAAACATGAATCAGTAAATCTGCTTCTTGGACTTCTTCTAAAGTGGCTTTAAATGCCTCAATTAAGGTATGGGGAAGATTATATAAAAAACCTACCGTATCAGTCAATACAATCCTTTGCCCATTCGGTAATTTTAACCCGCGACTTAAAGGATCCAAAGTAGTAAATAAACGATTATCCACTACTTGATTTGCATAGGTAAGCGCATTAAGTAAAGTAGATTTTCCTGCATTGGTATATCCTACTAAAGCAACAGTTAATACCTCTTTGTCTTTACGCTCCTTACGGATTATCCGTCGATGTTGGCTAATTTCCCTGAGGTATTCCTTTAGTTTAGCGATTCTTCTTTTTATTTTTCTGCGGTCCACTTCCAACTTTTGTTCTCCTGGACCGCGCGTACCAATACCTCCTCCCAATCGAGAAAGCATAATCCCTTTACCCACCAAGCGCGGAAAAAGATACTCTAACTGCGCCAATTCCACCTGTGCTTTTCCTGCCGGGCTTAAAGCATGCCGGGCAAATATATCCAAAATAAGCTGGGTACGATCAATGGTTTTCCTACCTACAATCTCTTCTAAATTCCTCTGTTGAGTGCCAGAGAGGTCGCAACTAAAAACCACCGTATCAATCATCTTCTCCTGACACATCAAAAAAATCTCCTCTGCCTTCCCCCTGCCAATATAAAGATTGGGAGTGGGCTGGGGAATTTTACAATAAATATTATCGATAACTTTGCCTGCGCAGGTATCCACTAATTGGGCTAATTCTCTGGCAATATCCTCGATGCTAAAAATACTTTTTTCTGATTCCAATTTTACGGTTACCAAAAGCACCTTTTCCATTTTTATATTTTTTTCAAAATTTCTTTTACAACTTCCTCATCTTTCTGACGGGATTTTATTTTAATCCATTTTATCCGCTGGTCTTTCTTGAACCAAACCATTTGTTTTTTAACGAGTCGTTTTGTATTAAGAATAAGCATCCTTTTTGCATCAGTTAGACTATATTTTCCTTCTAGATAGTCAGCGATCTCTTTTATCCCTAATGCCTGTTTAGCAGTATCGCTTAATTGAAGCCTTAACAGTGATTTAACCTCATTTACTATCCCGGCCTTAAACATCTGCTCTATCCTTTGTTTTATCCTTTTATAAAGTTCGGATTTTGTTCTTAATAAACCAAAAATTTTTACCTCATAATCATCGATAATCCCTTTTGCTTTCTTCTGCCACACAGACAAAGGTATACCACTTAAACGGTATACCTCCAAAGCCCTTATTACTCTCTTTAAATCATTAGGATGAATTTTTTGCGCGCAAAGAGGGTCTACTTCCTGCAACTCTTTATATAAGGCTTCGTTCCCTGATTCCTTTGCCTTCTGATAAAGCCTTTCCCTTATGCTTTTATTACGATAAGGAAAAGAAAATATCCCGTCTAAAATAACCTTAAAATAAAACCCTGTTCCACCCACCAAAATAGGGATTTTGTCTTTCTTGGTAATCTGGCGGATTTTAGAAACCGCCTCCCTCCTAAACTTGGCTACATCATAATTCTGCGTAGGCAGAACATGCCCAACCAAGTGATGTGTTACTTTTTTTTGTAAATCCTTAGGGGGATGATTACTCAGTATTGGCATCCCTTTATACACCTGCATTGAATCGCAAGAAATTATTTCGGCATTTATGCGCTGAGCTAATTTTGCGGCGATCTCGCTTTTTCCGCAAGCAGTAGGTCCTACCAAAAAAATTACCTTCTTTTTCATTTTTTTTAAATTCAAGAACTCGTCTTTTATTATTTTTATATCCGCTAAATTGCGGGTCTTTTCCAAAGCTATCAAAAATTCCTTTTTTGCCTGCGCTTTATCGCCTAAACCTTTATAACTTTTGCCTAATTCAAAATGTCTGATTTTTAGGGTTCATTTAAGTTATAATAAACTTCTCCTAAAATATTTAAAAAAACAGATTTTTTGGCTCTAATGACAGTATGTTTTTGCCCCCCCCCTTTAAAACTTTATGATAATTTAAATTTTCTTTATAATCCACTATTTCTTTTAAACGAGATGTCAATATCTGCTCTTCATTTAACTGCTTTTTATTTATGTGGTTCAATTTTAAATTAAAGGCAAAAGGCATAAATATAATTATTAGCGCGGTAGTTATAAAATTTAAAAATTTTTTTTGAAAAAACATATCTAAAACCTGCGATAAACCAAAACCGGAAAAAATAATCATAAAAGGAACAACGCATTCTATAACGCGCAGCAACAAAAAGACAATTATACTAAAAGAAAAGGAAACAATGCCAGCGCAACTGCGGATATTTTATTAAATAATTTCCGGCAGATAAAATAAATCAAGATACCATTAAACGTGCCTAATAAAAACTGCAAAATATATATAAAAATTAAATTGTAATTAAATACTTTCAAGAAAAAAGCCAAAAAGTATGCATACAATGGCAACTTCATAAACACCTTATCCCCCACCAAAAGGTCTCCTTGGGCGATCTCCTTTGCCCAATAAGATAATGATAACTATCGGAATTTTTTAAAACTGGAAAATAATGCTGAAGGGCTTTGTATTGGTCTAAATAAATAAAACGCAATGCCAATCCGTAAACAAATACCACAGAAAGAAAAATAAATTCTTTGCGAATTTTAAATAACGAGTCCTTAAGAGATTTTGCCATGGATATGGCTTTTATTTTTAAAAACTGCTTTCTGATAATCCAAAAGGAGACGATGTCTTCTTTCCTTTTCTTTTAAAGAAACATCGTCTTGTAATTTTTGCGCTGGAGTATAAGGGCGCACTGAATATTTAAAAATATAGGCAAAATCAAAAGCGGATTTTTTCATTAAATCAAAAGTATCCTGAAAATCCTCTTCGGTCTCGGTAGGAAAACCAACCATTATATCTGTACTTAAGATGCCATTTTTGACAATCCTGCGGTATTCTTCTACTAATTCTAAATAATAATTCCTCGTATAACCGCGGTGCATTAAATTTAGAATTCTATCTGAACCGGACTGCACAGGAAGATGCAGATATCTCTTAAGCTTTGCTAAATCTGCCATGGCTTTAAATAGGTCTAAGGAAGTATCCTTGGGATGCGAAGTAATAAAGCTGAATTCCTTTATACCCAAAATAGCATCTACCTGTTCTAAAAGTTTTATAAAGTCAACATCTTCATATTGATAAGCATTCACATTTTGTCCAAGAAGGGTAATTTTACTTATTCCTTTATCCGCTGCTTCTTTTATCTCTTTCAGTATATCTTTATAATTCCGGTTCCTTAAAGGTCCGCGCACAAAAGGGACGATGCAATAAGAACAGAAATTAGAGCATCCTTCAGAAATTACTATATAGACATGCTCTTTATCTTGATAGAATCCCGTATGGTAGATTTCTTCCGGGCGCACGCTGCCATCTGTTTCCCAGATTTTTAAATCAAAAGGAAATCTGGCGGCAACCGGTGTTCTGTGACTAATGATATTTTCTATTATTTCGGGAATATTATGGATATCCGATGGACCAACCACAAAATCTACCCACGAAGCTTTTTCAAAGATCTTCTCTTTATAGGCTTTTGCCATACAGCCTACAAGCCCAATTATAGGCTTAGTTCGTAGTTTATAGTTCGTAGTTAGTAGTTTTTTATCGATGAACTTTGAACTATCGACTGTGAACTTTTTATACCTTCCCAATTCTGACCAAACCTTATCCTCGGCATGCTTGCGCACAGAACAGGTATTAAAGATTATTATATCGGCATCGCTGGGATTATTGGCTAGTTCATAGTTTCTATTTCGTAGCAAGCCAGCAATAACCTCTGAATCCCTAACATTCATCTGACAGCCGAAAGTCTGGATAAAGACTTTTTTTACTCTATCGTTAAAAACCATTCTTTAAACGAGTGGAAATCCGAGTGTAACAATTTGTCCATCTGACAGCCCAGAGTACGGATGAATACTTTTTTGTTGCGAATTCTTGTTTCATAGTAAATCATAAATTTTTTAGGTCTTGATGTTCTTCATTCAATGTTTTAAAAAATGCAATTCAATTCATCATTGAGAATATACATCACCTAAAAAATCTGGTCAGTAAAGCCATAATAATTATACATCGTGGCATATCCAACATAATAATTACCTTTGGAAAAGAAAACAGATGGGATAAGAAACTCGTTTATATTGCTACCTGCTGGCCCTGATTCAAGAGGAGAGTAGAAATAAACACCTCTTTTTATTGTTGTTAAAATGCCTTTTTTCTTGAGTCCGAAAATCAGTTGTTTTCTTAAGGACTGATTGAATTTAAACCACTCATCAAACTGCTCTTTGGTAACGATGGATACCTTCTCGTATGAAAGCCTGGCTATGACTTGCGTTTCTTTAGGTCCGAGATATTTGTCTATTGTATTGTCTTGCATATTGGTTATTTGATAAATAATTATCGTAAATTTACATACGATACAAGTTTACGCCTTTTTAAATCTTTGTCAAGGAAATAACACAAACCAAAACTTTTCCTACTGTACCACTTTCAATCTAAATCACTATCCCTTTAGAATGCCTAAAAATCATATCGCGGTATTTGCACTTACCTTTACCAAATCTTGCTCAAATACAGCACGATAGCGGTATAATACACTCCCATCGGTCAACAAAAAGTTTCGATATACAGGACTGGCTTCTTTTTCTCGGAACTACTTGAATCTTCTCGAATTGGCATTTATCTGCCCTTTCTCATTTTCTTTTAGATAACTTTTAAACGGCTCATAAAGTTCGTAATTCACAATTTTAAAATTATCTATTTTTATCCACCTAAATATTAACCGTACCAAATCTTTCCTGTCTTGGGGATCCAGGCTTCGTTTTGTTTCTTTAAAATTGCTTATCACTTTCTGAAGAGATAGAGAAGGTACTGCTGGGAACGTTCTTTTTTTATTAATTTTATTCCCAGTAAATTTAATTGCCTCTTTAGCTTCTGCTCTTCCTCCTTTAATGCGACATTCTTGTTCTTATATATATCTATGCCTATTTCATTATCCAAATAGACTTCGGTAAGCTTACTTTGTTTTATTGACAACTTTCCAGCTCTTTCTTAACTAGATCTATCTGCTGCTGGATTGCCTCATCCGGTTCGGCCTGTGCCTTAATAATATTGTCAATACGTCTTGAAATAGTAATTGTTGTATAAAAAGCCCCTCCGAAAGTCTCTGTTTCTGTAAAAGAATACTGACCTTCTTTTATGGATTTAAGGTAACTCTGGTAGATTTCTCCAGGCGTAGAAATATAATTCGTCTCCACATCATCAAGAACCTGATAATTGACTGTCCTAAGCAGCGAATTATACCCTGAGCCGAATTTTTCCTTATACCACTGAGATAGGATTAAGGCATTATAAACATCCCTTAAGTCAGCATAGCTGTAGGCTTCATTAACTTTTTTGTTTAACTGAGGTAAGACTAACTCCTCTATAAGAGCGGATGCAAAATCCTGCAGCTTTTTTACTCTTTTGTCTTTATAAATTATCCTCTGATTCAGGTACGCCGGTTCAAGCTGGACTTTAAGACTACTTTTTGTAATATAAACCTGGTTCTGTTTCTCATAAACTTCTGCTTTGTCCGGAACAATCCAAAGCCGGCTAACCAGTGGTATTCTGTCTGCTGCGCCCAACTCTTGCGCCTTTGCATATAGGCGCCTCCAGAATTCTTTACCTACCTTAGAATTCTGCGGATTAATAATACTGGCCACATCTTCCTTTAGCCTGTAATCAGCATTAAGCATAATCCTGCCTAAATCAGTATCGGCTAAAGCAGGGCTTATGATTCTCTGTGGCTCATCAGGATTAAGATTAACCCAGAAAACATTATCATGCATGGTTAAAGCAATAAACAGATGCTCTAAGGATTTTTGTGCTGCCTTCTTGACATCTACCACTGCCTCAAAATTATCAGCTTTTTGGACTTTGACTACCAATCTTAAATTATGAAAACCTTGGCTACTATCTACATAAATAGAATTGAGCTTAACAGAGCTGAATGCTTCCTGACCAGCGCTGCCAACTGAATTAACCAAGCAAAATAAGAGAATATTTGCAAAAATAAGGGCTAAAACTCTCTTCACCTTACACCCACCTTTCAACTTTATTTAGGAAATCACCTATTCATAAACTATATCATCTAGATAAAAAGTACATCCTGTAGGATTAGATTTTTTTCTCACAAAGAAATAAAAGCCACAACTAATATAAGCTAAGTTTTTATCAGTTATATCTATGGTATATTTTTTCCAATCTTTTGCTAAAACTATTGTTTCGATCTTTGCGGTAGCGGAATCGCGATAATCACCCATTGGCCAGCCCATCCCAAATTCATCTATTATTTCTCCACCTTTATCACCGCGCGCCCAAAATGTGAGTTTGGTTGTGCCTTTAAGATTAAACCCACCACCTTCGATTTGACCCCAATTATTTAAAGGATTTTGCCAATAAATCCCTGCCCAACCTCCACCGTGCGAACCTTTCGCAGAATAGGTAATCTTAATACAAGTTTTGGCAGAATATGGATTGACTATAAAATTATCATCGAGTTTTAAATCTTCATAATCTCCTGTCCAGCTTGATGGGATAAAATGATTGCCAGGATAGTTTTTATCTAAATAAACTACGAAAGGCTTAAATGACTTATTCTTTTCATCCTTAACCGCTTTTGGAGGCGCTTTAATCTCCAAAAATTCTATTGCACTATATTGCCTCTTATAAGGATCTTTAACATCTATGTATCCAGCGCTTGCTAAGAGATGCTGCGTTTGTTTTTCTAATTTTAAAGTTGATGTTATCTGCATCTCTCCTTTTTCATCTGTAAAGCCAGAACCAAATTCTTCTTTCCAACCCAAAGGCGAAAACAAACCATAAGAAATCTTCTCTTTGGGCATTGGTTTATTATTCCAATCGGCTAATCTTATCTTCAAACTTACTATATCGCCTATTGAAAATGCTTGTTTATCAGAGATAATAGATATTTTTATCTTTGGTTTCAATGCCTCTATTTTGTCCGCGATAAAAAATCCAACTGACTTTCTGGTTAAAATGCTACCATTTTTATCTTTGCAAATAATTTCTAATTGGTGTCTTCCTTTCTTTTCCTTTAAGTCCTGGCTTCCTATCCACCAATGGTCATTCTGTTTTTGTAAGATTGTCCATTTTGAATTATCTATCCGATATTTTGTTTCGTGCACTGAATCATCCGAATATATAGAAATTGGTACACTTGAATAATAGATTTCATCTTCTTTGGGCTCAATGATAATTGCTTGATTATATGTCTTTAAATCGTAATAAACTAATCTGGGTATGCCTTCTAAATCGTTTTTTGTGGGAATACCTAATATTCCGTCCCATTCCCAGGGATGGTCATCGTGTGTATTTGGATCGCCCGGATAATGCCAAGTATCTATCCAAGAAACAGTGCAAACTCCGCTTGCGCCTGCAGCAATAGACTGATTAATACTGTCTATATCGCCTTTGGATTGTTCTGATGGCGTATTTCCACCAAAGCCGATATCATTTAATTTCTTTCTTGACACAGAAAAACCGCCTGTTTCCCCGATGAATAAAGGCTTATCCTTGGCATGGTTTTCTTTAATCCATTTCACATATTCTTTAAACCCTATTGCTCTATTTATAGACTCCGGAGTAAACATAAAGACATTGAAGGTCACTACATCCCACAGAGAATGGTCTAAAAAACCTAAGGGTATCCAACTATCCATAGAAACAGGTTTGTTATCTATTCGTTTTATTGTCTCCTTAATTTGTTTAAAGAAATTCAAGGTTCTTTCCTTTCCGGCAAACAAAACTGCTTCTTGGGTTGGCTCCGTAATTACTAAATACATAATCACATTATCAAAATCCTTTGACCAAGAAACTTCTTTTCTTATCTGTTCAAGCGCTTGCTCTACAAACACGCTATCTGAATAATCATGGGTTGGGTCTATCCATATTCCCTGTATGACATAAAGGTCGTATTTCTTTGCCAAAGATAATTCCTCGGGTGAGAGTGCTGCCCAGCTGCGGATTGTATTAAAACCTGCATCTTTTATGCGCTTGAAATCAAAATCTACTAGCTTAAGGCCTACTTTATCTGTACCTGGCCATTGACTAGGACGCCAGCCTGCATAGCCTACTGCATTAATAAAAAATTTTTCTCCGTTTAAATAAAGCCAGTCATCTTTTATTTCTATTTTGTTGCTAAAAGTTTGGCGTGCGAAAGCAAAATTTTCCCTTAATATAACTATAAGTAGCACAAATAATAATGCAAAAATGCGCTTCATCAGAATTCCTCACTCTTTTTGTTATTAATTATACCATCCCTTCCAGAACTTTGTTAGCCCTATTTAACTCTTCAATATATTCTGTATTTAACTTTTCTTTTTCGATAGGTTTAAAGATTAATTGTTTTATTTTATTCTGCTCATCTAAAGCGATGCCTCCCTTTTCATCAGTTACTGCTACAATATAATCCTTTACGTCTTGGGGCAGCTCTTTTGATAGAATTTTGGCTCTTTAGCTAATGCAGCAACGATTAAGCCTAAACTTGACATTGTTTGTGTCTCTTTGCCGCGCTTGACTAAGACATCGACCTTTTTACCCCAGCATCTAACATTATCCTCAAAGATAATCCTGATTGAACCGGCAATCAAATATGGCTCAAGGGTTTTAATAACATAATCCTGAGGGATATCCGGTATAGTAACTAAACTTTCAAGCAAGTCATCGGTTAAACCTAAGACTTTGATGATTTGTTCTTTATTCAAGCTTGGATTAATATTGATCAGTCTTATATGTATATTTTCGGGAATCTCTTTTTTCTCCTTGGCCTGATACAATGAGGCGACCGCTTCTTTAAAACCTATACCTTTTAACTGCGGTGTACCCTTGGAAGTATCAACGAGGGTATCCGTATCAATTTCCAAGGTTATGCCGTCATAGGCCTGGCTTAAGCTGTTTATCGCAGAAACCGCCTCCGGCGAAAGAGACATATTTCCATCTTTATCTACAGTAAAAGCATACTTTCCAAAGTAATCAAGCTGCACCAGATTATCAACGTCCGTATTATCTTGCTCGAATAAGGAAAGTTGTATCTGTTGCTGAGTCGCTTTCTCTGCCTCTTCGGCTTTGACGATTCCCTCCAAAGCCTTTGCTTCCTCGGAATGGACAAACCCTGTCAAACTATCTAATACCTCTTCAATACCAGTTATATCGGTAGCAATAATATTATCAAGGTACTCCTGCTTAACTCCTTCCTTTACCAACAGCGCAGGGACAATTCCGTTTATCTTTGCATGATATAACAAGGATCCGGCTCCTCCGTAATTTAAGGCAATTACTTTTCTATTGTTCTCAAGTGCTGATACAGCTTCATGCAAAGTACCCGCTCTTCCGTTCAAAACAATTAAGGCGTCGGCAACTTTACCCATACCGATCCTGCGCTCAAACATATCATCGCCGAAATGAGCTGTCTTTACCTGACCGTTAGGTGAAATGTCTCCGTAGTCTCTTCCGGCAAACATTCCTTCAGGCAGAAGAATAAAGAATCTGTCTTCTTCTCCGTTGCTTGCTTCAACGACCCCCTGGTAAACATCTACACCTGAAACCCCGCCGGTAAAGACAAAACCTTTGTCTCCCAGATAAACCCTTAATTTCCTCCCTAATTCAACTCCTATCTGAGGTAGGTATCCTTTTGTAGGCGCGACTGCTCCAATAATACCTATTTTCACTCCTAGATACCAAGTGAATATTTATTTATCCTTTAGGTGTTTAATGAGCTTGGCTTCGTTTTCCTGGGCCTCTACTTTGGCGTGGGCATCCTGGATGTGGATGACTAATTTGTGCGGATTGTATTTTGAGGTATACGAGTCTTTGATTATGCCGAGTTCTTGGGGGATTTCAATTGCAGGTGAATCTTGAGATTCCTGTGGGGTGTGCCAATTCTTGGGATTTAATACCTCGGTGGCACCTGCCCAAGAAAGGTCGTAGGAAAGAAATGCTGTTATCAAGACAATGCAGATTGTCTTGATAAAAATGCGTAATTTAGTATGCTTTTGCCAATCCAACATCCTTTTTGCTCATCTTTACTTTCCCTCTCGCAGGGTTTGGACTTTGTGAAACTTTTTAAGAAGACAATAAAACAAAAGCCGAACTGACCCGACGCTAGACCGTTTCAGTTCGGCATATTCCTGATTTAAGGAATCCGTGGCAATGCCGTAACTTTTAAAGCTGTTAAGCAAGTCCTCCTCTTGCTTAACAAAAACTCTATAATTCCTTCTTCGCTAACGAAGATAACTTTTTTACTACATCTGTAAGACGCTCAGTTTGTTTCAAAACCGACTTCAAGATATCTATAGCCTCATCAAGACGCGCTTTCTCGCTTTTGTCTTTATTTAAGCCTTCCTCTGTATCAAGCAGATATAATTCGCATTTACTAACAATATCATTGGTGATATTGGCGAGTTCGTGGTTTATGCGTTTTAAAGAAACCTCAATAGATTCTTCTTTGGGTTTTATTACCTCAAGGCGGATAGCCGTAGGGTAATTTTCCTGCAATACTTTTTTGATGATACCTTCTAGGGTTTGCATATCAACTGGCTTATTTAAAAACTCAACAATACCTAAATCGGCGATTTCCTGAATCTCATGCTCGCTTAAGATATCACCTGTAACTAAAGCTACCTTCGTCTCTTTATCGGTCTGGCGAAGTATTTGCAGGACATCCTTGCCATCCATATTGCCTTCAAGTTTCATATCTAAGAGAACCAAATCCGGCTTGTTTTCCTTAATTATGGTAAGTGCTCCTTCTCCAGTGGCAGCGGTAAAGACAAGGAAATTTCTTCTTGAGAAGTAGTTTTTAATGAAAGTGCACTGCTCTATTTCATCATCCACAACTAATAATTTAGGCTTTTGCTCCATTGTATTTTTAATTATAACACATTTCTCCATAATAGAAATTTTTTATTTCGCCAACCACGGACATATTAGTTCGGGGTTAATTAATTTACAAAATCTAAAAATTGGGCATAAACCACAGTGTTGAGGGATATCATTATCTTTAAAATTAGGCCAATAATTCTCTTTTATTTTTGCAATTAAATAGTCCAACTCGTGGCATCCTAAATTTTGTTTTTTAAGTAAAACTTCGATATCTTCCATTAGTTTATCAGGTTTGAGCAATCAAAACGCCTGAGCGTCTTAATATCCAGTTCAATCTTCTCTCTTTTGCTATTCTCCGGAACTACCTTAAACTTACCACCGCATTTGCAGACCAGATAATCGGGTGAGGCAGTGTAACCGGTGTCGCCACAGATAATACATTTTACTTTTACCATTCTGGTTACGACCTTTCTCCGTGGCAATTCACCTCCATTACCAATCCTTGCTGACCCTTGCAAAAAACAAAAGCGACCTTAGAGACCCCTGCGAGAGGAAAGGGATTTTATTAATGTAACTGGTACATTATCTCCCAAATCTCCGAGGTCGCTTAATCCGTCTTCTAAATCTGAATGGCGATTTCTAATTATACTGAATAAGCCGGCAAACAAAGGTAAGTGCCAATGGCTATCCTTAAAGGCTCCTAAGATATCCTGTGTAACTTTATGTATATTCACGCCTACCTCCTTATGTTTAACAAAAGTATAACACATATTTTAACATTTGTCAAGATTATCTACAAAATATGTTAAATAATCTCAAAACCTTAATAATAAATGAGTTATAAGGCGAAATTTTAATCTGAGAAAATATTTTTTAACATATATTACTATTTACCCTTCTAAAATGTAAAATTTTTCTTGACAAGACTCTTCTTTAAGGATACAATTATTTTGGAGGTTAAAAGGTGAAAATTTACGAAAAAATAGGACTTTTACTTAAGGAAAGAAAGTTAAAACTAAAACCTTTACACCGCAAAATCCAAGAATTATTTGGTGAGCAGGCAATTGCTTATCTTACACTCTACAGAACGGTCAAGGGGGTTACTAAAGTAAGGGAGTCCTCTCTTTTTCAAATTGCCACTTCCTTAGGCATGAGTCCTGCGGAAATAAAAAAAGGAACCGAAGAGGATATTGAAATTGACCGATATCAATATAGTCAAAATGCCTATTATGATGTCTTAGCGAAAGATTTAGAATTCCTGCCGATGCGCCTAGTATTATATCCAGGAGCAAAGACTTTAACTGAGCAGGACCCGATTGAATTAGGAAATTTTATTAAATGGGTTTATCCGCAGCAGGGTGAGATTATCTGCGTAATTACAAAAGATGAAGGAATTGAAAAATACTATATCAAAAAAAATGATAAGCCCTTCTGGTTTAAAAGCACCTATCCACACTATTTTGAAAATAACAGCAAAAGGAAATCTTCCTGCCTGATTATTCAAATTCCTAAATATAGGTAAGCCCTGCCTTTTTTATTCGTAGTATTTCTTTGTAGCAGAAAGGGCGGGGTAAGAGTTTTAAGGGACTTTAGGATGGTATTTGTTTATTGAGGTAAGTTTTTCTTGGATTTTACCAAGAAGAACTTTTAGAGAGAGTGGCTTGGGGATATATTCCGCGCCCTGCGCTTCTACTTCTTTGGAAACCTCAGGGCTATCCCATTTGGTAATCACAAAAATAAAGGCATCGGGAGTTAATTTTTTTGTTTCCTTAAGTACCTCCAAGCCGGAAATCCCCGGCATCTTATAATCCAACAGCATTAAATCACAGCCCTTTTCTTTTAATAATTTTAAAGCCTCGTAACCATTGGAAGCCTCGTAAATATCTACATGAAGTCTCTCAGAGATAAATTTATTTATAGTTTTACGCAAATCACTTTCATCATCGGCAATAATAATCTTAGGTGTATCCATAAATTTCCTCCCACTTTAAGAAACTAACTTAGAGAGCATTCTGCTTACTGTCCCTTCTAATTCATCCATGTTAAAAGGTTTCCTGATAAAGCCGTCTGCACCTAATTCTTCTGCAACTTTACGCGTAGAATCATCTTCTAAAACGGTAAGCATAAGTATAGAGACACGTTTATCCTTCTCTCTAATCTGCCTTAATACCTCTAAGCCATTTATACCGGCAAGCTTCACATCCAGAAGCACAAGGTCTGGCCTATGTTTATTAAAGCTTAAAATACCTTCCTCGCCATTAAAACTGGTGATAACCTGGAAGCCTCTTTTGGCAAAGAAACCTTTTAAATAAATACAGGTTTCCTGGTCATCATCTATGATTAATAATTTTGCCATGTTATTTTATAAAGAGTCTTTTCTCAATACAGGCCTCAATAATTTTGGCTTTGAGTTTCTCTAAGTGCTTGCGCCTTCCTTGCGGGCTAAAATCATCAAGCTGCATCTCAGGGATATCTTTCATTTCTTCATAAAGTTGCTCAAGTTTATCCTTGTGCTCCTGCTCTAAAACATCTCTCCTTGAATGAACGATAAGAGCTTTAATTACACCTTTCTGCTGTAAATCCAGGATGTCATCTGAAAGATTTGAAGTGCCGGATGCAGTTTGATCAGATTTTTTTAGAGGAACAGACATTGCCAGAATTACTATATCAGGCCTAAATTCTTTAATCTTTGCTAATGCCTCCTCTTGGCAATAGATAAATTGTGTCTCAAGTTGCATCTTGCCAGTTGAAGTTAAATCGTCCAAGGGTATAAAAGGTAATGAAGGCTTTGGGTCCTCAATAAAAAGAAGTTTTGCTTTAATAATATGCTCGCCTATTTCATCGGCTTTTGCCTTCCAGGACCATGAGGGAGGCTTCTTTTCTTCTAAGAGCTCTTTCATGCGCTGGACAATTGAGTCTAAGCGCACAGGTTTAATGAAGAAGCCATCCACGCCTAATTGTCTTGCCTTTTCTAAATAGGTGTCGGCAAAGCCGGTGATAACCATAATCCTGGTTTTGGGTGTATATTGTTTTATTGTCTTTATAACCTCTAAGCCATCAACTTTAGGCATACGCATATCTAAAAGCACCAGGTCAATATTATTTTCTTTTAGTATCTTAATTGCCTCATCGCCATCAAAGGCAGAAAACATCTGATGGCCTCTATTGGTTAATACTTCGTTTAAGGTTTCGTTTATCTCTTTTTCATCATCTACCACCAAAATCTTTTTTGCATCCGGCATGGCTTTCCCTCCTTTTTATGTGTATTGCCCTCTTACCTGCAATTTTAGTTTTATCTTATTTAGTTCTAAAGAGGCTTCCTGAGAATTGGTTTCAATCAGCCTTAGGGCTTTTGTAAGCTCTTCTTTTAAGGGATTAGATAAATCTGGCTCATCTTTTAATCTATCCACTAAGCAGCCGGCGATAGCGCAAACGCCATTAAGCTTATTAGCTACCTCGTAAATTAAATCGGGTATTTTCTCAGGCATCTTTCTCTTTCTCTCCCTTTTTCGCTTTTTCATCATCAACAATAAATAATCTCTTAGGATTGTCCATTATTCTTCTCCATTATTCCCTTGGATACCTCAGCAACATACTCTTTGAGCATAGTCCAAGGAATGGGTTTTCTCAGGAAATAATCAGCGCCTAAAGCAAGGGCCTTTTCTTTGGTTGACTCCACATCAAAGCCGGTTAAAACAATCACGCAGGTTTTAGGGTTAACTGTCTTTGCCTCTTTTAAAACATTCAGCCCTGAGATATCATCTAAGTATAAATCTAAGATGATAATTTGAGGCTTTTGCTCATGAATAAGCGCTATGGCCTCTTTGCCGGTAGGTGCTTTAAATACAGCATAACCCTGCTTCTCTAAAACCTCAACCAGTTCCTCTAAGATAGTTTTCTGGTCTTCAACGACTAACAATTTAAGCATTTTAAGAGTTATTCCCCTTCTTCTTTGCTAAAGGCAGTTCTATGGTAAATGTAGTGCCCTTGCCATATTCTGAGTTAAAGGAAATCTTGCCCTTATGGGCTAAGATTAGTTTTTTTACTGTAAAGACGCCTATGCCATGGCCGGTTGG
>Ga0123519_10007107_pt1 | contig 17448 bp, 9 predicted proteins | sample YelNatPaOPRAMG02_FD_87396 | JGI IMG/M metagenome (GOLD analysis project Ga0123519, IMG submission 87396) | Hot spring microbial communities from Yellowstone National Park - Yellowstone National Park OP-RAMG-02 (version 2) | ecosystem: Environmental > Aquatic > Thermal springs > Hot (42-90C) ... | reverse complement strand
AGCTACTACGCAGATAGAAGGAGCGCTTGTGCTGCGCTGCAGACCGCACAATGGCAGGGCCTTTCCCCCGGACGGCTTCGAAACCGTGGGCCTTTCGCTTGCGGATGAGGAACAGTTCGCGCGTCGCTTCCGTAACAGTTGCGTGTGAGGCCAGCTTTCTTCGCTCAGCAAGACCTGAATTGCTTGCTAACGGGACAGGAAGACTCCACATTCGATATTTGAGTCACTATACAGTTCAAGAAGAGAGAATAACGAACGGTGTTTGGAGAAATCAGCCGACCACACCGTGTAAGGCGACACCACGATCGAATTTGCTATCTATATATTTTCAGTGGTTCAACCGTTTCCCGGTCTTGCGTGTCAATTTTACGAAATTGTTTAGATGTAGTCTCGACATTCGATGTGCGACAACATTTGCATATGTGATTATACGCATTTTTCGAGCTCTCGGCGTTGTTTTCGTTGTGGCTCCTTCGTCTCTTTGCAGATGGTAACTTTACGTCACCAGAATAAAAATGAGTCGTGACGTGTTCGAACAAGAGTTCGTAAAACAATATATATCATGAACCGAGTCGAACGCACACTGCATCACTCTTCGCTTTTTTCATGTACAGCAATCTCAAATCACACATTCTTCAAGTATTAGGTCGTTCTGTTTGAGGCCAACTGATATGTGCAGTGGTTCGCGCTGCCAGATCCACTACTGAAAAAACTTGACGTCGCCCCTTGACACGCTCCTCACGCGCTCATGCCAGGAGTTTTACTGAATTTGTCACATTAAACAATCGATTCTGTTCGCAATGCAAATCCGCCTCTCTATTTGGTCGTCGACGAAACCGGATTCCCCATCAGGTTGATAGGTCTGACGGGATATGCTCCCGGAGGCTCTCATCCGTTCCGCTTGCATGGAATAGAGCCTCAGAGTCGCTCTTCAGTCATCGCGAGGATCGCTTCCAGTGGAGCGTGCGCCACTGCTTTCCACGAAGAGAGCTTAGACAGATCGAATTTTCTCGAATTGTTTTGCAACCTGGATATTCCTTCTGTTCCATGTTTCATCATGGACGACATTGCGTTCCACAAATCCTCGATCGACTGGTACAGTGTGCACATGCGCATGCTGCTGACAGAGTACTCGTCGATGTCATTGTGTGCAAGAAGCTCTTGATCATAGTGTACTGCGACGTGCTTAGATACGAAGGAGCGTATTCGAAGAAGCCTTCTATACCCGTCAAGCGCATGCGCCGAGCGATGAAGCACGCGTTGATCCACCATAGTGCTGTGCTCGGAGGAAGAGAGGTGGTGCATGTATGATAACGCCTGCCAACAGCCGAGTGTCACCGTTGCGAAAGACGCGTAGAAGCACCATACAGGGAAGATGAAATCCGCGAGCGAAGCTTAAATTGCAACTTCCGCCTGTAAAAGAAATGCGTCACAAAAAGACGGAGGCGCAGAAGATGAGACTCTAACGCAGCCATCAACATACTTCGACAGCTGACAACGGTGCCGGAGGGAGAAGAGAGACTGCCATATTTGAAGACCGGGGATGAGATAGGGTAAAAGGAAGCAATGGGAAAAAGCCTAAAAAGGATGAAGATGTTAACGCTGGGAAGAAACCTAAAGTTTAGAGTGTGCGTCCGAGTTTGCAGATCTGTTCCAGTTCATTCTGACATGGGTGTAATGATATATAGCTATTCCGCGATAATCGACTGCTGCTCCAGCGAATGCAGCTGTAGGACTCCTGCAATCGTTGCGGCATCTGCAGATTCCTTACGCTCAGTGCATCTTTAAAATTTCGTCCCCTGTACTCGACGTGTCCGCGCATGGCTCGCTCTTGTAACCAAAAGACGCGCTACAAGGGCCGAGTCACAAGCCTCTGCAGAGTTGCTCCAAGCAAAGGTCGAGTCTGCGTACAAAGCGCACTACATCTGCGCGAGAAGACGCACCTACTTGGTGCCCAGATAGAGCGTTTCTTCCAACGGATGAAAGGCGCTCACAATCCTGAATCTCGAAAAGCGCGGCAGATATTAATCCAGTTGCCCAGCTTCGAAATTTGCCAAGCTTTATTGGTCCTCGTCGTAATGGCAAGAGCTCGCGGAATAGAGACAGCCCGATGAAAATAGACTGACTCTTCGTGCATTGTGATGCACCCTCTAGTGAACTTGTGCACCGGGGCAGCAACCCGAGCCCGAGCCCGAACTCCTGCAGCACTAGTCCCGCAGCATCAATGCAAGGATGAAGCGCTGAACTAGCCAAATCCCATCAGAGAATGGACGCTATTATCAGAGTGCAGGGTCGAAGGCATCACATGCTAATTTTCGCATCGTCTCCCGCTTTTCAGCGCTTTCAACGGCCGTCATGTACTCGAGATACTCGTTCGCAAGTTTGAGCTCACCTCGCTGCCTCAGATAGGTCATCATACGGACAACGACGTCGGCCTCGTCGGTGTCAATTGTCGCATGTGGCGCTCTAAGCGCCCTGCGGATCTCCAGGTACGTTGCGTAATGTTTTGCTGCCGAGTCGTATTGTCCAGTTTCCCAGAACAGATCTCCAGCTCTCTTTGCATAGCTCCAATTATCAGGATTCCAGGTCAATGCTTTTTCTAGACAGCGAACGGCGTCATCAAGCCGACCAATGTCTTGGAGTGCCTGGGAGACTGCCGCCCACATGCGATCGTCACATGGTCGCAGAGTTGCCGCTTTCTCAAAGTAATAGAGTGCATAGTGAGGCATGTGGAGCAGTTCGTAGGTCTGCCCCAAACCATAATAAGGACGAAAGTCCGCTGGGTCGAGATCGATAGCGCGTCGATAGGCCTCCACAGCTGCGGATGTGTTGCGCATCTCGAGGAACTCGTGACCCATCAGGATCCAAGCGGTGGTGTACGAACGGTTAAGGGTCAGCGCTCTTCGAAAGTACTGCACCGCTTTTTCATGGTTTTGACGTAAAGCAAAATAATTGCCCACAACGCAGCATGTTTCCGCCCGATACTTGTCGATCTGCACGCAATCACGAGCAAGGGTGCTTAATGTTGCCTGATCCTCCTGCACGAAGAGGATGTTCGAATAAAGGTCAACAGCGTCGAGAAAGTACGGGTCTAACTCGCGAAGGCGCCTGCACAGTTCTGCTGCAGTTTCAAAATCATGCGCACTGAAGTGCGCATGGGCCAACAGATGCAGTAAAGTTACCGAGTCGGGAAACTCAGATGATAACGCCTGCAGCACTGGAATGATCGAAGTTTCCCCCGAAAAGGTTCCGGACTGCATGACGAGGAAGAATGCAAACATCCAGGCCTTACCGGTCTCCAGTAACGTACGCAGCGCCGAAATGATAGAGCTGTAGTCCTCTCCGAGTTCATGCAACGCCGTCCAGGCTGCCCAGAGATATGGTTTCCGCTGCAGCGCTTCGATAAAAGCACAAAGTGCCTCTTTTCGACAACCACAGGCCTTCAACGCAGTCCCGCGTAACCAGCAAATATAAGCGTCCTCGGGAAGGCTCGCATCGGACTGCACAGCTTTATCCATCTCCTGGACGATAGAGGCCGCCAGCGTGTTCTGTGGCTTGCAGGGGGCAGCACACCCCGCAGGAGACACTTCTAAAAGCATTTCCTCCTTGCGCTTTTCTCCATGGAGGAATAGCGAGTACCAACGCAGGAAACGACCGAGCTTCGAAGTGCAAGCCTCAAGGATAGAGGCTGCTCGCAGGTATTCGCGAGCATCGAACAGCGCTTTTCCATAAAAAAACAGATCGCTTTCTCCACGCTTCGTTCCAACGGTTTCCGCATCGTTACCTAACAGCTGCGGTTCGAGCTTCCGGCCCAAGCTTGCAACCAACTCCCCTAGCCACCGCGCTGAAAGCACGAGGCCTCGATCGAGGCTCTCCCGCAGCGCTTCTTTGAGCTCCCTATATTTCTGTTCAGTGTGGACCTGGCGGAGCACACCAAGCGCAACATCGACCTCCGATGTCATAAAGGCCGTCACACTCGGTCCAGCGGTTGCAAATGTTCTGTGCGTAGTGACTAGTTTGCGTCAACGCTGGGTCAGAGCACTTGCACCGCCCTACGGCGCAAGCGTACTTGTCCCGCCAAATGTCAGGCCACGACGCCTATTACGTTTGTGCATTTCGTGGCTCGCACTGCTACATAACTTGCCACGAAGTTCCTTTGAAGGTGAGAGTAGTTTTCCATGGAAGATATGGGAAGTTTTTTGACGGTAGACGAGGCCTGTAGAGCAGTCTCTGGGCCGCGGTCGTTCTTGAAACGGCTCCGCACCATTCTCAGTGCTGAAGTGGCTCTGCTGAAGGCGCTCGTCAAGTCTCCTTTCGAAAAGCGGCTTGTGTCTCTACGGGACGGCGCTTTCATCAACACGCTGGTGCTAAACGAGCACCAGACTGAGAAACCAGTACTTGTTCTTGCGCACGGCTGGGGCTCTGGCTTGGGTTTCTTCGCCAAGAACCTTGACGCGCTCGCTGGTGCATACCGCATTTACTGTTTTGATTGGATTGGAAGCGGAGGTTCGTCACGTCCCAAGTTCGACACAAGCATGAACGTGGCCGAGTCCGAGGATTTCTTCTTGCGACGCTTTGATGAGTGGACGAAGCGAGTCGGTCTGGAGAACGAAAAGTTCATTCTCGCGGGTCACTCGCTTGGCGGCTACCTCGCCGCCGTCTACGCGCTGCAGCACCCAGAGCGTCTGCGTGGCTTGGCGCTCATCAGTCCGTTCGGAGTTCCGGATGGGAAAGAGTCACAGAAGCGATCAACGACAACTGTTAGCTCCCATCCGACGGGAGCACAGGCCCCTCGTCTGACGATGATCGCCACAGCGTCTGAGGCGACACCGAATAACTTGCAAAGCGAACCTGCGAACGATAGCCACCCTACTGCCTCGGCGGATCGCTTGCCAACGAAATACCGAGTCTTGCGAGGCGTGCTTCGCACGTTTTGGAAATTGAATGTAACGCCTCAGAGAATTCTGCGATGGACGTCCACTGCTTCGACCTCCTGGAGCCATGACCTGATATCCAAGTACATCTCGCGTCGATTCGCATCTTCGATCACCAGTGTACGAGAGCGCCAACTCCTTGCCGATTATTTGTACGCGATTTCAGTTGCCCCAGGCTCTGCGGAGTATGCGATCAAGACGCTGATGCATCCCGGAGCCTGGGCCCGTGCACCCTTGATGGATCGCTTGACAGCGCTCCCACCAACGGTACCAGTGGTCTTTCTCTACGGAGCAAACGATTGGATGGATCCGGATGCTGCCAGGACCCTGATTGACAAGGCGCGGGAACTTGGAAACGGAAATATGTGCCTTCAAATCGTACCGAATGCGGGTCATTATCTATTTATAGATAATCCGCAAAAGTTCAATGAGATATTTCTGCAGGCACTGAGCCGTCAGATACTCGGATCCGCGGTCGTTTGTGCAGATGTTACCAACACGCAGCGCTCCATTTCCTCGTCCGTGCTGAACTCGTCGAAAGCATGAACGGAGAGTTTTGTTGGCTCGCATGCGGCGACCTCGGGGAGCTTCAAGCAAAATCTTTGCAGTCCAAATTGATAGAAAACGCGGTCCGCGGAGACAACCGTATCGGAGCCGGCGTCACGGACGACGAGCCAAGCATGTCGCTTCCTGTACATATGCTCATCCACGGGCTTCTCGGTTCGCTGCCCCAATGCTATGCCAATACAGTGAACGTCTATGACGCGTTTCCGTCTTGTCCCTTGCTGCATTGCTTGCTGGACCCGAAGGGAACCTCCTTGCCGAGGATGAAGATGAAAGCAAGCATCGTTTCTGGATTGAATGCTCCCGCCAGAATCCACCATCCCCGCCGCTGCCGCTGCCGCCAGTTTTGCTTGCAGGTGACGTCCACGTGCGCGACGTTCTATCCGGTGCGGCTCGTTTCCGAGATCCGCTTGGCGCTCATGCTGCTCATGCTGCTCATGCTGCTCATGCTGCTCGTGATCCATCTGATGCAGGTAACTCGTACAGCGCTCCCGGTATTCGGCACCCATGTGATGCTCAATCTGTGCTATGCGGCCATCGGGCTCCTCGCCAACAGCATCATCCAAATCGTCTGCAGGCTTAGTGAGGTGGCTCTGCTCTCGTGATCGCAACGGCGAGCCACTAACCATAAGCTCGAACGAAAGCGTTCGAGTGATCTTGTGGAACTGGCGGAAAGCGCTCCAACAAAGACGGGCGAGACCCGTAAACACCAGTGCCGGTAGTAGTCGCTCCCAAGCGCCACTGAGCTCTTCCAAAAGCCTCCGCCAGCAAAACTGTGACGTCGGTGGCGATCTCAGCAACCATATCAGCAGTGTGCGTACAAAGAGAACGGGCTGCACTTTCTTAGGACGCGCTTTTGGTCCTCGAATGGGCCACAGCGAATGAGGGCGTCCAGCTTCATCGCTCGATGCGAGGTCGCGCGGCAACCAACCAGGACCGAGTTCGCTAACCAGTGTTTCAGCGAACATGTCCAAAAGCGCACTCCTGGTTATCACCCTACCTGAAAACCGATCTAAAATCGTACGCGCTGTCTGCACTTCGATACCGAAACAGAATGCCAGCCGTGGAGCGACGACATCGCGACAATCAAAGCGCCCGTCATTGCGAATTCGGAGCACGTTGCATTCGCTGATAAGTTTTTCTGTGACGAGTCTGGTCATTAGAGCTATTCTGTCGAGCTCGCTGCCCAGCGATATCACTTCGCACAGCGGCCTCGCAGCCGTATGCTGCAGGTAACGGTAGCGGTAGAGAGTGCGGCTCATGAGCTCAGCAACCTGCTCGGCAGTCTGCAGTGTGCCCCGTGCTACCTGATGAACAATAAATAACTCCCAGAATAGATCAGCGACAGAGTCTATGACTGGAGGCCAATTCGCCGGCAGCTGCATCAGTCCCTCAAGATGCGGTGGCACTAGGATCGAAACCGGACCTCTGCATATCCTGGCAAAGTAGCGACAACTCCAATGGAACAGGTTCTCCCGTGGGCGCGACGATGCCTGCGCAAAGCCGTTGCCCACCATGAATGCGAAGGCGTATTCATTGCCATCGCTCGGGAGCAGGAGTAATTCTCCGATCTCGATGACTACGACGCGGACATTGGTGTGCCCCGGGGGTGCGCCTGTCTCGTAGCTGGTACTCCTCGTGGGTAACCAGATGCCACGCTCGAGGAGCGCTCGCTCCGCGGCGGTTAACGACGCTGCCAAACGTGCAGGGCACTCACTGCGGTACGGACTCTGTCGCGCTAGCTCTGCCCCAAGTAAGAGCGCATCGCGCATGACCGCGCAAACAGCGACGAATTGTGGTCCTCGAGGAGGCGCTATCCGACGAAATGCACGCCAGAAGCGCTTCGCCACCAGCCGAGGCCGGTTCAGAAGTGCCTCGTCCGCAGTGGTAATGAGCGGCGAAGCCTCACCCGGAGGTTGCCACTCAAACTGGAGCATTCGAGACGGATCCAGTCCAAGCCAGCGCAATACTTGGTCGACATTCTGGAAATGCTCCGAAAACAGAACCTGCTCAGCTCTTGCCAGATTCATGAGCAAAAACTCGTAGCTTGGATCCCATGATACAGACTCGAGGTCGTCCAGAAGCCACAGTGGTGCTTGCACACGGAGCTGTTCCGACTGCATGCTATGCACGAGCGAGGCAAAGTGTTTGGGGTCACCGATCAGGAAGCGCGCTTCGTGCTCATCGTCGTCAGCGCATGAAAGTTTTCTATGCCACTGCGGATCAATGCTTAGCTCCGCACAGCGCAACTTGCAGCTTTGTACGAGTTGGCGAAAAACTTCACGATGCGAGCGATGTGGAGACACATAGCACACGAGGCGTTTTTCACGCGCTACCGTGAGGCAAGCCGCGAGGCACCGGATCCGTTCGGGCCGGAACGGTATCGCAAACAATACCCCAGGTCGCTGTCCCGGAGCGCAGTCCATCACCATTTTGAGATAGCCTGGAATCAGGGTCTCACAAGCCGCCGCTAGACGACTAAAGTCGTGAAATACAAAGCGGCCGATCTCGGGGGCAATTCGGTTATCGTCAACTGGCCACGGGAGGTCGCGCAAACACTCAGCTTGCAGAAAGTCGTCAACCAGATGCTCTTCGGCGGCAATTCTCCAGAAAGCGACTGAGGTTCGCTGCCACGGTGGAACCGAACAGCATCCGACAAGGTGATATTTCGCTTCACGGAGGACCAGGCGAGCAGCGAAAAAGGCTCTTTCACCAGTGGCATCCTCGAGGGATACCCAGAGCGCTTCCGTACTGTAGATACAGGAGCTATCCTGCAGCGCGATGCGACATTCGAAACGCAACGTGTCTGCTGAAACGGGTAGAAGCGCGCTCTCGAAGGCTATCCAGGAACGAACGGCACACTGCTGACGCCCCAGAGCGCTGCATAACACCGCGGGAGGCATCCAGTCGCCGACTGAAGGCGAAAAGCAACGCAGCGCCTCGGTTTCGCTGTGTTGCTCTGGCTGGCCTTTGCTGTTGTGCGTCTTACGGGGTTGCATGCGGGAGCTTGTGCTACTGCTCTGATCGTTGCTGCTTCCGCCCCTGAGGGCGCCTTGCAGAATACGCGTTTGTTGATGCTCAAGTTTCTTGGCGAGTAGCAAGCTCAAACGCATGGGTACAGCCATTCCCAAGGTTGCAGAAAGCGCATGCACCGCACGCAGCATCCGCTGAGACTCTTCCAGTATCGAAGAGCAGTCCTGCGATAATGCGGGCGAAGAGCTTAGGCCCGTTGGCAGGACTGCGGCCTGCAACAATGCCGAGATTTTGAGGTCTCTGTCAGGATCCCAAAGCGGTATCAATAGGCGCCAAGAGAACCTGCGCAACTCTCGGCTTTCGCTTTCCCGTGGTAGACTGAGGTTCCGAAGTGCAGGTGAGGCAACTGCGAGCAGATGGATCAACTCTGGGAGAGCGCTTGTTGGGTGAAGGTATGCCTCTATTGTCCGCAGCGTGTTGTAGGGAAGCATAAACGCAGAAGCCACGTTACCGCGAGCTGTTACAGTCATCTCTAGATTTTCGCCGTAGCGCAACAGCTCATTCCGGGCGAGCTCTTTCGCCACCGAATGGCAAAGTCGGAGCCGAACGCCCCAGAGGGAAACATCTTCTCCATCGGCAGGCCGCTTGCTCGCGAAATGCGGCATCCACTCGAGAGATGGATTCCGCAGCATTCGAACGAAGAGGAATGTGTATTTGAGCCACTCTGCTGCCTCTTCGACGGTGCTGAGGGAGCCGCCCGCAACTTCGGCCAACAAGCTATCTGCCAACTGCGGTATGAGATGCGATTCTATGGGGGCCTTGTGCGCTACGACAGCAGCGTACAGCGGCGCTTCCGGTTCGGTTGTGATGATCACGCCTACACCACGCTGGTGGAAGGGGTAGCGGCCCGCTCTGCCGAGCATCTGCAGGACGTGCAGCGGGGCGAGTTGGACAGTCTGACCCTCCTCACTGTCGTAGTACTGCGTGCCTTTGATGACGACCACGTTCGCCGGCAGATTGACTCCCCATGCTAGCGTTGCGGTAGATATCATAATACGGAGGCTGCCCTGCAGAAACAATTGCTCCATGAGATGGCGGATTTCTCGCGGTAAACCGGCGTGATGGACTCCAATGCCTTTCTTCACCGTGGCGAGAATCTCACCAAAGTTTTTGAAATGCTCACGGATTGAAGGCGAAAGCCATTCCATTTCCCGCCTTTGTAGGATGGGAGCGTTTTCGCCGTCTGCAGCGTTAAGCAACCAGTGCGCGGTCTTCAGCGTATCTGCTCGCTCGTGAACGAAAACCAAAACCTGCTCCATCTGCTGTACGGCAAATTTTTTGACCTGGAACCACAAAGCATGGTTCATAAGTTGATCGAACCGGGTCTTACTTAGAAGGCCAACGCGATGGCGAAGTGCCACCAGGCGCAGCTCCAGCGGGCATGGACGTTCTCTCTCAGAGAAGACGAACACGCCCTCGTGAAGCCTGGCGCGAATGAAGACCGCCACGTCATCGTAGTTAGGAAGCGTTGCGCTCAGGCCAACAAGCCGTACTCGATAGCCGAATAACGCTGTTTCATGGTGTAGACGAGCTACGCATCTCTCAAGGACAGGCCCTCTCTTTGGATCATCGAGAACGTGGATCTCATCAATGATGACAATCTTCAGAAAACGTAGCAAAGGACGTTCGTTGGCTCTTCTAGTGAGAACATCCCATTTTTCAGGAGTTGTCACCAGGATATGGGAGCGCCACAAGTCGCGATGACTCAGACGCTGCTCCCCGGTACACTCCGTTACCAAGATTCCATAGGTTCGCAGGCGAGCGCTCAGCGAACGCTGAAGCTCCCCCACGAGCGCCCGCATTGGAGCAATATAAACACATTTGAACTCTTGCAGCTCGCCACCGCATTCCTCGAATAGGGTGCGAAGAATCAGGGCAACGGCAATATCCGTCTTGCCGGACCCTGTTGGTGCGCAGACCAGAACGTTTCCATGCATCCGTAACGCCCGAGCAAGAACGCTGGACTGGACAGGATTCAGGCTTGCTATATGCTGAAAGGCAGGTTTCATGTAACCCACTAGATCATCGACAGCAAATGAACGATCATTCAATAGCGCACTTTCAGTTGTCTCCGGCCTTTGAATGATGATTTCGCTCCACTCGGAAGCGTCACCGACCTGACCAAGAGCGCTCCGCGCCGCAGACTGTTCAGAGCATGTACCGCTGAACAAGTCGGCGCTAACAACAGGCAAAGCCGCCTTTCGTCGCACGGCTGCAGCACATATAACGCGGTATTCTGGAGTGTCTTGGAGTATAGCCTCCATGAAATGTGAGCTTTCGCCGGGAGTCGGGGGCGACACCTCGATACTTGCTAGTTCAGGTTCCTGAGGCATTCTGTTCGCCTCCAGCAAAGTTTCCACAAGGGAGCGTTTGGCAAGAGTCGAATAACAGCTGAAGCTTGCCGGCTTGTGCAGGCTGTCTGGAGCGTCTGCGCCGGAGTCCCGAATATGTGAACCGCTACGCCTCTGCGTTCGCAGAAAGCGGGCACTAGATCGCAGTCCCCGAGCAAGCTAAACGAGTTCCAATGATGTCTTTGAGAACGAATCACGAAGACTTTGTGTAAGTTGACTTCTAATCACGCCCCAACTTGAGCTGCAAGCGTGCCGCGCAGCGGCGAGTTTGTTCGAAACTGCGTACAGGCCCTAGCGTGCGTGCCAGTAAGCGCCGAACCCACAGTAGGACATGGAGCGTCCTCGCCGCATGTCCAAGGTTCACACACCGGACGTTGAACGCTTAAATTTTGCTATTTGCGTCCAGAACGTCGAATTTTCGTGCGAAGCGGCTCGTTTCAGTCACGGTAGCGTAAGACTGTTCTACGCACTTGAAGAGTACGTAGTTTTGCTGTAGGGGGGCACTGCGCAAGAAAGCGCTCCAAAACTTGTGGGCTATTTAAGCCCATATAAGCTAATTTTAATCCCTAGAGTATATTATTGTCATAGAACGAGGATGCCCAGTAGCTGTTTGCCGGCATTTGCCGGCCGCTGATGATGACGTGCGTCGACAGCCGATTTCTTTCGATGCGCGGTGAGACAGCGCCATTGGCAGTCGCGATTCATATTTTTCGAAGCAGCGTGTGGAGGTCACAGCGGCCCAGTGAGGCTGCCTCACGTCCCTAGGGTGACGCTTACTGCGAGCCTCGTAAGTACTTGAAGCGTGCGGCTGCTTTTTCAGGCGGGATACATACTGATTCTTGCAATTAGAGGATCTTCGCAAGTCGCTGTGGGCAATGGTTCACGTCAGTGACCAAGTTGTTTACCTTATGGAGACGACGGGGTTACCTCTTTCGGTCATCTGCTTCCTGGGGCACCTTTTTGTTTTTCATCTGGGGTGTTTCCTGTTCGAAGTAATGGATCAAAGTGGCTGGCTCCTTGATTATAAGGAGTTTCGAGGAGACCAACGGCGGTACTGGGCACTTTTGCCCCAGGTGTGTTTTAACCAATTTTTTATTCTGCTCCCGTCGATGTACCTATGCGAGAAACTTGGAGTTGCGTTCGACAGCATTGACTCGAGACAGCAGCAACTCCGTCAGACTATCTGGCACTACCTCTTTTACGCGGTCTGGATGACCATAGGACACGATATATTCTTTTACCTCGGACACCGATTCTTGCTCCATTCCAGCTGGGGTTACCAGCTTCTGCAGCACGATCTGCATCATTCTACCAAAGCAAGTATCGCTCTCAGTAGCATGTACATGGCCCCGAGCGACTATGTCCTGGAAATTTGCGTGCCATATCTGGTGCCTTTGTGCATGCTCAAGGCAGATGCTGCTTTCCATTTCGTTGCCATTGCTCTGGGTAGCCTCGGGGGTATGTACGAGCATTCGGGCTACAATTTTTGCCCCTATTTTCCTGGACTCAGCACAATGGCGCATGGCATGCACCATACGCGATACAACTGCAGCTTTAGCGACGGCGTCGGTAGCTCAAATCTCATGGATGGGCTATTTAGAACAAGCTATGAGTGTGTGTATCCGAAATGGTCTGGCAAGAAAAGCATCAGGGAGTCTAAGGATGCTCAATGCACATATGGGCTCAACTGAGTCCCTGGCTTGAATCTTTTCTCCGTTCTTGTGGATGGTGAAGTAGTTGTAAAACAGTAAGAAATTGAATCGCCCGAGATGGCGCATTTCTGCGCTTTGACGGAATCGCGTATAGCAGCGAGCCCATACACAAGCGATGAAACTGGTTCTCACGGAGCCTACGCCCGAGATGATCCATTACCTAGTCGCGGCGCTGTGATCTTTCCGTCCCTCTGAGCTCCGATTAATGTGTTTTCTGCGGGGAATTTACGGGTACCTATTGCTGCGCCTTCGCAGAAGATGATCCAGTAACCACCCGCGACGCTGTGATCTTCTTGTCCCTCTAGACTCCAATTGAGGTGTTTTTAATGTATAGTTTTCGTGACTCGGAGCGCTTGCTGCTTCCGGTGCTCCTCGAGCTCTTTTCTCAGGTCGATGGTGAGACTTTTCATCGGAAAATTCTGTAGTATCTTGGTTCTCCGGTTGACCACCGTACTCTCCGATCATTAGAAGCTTACTCAATCGCGCTTGCAGGATGTCCTTTGCAACTTCACTATGTCGTACATGACGAAACCCGGTGCTCTCCGCCGCACCAGTGCCGCCGTTTGGATACCGGACGCCGTACAAAGAGGGCACGCGTGCGTCGTCCAACTGCATGTTCCTTGGCAGCGCCGCGAAACTTTCCTCAGCATCCAGCAACTTCCGGACAACCTCAACGGAGCGTTCGTGGACTCGGCGCAGGAAGCGTTCTGCACAAGAACCAGCCTGTTCCTCCGGTGGCAGACTTTGAGGTGACGGTCCCGCCAGTTTTCGGGGCGTTCCCGGTCGCTCACCGTTCTCAGTTGCAGCTGCGGGACGTCGCTGGTCTATCAGCTCCAAGGCCACAATGTTCCCGGAAGCTGCTTCCATACACAGCCGGCAGAGCTGCACTGCACAAGTACTTACGCACACACGCTCCCGACAATCGCTGGACGCAGCAAGTGCTGTCTGCTGCAAACAGGTGTACATGAAAATACGGGTTTAAGCGGTGCCCTCGTGGGTGCCCCGTTTGAACTAGAACAATCGATCTTTTTGATACAATCGTATACAGGGGTCTTACAATTTTTCAACTCGATCCTGTTTCACCTCCGTAGTGTTTTGCAGCAGGAGATCGAAATCTCTGTGCAATGTACCCTATAGGTCTTATACGAATCGCTTGTAGGATATATGCTTTACCATATGGTGCAAGGAGGCTTGGATTCCTCCAGCGGCTCAGTCATACCACAGTACTCTGATGCTCGAGGAAAACTGAAAGTAGCAAGTATATGCGCTCTGTGCGAACTCCGATATTCTCAAAGACTGCTTGCGATCAACGGCACGGAAACAACCCGCTGATCACCTTAAGGAATGCAAGTGTGATGACAGTAGCCGCCCTAGGTGTCTATGTTTCTCAACAGCCTGTTCGTGTAGTCTGTAAAACACTGGGACAGAATCACAAAAAGTCTTGCTTAACGCACTGCCATCTTCCACCGGAATCGCAACGACAGTGTTCCTGGAACGTCGCTATCCGTTTAAAGCGTAGGGATTTCGGTTTTGGTTTTACAGTCGACGAGACTTTTTTCGGGCGAAACGGACAGTACATATTTGAGTATTCGCGGAGAAGCGAGCCCGTTGTATACCCGACGGAACCCGAAGAGAACTCGGATATCATTATCTGTTCTAACTGCAGTGCATATACTTGGCGGCCTCAGTCCCGCCCGTAGACAAGGCTCAAATAATAGCACGCAATACGCCGAATCATAGAAGACTCTTCCCTGACATCTTGCGACGTTATTGTATTGGAAAACGTGGCATTGCGCCATTCCACTTGCGTTCGAGCTTTTTGCAGAATCTATCGGGGTGGAGCTGTTTTTCATTCCGCCATTTACCCCGTGGCTCATCTCCATCGGAGGACTGTTTTCTATCGTGAAACGGAATGACCGTTTCGCTGGGTGGATTGCTGAAGTGTTCAGCACACGGTAACACCGCGGCTATTTGTCTTTCTTCCACAAGTCCTTCTCCCTCCGGAAAGGTCTTCACGCCAGGACATCAACAAGTGCATTCATTTGAAGAAGTAAAAAATCCAAGAGAAAGCTATGGACATGGAAGGCGAGGATCCTGGAAGCCGTGTGTCGCCGGCTTCGACCAAAAACGAAAAAATCCTCTCCTCGCCGACCATTGAGCGAAGAAGAGCAAATAACGAAGATGGAAAAGGGAGATATGCGAGAAATGGTGTTTGCCCAGCGGGACGATGACGAGGCTGTAGGCACACAAAGGGCATGAGTTTGAGGAGTCCTCGCAAAGATGCGTTCAACCAGCGGCTAGAACCGCATGGAGTTCATGAACCGAGACTCGAAAGCTGCTACGAATATCAGGAGATATGCGGTGCTGAAGACGAGACCCGCGGGGCTGACAAGAGCGAGCCAACTTTCTGGGACAGCCTCTCAGACTCGAAGTGTGCAAGGAAAAGCTGAAGCCGATAGCAGGGACCCGGTCAAAGAAGGCCGGAACGCGTCTGTGAGTAAATATATACATTTATCCTCATTGTTCTTGGGACATTTTTGAACATTTTGATCCCTTACCTGCCGCCGCGGTGCAATTTCGCAGCTCGAAGCTTATCGGAGTCGCCTATATTCGCGTGCGACGTTTTTTGCGCGAGGTGCAAGTAAACTTCAGAAAAGCCACGAGTAATGCGTCATGATGCAGGACTTGCTCTTCCCTTCGTGACCACTGTCAACCATCTTTTCGCTGCAGACCATACCGCGCTAAAGTTGCGTTCGGGCTTAGCTTGCGCGCGGCTCAGCGGGCCTGCAGACCACCGGCGGCGGCGTTGCTCGCTGTCGCCTCGCGCGGCACGGACGCGTGCACCCAGCTTTCGACGGCATGCCAGCATGGACTTGGGGCAACCCTCAGACACGAAGACCGAGGACTCATTAGGGAAAGATAAGGCGGAGAAAGGACTACAAAAGATCCGTAGGGCTTTAGTTTCTGTATCGGACAAGGCATCTTTGCGAGAGTTTGCGCAGTTTCTGGTTGGCCACAATGTTGAAATCATATCCACGGGCGGTACGGCAGAGAAACTCCGCGGCTATGATGTGCCCGTAATAGATGTCAGTGAGTATACTAGCTTTCCAGAGATTCTTGACGGGCGCGTGAAGACCCTGGTTCCTAAAATTCACGGAGGTATCCTGGGTGTTCGCGGTAACGCCTCACACGAAGAAGCGATGAAGCTCCACAGCATCGAGTACATTGATCTTGTTGTGGTGAATCTGTACCCTTTCGAAGAGACGGTGCGAAACGACGGGAGCTATGAAGCATGCATCGAGAATATTGACATTGGGGGACCAACGCTCATCCGAGCTGCTGCGAAGAACCACGCGAGCGTAACCGTCGTCACTGACGTCCACCAGTACTCAGACGTTATGGCTGATATGAATGATCATGATGGGTGTACAACTTTGTCTCTTCGGAAACGCCTTGCGGCTGTTGCGTTCTCTCTCTGTGCGTCGTATGACAGCTCGATTGCGGCGTGGTTCATGGAGGGTCTCGGGAAGCCGTTTCCGGACCGAGTTACGATAAGTGGACGTTTGAAGCAGCGACTGCGTTATGGAGAGAATCCTCATCAGCCAGCTGCATTTTATATGGACATGAGAGGAACGATCTGTCCAGGCGCTGCAACGGCCGAACAGGTTCAGGGCAAAGAGCTTAGCTACAATAACATCCTGGATACGGATGCGGCGTTCCGTCTCGTGAGCGAGTTTACAGAGCCCGCATGTGCGATTATTAAGCATTCTAATCCCTGCGGTTGCGCCACTGGTGTCTCGAGTGAAGATGCCTACCTGAGGGCTCTTGCCTGTGACCCGATTTCTGCTTTTGGCGGTATCGTTGCGTTGAACAGAAAGATTGATAAAGCAGTTGCAGAGCAGATCACCAAGGCGTTCACTGAGGTGGTGATCGCGCCAGATGCATCCGCGGAAGCTTTGGAGGTTCTTTCTGAGAAGAAGGCGACCAGAGTTCTTCTCACGGGAGCTATGCCGGATCCGCGGGCGCAACTGCAGAGTTTTCGATCAGTCATGGGAGGCTTTCTTGTCCAGGCTCTGGATACGAAGATGGTTACAACGGAGGAGCTCAAGATTGTTACCAAACGCACCCCCACGGAAAACGAAATGCGCGATTTGCTTTTTGCCTGGAAAGTTTGCAAGCACGTCAAATCGAACGCAATTGTTTATGCTAGAGATGGAGCCACTGTCGGCATTGGCGCGGGACAAATGAGTCGCGTAGATGCATCGAGAATTGCAGCCTGGAAAGCGCAGGAAGCCTCGCGCCAGGCCGAGGAGGATACTAGTCGCACGGCTGGATCTGTCGTCGCCTCTGATGCCTTCTTTCCTTTCGTGGATGGGCTTGTTGCCGCGGCGGATGCCGGCGCAACCGCCGTGATTCAACCAGGCGGGTCCAAGCGTGATGCGGAGGTTATCGCTGCTGCCGATGAACGAGGGATTGCGATGGTCTTTACCGGTATTCGACACTTTTTACACTGAGATGCATTTCGAGGACTTGGTCCTCACCATTCCGTGAGGGCGTCAACTTCCGCATGGCTGCGCGCTTCCGTCGAGACGCTCGGAGGCTCGATACTCATACGCGCTGCGCGCAGTACGCGCAAAAGCGCCACTCGGGTCTGCAAGCATAAACGCTCTAGGTCATTTGTGTTGACGGCAACTGTTGTATCGTCCAATGATATGTTTTGGATGTTGTCTGCCTCTCTGAGTCCATTCTCAAGGTCGTGCACAAGTCGCGCGTACGCAGATTCCAGCTTTCTGTAGCTCGCTTGGAAGTTTCGCCATACTTTGGGAACGGTGGTTACTGCATTGTCTTCAGGCT
>Ga0123519_10007104_pt1 | contig 17451 bp, 14 predicted proteins | sample YelNatPaOPRAMG02_FD_87396 | JGI IMG/M metagenome (GOLD analysis project Ga0123519, IMG submission 87396) | Hot spring microbial communities from Yellowstone National Park - Yellowstone National Park OP-RAMG-02 (version 2) | ecosystem: Environmental > Aquatic > Thermal springs > Hot (42-90C) ... | reverse complement strand
GACTTTTCTACCCGAGGAGATTCAAACGGGTTATACTCAGACAACGAATGCGACGTACATGAAGACGCTAGAGGCGAAGGGCTTGTTGTGGGAAGCCAGCAAGAAGGGAAGGAAAGCCTTCAGAAACCGCTTTCCCTACTGGGTTGCGGAGAACATTCGGAAGATTCGGCCTAATGCGCCTGACGGAGCCATAGACGAGATTGTGGACAGGCTGAAACGAAGCGTGATAGGAGGCTAGGTGAGGCGTATGGCTCGGGTTGCCAGTTTTTGTGCTTCTGGGAAGTTTGGTGATGCACGGAATGAAGGCTCGTGCTAAAGGGTTTCTGGAGGAGCTGATATTCTGCCTTTGTTGGTTAAAAGGAGCCGAAATCTATCCGCTACAAGCGCCCGTTTTGTACGTCGCAGCCCTAGGTAATTTGAGACGTGAAATGTGTGCCGTGTTCATGGTGATGAGGAAGTAATTGTGCAGAGTGTGCATGAAAACTCTGGAAAGGTTGCACGGAAGGGTTCTGTGAGGCGTAGGAGTAGGGCTGAGAAGGTTGGTCGTTTAAAGTATATTATAGAGTTGATTAAGCATCTGGAACGGAAAATTGACCAAGTTGACCTTAGAACAAGGACTTTGACGGCTGGTTTACGAGAGTGGATGAGTTTTCAGCCTAGTTATATTCAGAAAGTAGCGTGTGAAGACGAGGTAGACGTTGAAATTATCACGTGTTTGATGCAGAGGGGTGTCGGGGGTTTACTACCTTCGGCTATAGCTGCAAAGCTAGGTGAATACGGCTTGAAAAGATGGGATGTTACTCGTAGGATACAGCGCATGAACAAGAAACTAGTGAAAGAATTAGGTCAAAAAGTTGCCGAAAAGAGGGGACATCAATGGGCGCCAACAAATTTTGCCTTGGAAGCCTGGAGTGTGGGGGATCGTGAGAAGGTCGGTTAGCTGTAGATGCAATAACTTTTCGACCGCTTCCTTAACCATGCACAAGCGACATTTAGCATAATTGATTTCAGATTTTAGAGGCCGAAATTTTGCGGACTATATCTTGAGAATAGACCTTCAATTTCTCTCTCTGCTCATCAGTAAGCATGCGCCCATGTCTTACGGCATTTCTTATAGGCTCAAGCTCCTTTAGCTTCGCCGTTAGAATTTCCTGCTCCTTGAAAATCTTCTGAAAAGCTTCTCTCCAATTATCGCGCCGCACAATTATTTTCACATAATCACTGAAGTCCAAATATTGAACAAACTCGCGTTTTAGTTCATCTTTGCTTTGTCTTTCCTCAGTGTTTTGTCTTACGTCAGGTGGGATTCTTTCATCCCACCAGTTTTTTGTTAAGTTTTCAAGGTTTGATTTTATACATCTTCTGAGAGCATTCTCTAATTCGTCGAGTATTAGGTGCTGTTCCTTTTCGATTGTTTCGGGTGTTTCTATTATTTCCTTTTCGGGGATTTCATAATCTTTCAAAGCATCGTTAAGAACTTCTTCAACTCTCCCTACGAGTTTAATTTCCAATTTTCTCTTAATATCAGGCGGTAAGAGTTGCACATCCTTTTCGTTCCCAGTCGGAATGTACACAGTTTTTATTCCAGCTTCTGCTGCTGCAACTATTTTCTCATGGATTCCTTGCACAGGAAGGATTTTACCCAACACTGTTATTTCACCAGTCATGGCTACATCGTTTCTAACAGGCTTTTTCGTCAGTGCTGACACAAGACCTGTAAGAATTGTTATTCCTGCCGAAGCTCCTTCCTTTGGTATTCCCATCTGAGTTGCAAGAACAGTGATATCATAGTCCTTCTTGAAATCTAGATCTATTCGGAGAGCCTTCTGATTATGACTAATGTATTCGTAAGCAGCTTTAAGGGATTCTCTCATAATCCTCATCATCGAGCCTAATGCGTTTAGTCTGCCTTTTCCCTTATCTGCTATTACTTCAAACCGTTGTATTGCACCGCCTCCATATACTTTTAGCAAAGCTAGTCCTGCTACTTCTCCCACTCTTGGTTCATGTGGCAATTCGATTGGAGCTCGCTGCTCTGGGACTGGAACAAAAATCTCTTTTGAAGTTTCACGATCTATGTAGGAAAAATCCGTGTTCCAAAACTCGATGCTCTTAATTTTCTTTAACTGTTCTTTCACACGCCTTCTCAGTTCTAGAGCGAAGCTGAGATACTCCTCAAGATCCTCTTTGGTATAGTTGCCGTCTGGATGAATTAGCTTAATTAACCCAGAGACAGTTTTTCGAACTGCATCCTTATCCCTTTTATCAAGCGCTTCTCCCAGCTCGAAATACTCATCTAGGGCAGTTGCAAAGGTCAAACGCCTAAGCTCTCGTAGTACCCATGCAAAATAGTCAACAACAAAGCCGTAGTGATCCGTAAGCAACTCTGTCCTCATTCTTGGAATTTCCCAGCCAGGGACGTACGCATGGAATCTATCGAAGAAAGCTGCATCCTGCATTTCTAACGGAAATGGAATGAAAAGATGGGCAATGCTCAATAGTTCAGGAATGTCATAATCTATATTTCCTATGAAAACAAGTGACGCTGAACCCTTGAATTCCTCCCTTATTCTTGCAAATCCTCCAGTCTCCATATAATCTTTCAGTATTTGAACCGCTTGGGCATCCTTGAGTCTTCTAAGTCCTGCCACTTCGTCGAAGGCTACTACATCCCAAAGCATTACCAGGCCCATCCTTCCCCTCCCTCTCATATCAATGAAAAGACCTGCGACTGTTGTCTCGCCGCCCGAAACGAGTATGCTGTAAGGTGAAAGCTCACGATAGATGTAGCTTTTTCCAGTGCCTCTGGGACCTAACTCAACAAGATTATAGTTATTTTCCACGAAGGCACATAGTCTGCAAAGGTTGAGCATTTTAAGCCTGTAGTCAAGTTTGCTTGGCTCCAAGCCCATACTTCGTATAAGAAAGTCTATCCATTCATCCTTAGAAAATTGCGAACGTTTCACCTTTACATCTTCTAATGCGGTTACCTCAAGCTGAACTGGTCGAAATTGTTGAATAACAAAAGGCCGCATTACACCTTTGTGTATAATCTCAGGATTATATGTAAGATCAATTATTCCCCACAAGCCACCGCCAAGAAGTCTTTCATAGCGCCTTATCAAATCCTCATTGATGTTCACATAATTTAGCTGAAGATTAACAAGTTCAGCCCAATATTTGTCCTCGGCTTCGTGAAGTTTGACTTTTACTTTATCAATAACCCTGTACCTTCCCTGCTCCCTAACTTTGGATTTTAGAACCTCTGCTTGATCTGGATGAACGTAATTTTCCGTTAGTACCCTTTTTACCTCTTTGATGCCTTCGGCGATAACTTCAGGGTCCCCTGATGAGCAGTATTTTCCCAAGAGGTATTCAACCACATAAGCTGGTACGTTCAAATGCTTCCTTAAAGGTCCAAGGAGGTCTTTCCTCACAACCTTACCCGGGAAAAGGGAAAGCGCCTTTCTGTCAAGCTCGTCCATGCCCATATTTTCACCTCAAATCTCTTCAGGGTAACCCACAATAGATATTTTCACTTTTTTACTCTTTAAAACTTCAAAGGTGTCTACATCAACTATCTTGACCTCGACTTCTGGCTTTATTTCTTTAAGTATCAATCGAGCCTTTTTGGCCTCTCTTTGTAATTCAATAGAATCGGATTCAGCTATCTTTCTTCCATCGCTGTAAACTTCAACTCTAACCACTCTCGCTTTATCAGCACCTGGAGCAATTGATGGGGTAAGGTTTATCAGGAAAACTGCTGTGGATATTTCTTCGGGTATTTCGGCTTCAATCTTTACTTTTCCTACTTCGATTTTTGCCTCAGAGATAACCAAAGGAATACAATTTTCCTGTGGGCTTATTCCACCATGCAAAAACATTGGTATAGGAGCCGGCATGCTCAGACACGAAAGGCCCCTTGGAAATACAACTATTCCATCTCCGTTTAGCGAAACTTGGTCAAATCTAAATTGAACCAATGAAGGATTATATGATGGTCTTCCTATGGCGTACCTCCTCTTTTTATCAACGTCATCTTCTGATCTTATTCCTTCGATTGTGTTTACTTCGTACCCTTTTGGAATCAACAAGAAACCATGATCTGTTGATACAATTACTGTTCTTAAACCTGCTTTATGCAACCTATCTATGGCATTCGAGAGTTTCATGATAAGCTCTTGGAACAAGTTAGGCGACACTTCTAACAGATAGGTTCCAGCGATGTCTATGTCTCTATCCATTACTATGATGTACTCGTATTCTTCAATCTTGGACTTCAAGGATATGGGAGAGAGCTTTGATATTTCGCTTAATTCCAGTATTACTGCTCTACCATCCAACTTGTCCTGTAGGAAGCTTTGCCGGGTTGCTTTTTGATTAATTTGGGTAACTCCTTCAACCAGAACATCTAGTTTTCCCTTTTCTACTTTGGCAGTTAATGATGGAGTTGGCATGAGAGAAGCCATGCCGATTTCTGTAATTGACGGCAAAGAGGAAAGCATCGGTGTTAATTCCACTTCGTATTCCTTTTGCCTCAGGTCCTTTTCCAGTTCCTTGCCAAGTTCGTACCTTAATGCGTCTACCAGAAGTATAGCTAGCGGTTTTTCCCTCTTTTCAAGGATTTTGCTCCAGAAATCATACTGGTTCACTAAACCATTAATTTTCCATTCTTTGAGTTTCTCAGCCGCATTTGAGAAACCTTCAGTAAAAGCTCTTAACCATACTGCATAAATGCTGAAGCTCGGTTTCAAGAAAGTCTTCCAAAAATCTTCCTCCGCATATTCGAGGTGCATGTAGAGCTCTCTGTAGATAGAGTCTATTTTCCACCATCCTTCATTTTCAACATACTTATTGGCAAAAAATTCAACATCGTGGGAATTTTTCTCAAGCAGTGAAATTCCTTTTTCGCAAAGCCTGTATAGCTGAGAGGATTGCCATACCATATGCCAAGTGTTAGTTTTTCCCATCATAGCCCAAGGACTATGCTCTCTTGATTTCGCAATCCTGTCCATAATTTCGAGATTTTTCTTGTATGCGTCTGGTTCTAAGCTTAGTCTTGTTTTTAACTCCTCTAGTAGAATTTCATCAACTATCGAAAAACTCATCACGTTTAGGAGGTTCTCAACACCTTGTAGTTCACTTCTTAAATCATATTTTTTAGCAAGCTCCTTGGACCACTTAATAAAACCTTGTCTCAATGAATCATGCTCAAGCCATTCCCTCGCTAATCTAGCCCATGTTTCAACTTTGTCTTTCTTTGGCAATAGATTGCTGAACTTTTGCTCCCCAAGACCCTTAGAATAAAAGACAAGTTCTGAGAAAAGTAGGGCAGATGCTAACGCTTCTGAAAAATTCTCCGGTTCAACTTCAGCATCAAGTCCTAGCCCAGATTTAACTAGTTTAGCAAATGCATCATGCAAGCCTAATCTTAGAAGTTCTTGCCGAGGAGTAGAAAAAGTAGCATACTCTAGGATTGCTCTTCCTAAACTGAAGCTTGCACCAAGATTAAAAGCAATAGATAATAATCCATTGACTACTTGGTTCTTTCGAAGTGGGATTTTTGGCTCTCCCATCACTTCTTCCCATCTACTTGCCAGAAGCCTTCCTCTCTCGCCTGCCAACAGACCCTTCAGCTCAAGGTCGGACTCAAGCCTGAGGTAATCAACGAGTAGCTTCTCAAGGTTCATTTCTGATTTTTTACCGAAGAGTTCGTAATCCCTTATCCAGCTGGGTTCCATAGCTTTTTTAGGAACGTAGATGAGCCATTTGGCGCTAAATTCGGGGTCTTCTTTTTCTATTTTAGCTCTTATGGCAAGGTAGCTTCCTGTATAGGGAACGAAATTGACGCTTGGTGGGATAGCTTCTAGCATTACTTCTTCTAGGCTGCCGTCTTCATCGTACCAAACTAGGATGGGGTAATCTCTAAGCTCATCTAGAATTATTTGCTTGATTGTCTCTTGGATCTGGCTTGCCATTTTACTTCACCCTATTTGCTGCTGGATGAAGAAGTTTTAACTCTTTTAGGGGCTCTATGTTAACTCTAACTCCATAATCAATTATAGGATTCCAACCATTATCCCTAACCTCTGCTATAGCTTTATCAACCCATTTTGCATCTGGTTTCAGTTCTGTTTTATCTTCTCTTGGATTACGAAGTATGTTCAGATTCTTCTCCATATTTTCAATTTCATCAATTTTAGCCAGGGCTTCTTCATAGGCCTTAGACAGCTCATTTATCCGTTTTCTACCCCCTGTAGCTCTGGCATTTTCTAAATCTTTGAAGACTCTATCTCTTTCCCTAGAGAACCTTTCCTTAATCGGGTCAAGATAAAAGGCTAAAATCTTGGGTATGGTATCTTTGTCAAGTTTGTGATAGTGGACGAAGCATGAGAAGACTCCTGGTAGTTGGCTCTTTCCTAGCATTGAAGAGGTTAGCTGCCAGAAGATTGGCCTTCTTCTGTACAATCGCACATGAAAGTTGAAATAGTCTTCCTCAATCCATCGTTTGAGGGCTTTCCCAAAGATTTCGGATATTTCAAGCTCAATTCTGTCTACTTTTTCTTTTCCAAAATCTTGCAGAATGAATGCACGAACTTTACTAAATAGGTTGTCTGGAAACATTTCATCGAGGGGAACTATGCCGTCTTCGTCGGATTCGATTGCTTTTTTTACATAATAAGAGATGAGTCTTTCAACATGTTCTCTGGTGGAAATAACATCTTTCGAAGGTTCCTCAATTTCTTCACTTATAGCCTCTCCGCTCTCCTCTTCTAAACTTGCGATTTTTTGAAGCGCAAGCTCTCGTTCAATTAAAGCCCTATCTTCATCAGATATTTCATAAATGTGATAAACTTGTTCATCAATTTCGTTTTGAATTTCTTCTATTCTTTTGTTTAGTGTAAATTGCCGCTTTACACATAGCTCAGCTAATGTTTTAAGAGGGGTATCCTGTCGTCTTTCAATGAACCGCATTTTTTCAGCGCTAGTCAAATTAGACCATGCAAATTGCTTTGCTATTGGATGTTGAGTAACAGGCTTCTCAAGTGGGTCAAAGCCATTTAGTTCTTGTAAGATCCAAGGTTTTATGAATAACGTTGACACTTCTTCGCCAGTAGTCCATTCCCTTAAAATATCGTGAGCCTCTCGGGCGAGCATTCCCAATTTTTCGAATTCAACAGCATAGTGTGAAATAACTATGGGTAGCAAGGCCATGGGTCCGGTACCAGGCATCTTATCTGGGACAATCAAACGTGAAAGATAGTAAAAAGGTTTAGAGCAGCAAATGGCGAGCAATGACCATATTCTTTCAGAACCTACTATCACTGCCTGTGCTGCTACACCAAATATTGAACCGGTTGGAAGTACTCGAAAAGGAATACGCCCAATCGACTTTACCTTGCTCAACTGGCTTCTTTGAAGACTTACACTCCACGACAAGCCTTCACGAAAGAAGAATGAGATGTTTTGAGCACGTGACATTAGTTTACCAGTTCTGGAACGATGGTTACGTAGTTCTTCTCCGTCATTTCCCCAGTTGACTAACGACTGAATATCAGCAAAGAAATAGTAGAGGTACACATCATTAGAATAAGGAACCCATTTTTTTCCTTGAAATGTCTCTTGACGATTCACTCCAATCAAACCAACGGGTATCTCCCACCATAGGCGGGTAAAGCGGACGTCATCTCCTGTCGCGAGCCCTTGCTTAACATCGGCAATTTTGGGTTGATCTGGCCTATGTGCGAGATCTCGGTCGATCGGAGGACGATTGGTGAAGATATTTCTGATCGATGAAGATGTCCAGTAAGACAACGGTGTACCAGGGATTTTAGAAAATTCCTCCAATGTTGCTTCATACGCCAATGGATGAGTTCTGAACTTGGCTAGTTCCTCTAGTACTTCATCCCACGCTCTTTTCTTTTCAGGTTCATTCGGGTATCCGGTTAGTTGGACAAATAGAGTGTTTTGCCGGGCTCTTTTAGTAAGTTTTTGAGCTGTGAAGCCAGCCCAGCGAGCTGTTGCCACATCTAAAACACCAAAACCAAGGTCAAGCACGATTTGCGGCCGTGCCCTTTTCAGAAGAAGAATTTCTCTTAGCCATTGATATGACTTAAGAAACATAAAAGTTCTACCAGTAAGAGCACCTAAATAACCTTCATCTCGAGCCAAATCAATAGCCTGCTCAATAAAAGCCGCATAATAATCAAAATGAGTTTTTGGATAATGCTTCTTGAGATATTCCTTGGTTTTATCTGGCATATCACCATATGGAGGATTCATTACAACAACGTCGTATTTCTCGGAAAGCAAAGCCAATAATCCAACAGACTTTTCGGTTTCTGTCGCAAAAAGAAGTCTTCCCATGTCGTGAGCTTCAATAGCTTCCCGTTCAAATCTGCGGAGTTCTTCAAGCATTTCTTCAATAGTTCTCTCTTTTGGAACAACCAGAACTAAGCTCTCGGAGTCATTCGAGGGGTCAATAAGGAACTTGGTCTGACCAGCTAAACCCTTTCTACCTAGCTCTGTCTGACCAGAGATAGCATGAGCGAATTTTGCCTGTTTCTCTCCATGCTTTCGCTCTTTAAACAATCGCTCAAAAGGCTGACGAACTTTAAGAAGACTACCTATCTCATACGTATATCCAATGTCTCCGAAAAGTTTTTCAAATATTCTTTTTAAATCTGGGTCGTCTCTAAACCTTTCGAGGAGTTCTAAGCGTCGCTTACCATCGGAAACACGAATATCTGCACAAACAATATTCATTTTCCTAATTTTTAGCGAACGATTATAGGTTTTTGCTTTAAAGAAGAGTGAAAGAGCCGCCAGCTGAACCGAATACAAATCTATGTCTATTCCATGAAGGTTATTCTCCAAAATTAATGTGGGGATTTCAGAGAACGGCGTATCAGGCTCATCTTCTTGATACATTTGATACAAAACATCAAAAGCGTAAACGAGGAAATGTCCGCTACCGCATGCGGGGTCTAAGACTTTGATTTCCCTAACTTTCTTGGCGTCTCTTTCGCTTTGTCCATTTTTCAAAGGAACAAGATACGTGCAAAATTCCTTAAGCTTGGAATTAGGATGCATTTCGAGCCATAAACGCCCCAGCGTATTATCAACCAAAGCCTTAACAATCCAATGTGGAGTATAAAACTGATTGATTACAGGAATATCATCAGGCGTTGGCTTTCTTCTCGCCTTTCTAAACTCACGTCTTGCTTCATCATTGAAATATTGATATATCCACCCTATGATGTCATCTTCTTTCCAATCACTTTCCATTACATCTTCAGTTAACAGCCTAACACTATCTCTACAAGCTTTTTCACTTGGAAAAATAAAGCTATATTCACTGTTTGTGTCAAAGAGGACCTTAATCTCTTCGCTAACCTCTTTGAAAGCTTGGATTAACGCTGTTTTCAGAATTTCATATGGAGAAAATGAAGGGTTTGTTTCAGAAATTTCCCTTTCCCTTAGACTTCTCCCGCCATATTCGCTTCTCTGAATTACTGTTTCTTTTACTAGACTGCGCACTTCCATAGCTCTTAGTGCCGCTATGCGATTCAAAAATGTGAAAGCTGTATGCCTAATGTAGCGCTCTATAGCTTGCTGTTTACTTACTCTTCCTACGAGCTCTTTTTCGATAGCTAGCTCAATTCTCTTACGAGTTTCAATGTCCTCATCTTTGAGATGCTTTAACTCGTCAAGGTCTAAGAAAGTCCCATCAGCCATTATGCCATAGTAAATAAGCCTTTTCTCAATATCCGCTTCGAGGATCTTTCTGCATTGATTAATTACTCTCCTTAAGTTGTTTCTCCTCTCTTTATCCAATCATTCCACCTTTGCATCAACCTTCACAACTTTCTTTTCTTTTATGGCTCTTTCAGAAACTTTCTTCAATTTTTCACTGACTTTTTCAATGTCTTTCCGGGATGCAATCTCTTCTCGAAAGCCCACAAGTTGTTCAGCTTCAGGCTCTTTTTTTATCAACTGCTGGTCCAATTCCTCTCGTATCTTTTCCTTTTCATTTTCCATCCCTTTTATGCTAAAGTTCAGTTCTTCTATCGAAGACCTGCAAGTTTTGCAAACAAGGTTTTCATCGAACTCCACCTTTTCAGAAGAACAAAGCATCCCGAGAAGCGTTTTAGCAGAATCGGCGAACTCCTCTTTTCCCATTTTCTTTGCTGAGGGACGAGCCCTGAGTGATTCAACAGCCTCCGATACCAGTTTATTTCTATCCTTGTGCCATTTAGAGTAGAGTTTTTCATACTTCTCTTTAAGACCATGAAAAACAGTGATTATATCAGGCCAACGTTCCATAAAGTCTTTACTTTTGATATTTTCAGATAGTTTCCTTAGCTTATCCTCGCTTTCTTCTCCAAGCTTAACTAGCTTTTGTCCGCATTCCCTTACGAACTGAACCGCTGATTTGTATTCCTTTAGATTTCCTCTTTCTTCGAACTTGGCTAATTTTTCTAGAATGGAAATATTTTCCTTTAGCGTCTTTACCCGTGAATCATCTATGAAGTTTAAGATTCTTCTGCTTGTAGTGGGCGCATCTCCTATTTCTGTCATTACATTTTCCAAAGACTCTAGGCTCTGAACGACTGGCAAATCCAAGGCTTTCGCTATGCCTTGCAGTCTATTCAATTGCGCAATTTTTTCGGTCAAGTATGCGATGAGATTCTTATCAATATCCTCTACGGTATTATCTACCCTCAAGCTAAAAACAGATGACATAAGGTCCCATGCTTTGTTACGTTGTTCTGGCGTGATTTCGATTCCAGGATAGAATTTGGCTCTGTTAAATGATCTCGAATTGGTAAAGGCTTCGTGGGATGCTAATTCGCTTGCCGAAACGAACTCCCTTCCATCTAAATTCACAATTATAGAACCATTCTTGAAAAGGGTTGCAAGAGTTAGTCTTACTATCTTAGGATCCCAACCGTAGGGCTGAGAACCGAAGTACTCAATTAAGCTGGCGCCAGTGCTCTCTTCAGCTTGCTGGTGTCTCCTTCTTACTTCTTGAAGTATACGCGATGCTACTGGTCTATCGACCAATATGCTACCCTTATCGTCAATAAGTTGTAGGTCTTTGTAGACGGATGGAAGCCTTCCTTTTTGCCAAATCAGTATGCTACCGATATGCTCGTCCTTATCGACCTTGCACGCTGCCAAAGAAAACTGAGTGAATAAATCATCTACGACTTCTTTTAAATACTGGTGAATCACATCTTGAAGTAGTTTTCTTCCATCTAACCTTATTTCTTTTCCTTGAACCAAGACTGTCCCATTTTTACAAGCAAGCTCGAAAAGCCTCGGTAATTCATCGCTCTTAAGAACTTCCAAATCTTTCCTATATTTGGAAAGAGTGCTTTCCTCTTCGGAAGTTAGAGGTTTTGCTTCTCTGTCTTTTATGGCCTTTTCAGTGCGGACTACCTTCTCCAGCGATTCTTCAAATTTCTTTTCACTCTTGCTTATCACGTAGATTGTGTCTTTGGTTGCCATGCTCTTTGCAAGCAATGTTTTAGTAAAGTCTTTCTCTTCCACTGTGAGAGGAGAGTAGAAACGAAGATTCAATTGCCCTTTCGAAGTTGTTTCTCGGTCGTCAAGAAATAGATGAATGTCAAATATTCTTATACCGCCGTAATTATACGTTCTAAATTCGTTGACAACTGTCTTCGCAGCTTCGACCGCCAAATCTCTCTTCTCGCTTATCGAAGCAATTTTGCCAGCTACGTCTTGTTCAAAGGTTCTTTCAATATTCGATAAGAACCTCCATTTTCCTTCATCTTGTGCGATCCACTTGTTCTTTTCCAGCTCCTCTAAACACATTTTCACTTTATTTTTCAGCCTTGTTCCATCTTCGCCTAGATTGGGGTAGAGGATAGCTGAAATATTTTCTACTTGACAAGGGACCCATTCTCCTACTTGTTGCAAGAGAAAGAGCGCTTTAGCAATAGACCCAACTTTCAGCCCTTCCTTCTCACCAAGCTTGTTGGCTTCCTCTATCATCGCTTGATATTCACCACGAACCTCTAAGTGAATGGCATCATATACCACATCGAATGTAGCCAGCGAGCCGATCTCTGCATAAGCTAATCCTTTCGTGTCGGCTTTTGGTCCAATGAGCAATGCTCGGACTACACCAAGTATCGCTCTCTCCCTACCTGTTAACTCAGGCGTCACCCTTCCTCTTGATCTAAGTGAACTGAAGATTTGTTGCATTAGAAGTACGTGATATGGCATTAGTGGATATGAGTCAACAAAAGCTTCTTTGTTTATTCTTGTCAGCAAGCCCCCATATTCTCTGGCAGGACTTTTAATGAGTGCTGAAGTCGCTAAACTCCCTGAGTACTTGCTATAGAGTTCTTCGAGATTTTTCAGCTTGTCCGGCGTCTTTGAAAGTAAGCGTTTCTTAACAACCGTGTCTATGTTCTCAGGAGTCAAGGTTATCTTTATCTGAAATCTATCCTTGATTTTCTCAAATTCACCTCTGTAGGCCTCGATTGCGGGTATTTTTTCCTCAAGAGCTTCTTGGGCTGTAACAAATAGCCATATCTTACCTTTTCCTATCCTTTCTATTTCCTCGGCCAAAATGTTGAGATCCGTGAGCCTATCGCGATAAGTACCTACATAAAGACCAACTTCATCTAGCAAAAGTGTAATTCTACCATTTTCCTCTCCGAGTTTTTCCGCCTCTTTCAAAAGACACTCTACTAATTTTCTTGGAGTTAGCACGAAGCTTTCTTTGACTTCCTCTATGCTTTTCTCGGCACGTTCTAAGCTAAAGTAGGTTTTTGGGTCGATTTTGCACAAAGCCTTCGCAACGAGAGGACCAGCCATCGCGGTCATTTTCCTTGTATCCTGCCAACTTTTTCCTGCCTCCTTTTCTACGTAAGCTAAGAACTTGTCCCACAGTCCTCTTTCTTGGAGCATCTTTTCTATTTCAGCAATCCAAAACACTTCTGATAACCCAGACTCTTCTAGAAGAGCCGTATACACTATCCTTGTTATCGAAGGCGCTTCTGGACTCTCTCGAGGAAAGTTAAGCATGTTAACAAAAATGGCTTTTGTTTTCAATTCCTTATCGAGTATCGCACGACCTGGCAAGGAATGCCTATTACAGAAATAAGTGGCAGCACCTACTTTGCGTCCATCTCCTAAAATAACAGTTTTGTTCGAGAGTAAATATCCCAAAACTTTGAGGAAGTGGCTTTTGCCCGATCCAAAAAAGCCAGAAATCCATGCACAAACGCTTTCAGGAATTTTATGTCTACTTTCTATAAATCTATCTATGATGTCTTCTAGATATTCTTGAATTTCTTGTGTAACTACATATTCTTCAATTTCTGAACCGACGAGTCTAGGGTCTCGTTCGTCAACTTTTATGACACGTTCTATTTGTCTCGTTGGGTCTCGTTCAAGTATATCCTTTACTAACAAGCTAGCCTTCATATGATCTCACCTCTATAATATGTTCTGATATTTTCCCAATGGTAATTCAACATATTCCCTTCTTTGTTTCCCGGATAAGGCATTACTAAGGTGCAATGAGCAGCACCTTCTAGTTGATCTAGTAGACTTGAAATATGAACAAATGGGAAAAGGCTGCCAGCCCTCAGAAGAATGGCGCAATGAGAAACATCCTTTTTCTTTAATTTTTCTTTTAGCCTCTCAGAAATCTCTTTAAGTAATTCTCGCTCCAAGTCTTTTGCTATTTCGTTTCTTCTGCTTTCCTCTATTTTGGAAAAGGAATCACTCAAACAACCTAGCGAGTGAAGAGAATCTATCATCAGTGAAGCAAGAGAGATGGTCTCCACAGATATGCCAGCTCTGGAAAGCCTTAATGCCAAGTTTCTAAATTCCTTTAAGCATTCAACTTCGAGCTCCGGTTTGTAGAGATAAACGTAATAAGGAACAGCAATCACATGCCTCTTCCCAGCAGTACTTTCTTGGATTCTCGATTCAAGTAGCTTAAACTTCTCGCTATCCCAAGCACTCATTCAACCACCTCTCCATTTGATACTTTGGTTTAAGCTCAATAATATCTCCTGCCCTTGAATAATAAATCCAGCCTTTAGCCTGTGCATCGATCAGAAAATTCTCTAATTCACTGGCTTTCATAAAAAAGATGCCCCATATGTCACTCTGGAAAACGCCCCTAGAACTCGGCTTCTTTTCTAATAAACCAAGCATGAAAAACGTAAAACTCTCCACTCTTACAATTGGTTTAAGTAATCTATAACTCGGAGCTTTTTCCATAATGTTAAAGTCTCTTAGAAACGCTAGAAAACCTCTAGTCCATCTCCTTTTCAAATAGTCTGACCAATTCTTCAATTCGGGGTGGACCTTTTGCTCATTTTCCAGAAAATCCAAAACATCAGCTTTTGTGAGGGTTGCTAATGGCTGGTCTATTCTTTCAGCAACTACCTTCAATAGGAGATTATATATCAGAGAATCAGACCTGCAGACATAAGGATAAAGCAGTTGTACCTTGATCGTTTTTGATATGTGTTTCGAGACTGCCTCTGCTAGAATTTCCGTTTTAGGTAAGAATTCGTGATTCATCAGAAATCTCTTTTCTATCACAGCAAGAATACCTTGTGATGTTTGACTAGATCGCTTAACTAGAAGGTTTCTAGAAACCACAGTTTCCTTTGTTTTTTCCCAATTTTTTAACTTGTCAAACTCAGCAAGTGTTATTAAGCTCTCATTTATTAACGAGCCTACCCGCTGAAGGTCAGCTTTATAAACAACTCGATTTGAATTGGCACGAATTTCAAGCTCTTTCTTCCGAAACGTTGTGACTTTTTCTAATCCCATATACACGACCTCTATTCCTAAGCTGAATTTCTTCCTTGAATTCAGGCCAACACCTTATCAAATCTTTGGAGAACATCATCTAACCTCTTTCTTGGCCCTGTCCACTAGTACCTTATTTCCTTCTTGAACCCAAATGATTTCGTCACCCTCCTTCAACTGCAAAAGTTCGCGCACTTGCTCAGGAACTGTGGTCCGATTTAGTTTTCCTACCTTGGTCTTATCGAGAATAGCGTATGTTTTGGGCAAATAGCAACACCTATAGTCAGTTATATCCATATAGATATAAAACTATCCAAACGTATGAGAAACAATTCTAATATCGATAACACTCTATCATTATTATTCCAAAGAACCAGACGTGTTATTTCTTCACACACTATAATTGTTCAATCTGCGCTTGGTGCGTCTTCTATTCCTTTTTCTGTGATGACAAAGTACTCTTTTGACTCTGGAATGCTTGGTGAGTCAATAACTGTGGCTAGCCTCGTGCCTCCCTTAGCCTTTCTGATATAAACCCGATGGGTACAAGCGTGAGCCAGCACGTGGCCTCCAGCCGGTCTGTTTGGGTCACCGAAGCCCTGAGCTGGATTAGCCTGCACCTGATTCGTCACAACCACAGCTATGTTGTAGATCTCCGCTAACCGAAGCAGCTTATGTAAACACTGGTTGAGTTTTTGTTGGCGCTCAGCCAAACTTTCTCTTCCAACATATTCTCCTCGGAAATGGCTTATCATCGAGTCAACTACTACTAGCTTCACGTTTTCTTCGGGACAAATCTTGAAGAGCCCATCGATCAGAAAACTTTGATGGTCGCTGTTGTAGGCTCTTGCAATTATCACGTTGTTAAGCATCTGCTGCGGGTCCAAGCCCATAGCAGCCGCCATGCGATAGACTCTTTCAGGGCTAAACGTTCCCTCAGTGTCAATAAAAAGCGCATTGCCCTCCAATCCGCCTTGGTCCCTAGGTAGCTGAGCCATTACGCAAAGCTTCAGGCAAATCTGTGTCTTGCCCACACCGTACTCGCCTATCAACTCCGTCATAGCTTGCGTCTCTATCCCACCTGCCAATAACGCATCAAGCTTCTGAGAGCCAGTGGAACAACGCAGCATGCCCTTCCGCTTCTCCCAAAGCTCCTTAGCCGTCATCCAATCAGCATGAACATGCTTCCTGGCTTCCAGAATTATTTGAAGCGCCTTCTCAAAACCAATATCCGTCTTATCGGTTATCTCCCTAACAGGCGTCACAGCAAGAGCCTCAATGGTCGTAATCCCTACTTGACGAAGCTTCGAGGCTGTGGCAGGACCAACTCCAGGAACATCTTTTAACGAAATAGGCTCTCCCATCTCGTTCACTTCCGTCCAATCAACAGAAAATCGCAATAAAATCATATAAAGAATGGATGCGCCAAGCGAACAACAGAGAGAGTAGAGTAAAAGTGTTAAACTCTCAACACAACAAGATAAAAGATGGGTGAGGAACATGCCCTTATTCATGGTTAAGAAAGAAGTCTTTGAATGGATAAAGACAGGGCAGAAAACAATCGAACTTAGGACGGGCAAGGCTAAGGCTGGAGACGAAGCTGTTTTTCAATGTGGACGTAACATTCTTAGAGGGAAAATCATCAACAAAAATGAAGGCAATCTATCGACTCTTCTGCACAATCTTGACTTCAGAGAAATAATTCCCACAGCTAACAGCATCGAAGAAGCAACAGTGTACATTAAAAAGCTGTATGGGGCAGCTGATGGAACATTCACTGCCTATCGATTTGCCTTGTCAAGGTGACCATATGAAGAAAAATCTAAGAATGAAGTGCCCATCCTGTGGACATTGGAACCGTGTACAAGTGAACAAACTCTTTGTTGAACAGTCAAGTCCAGAGCCCAAAGTGAAAGTTATGATTCCCATGTACGAACCTTTGAAAGTATCTAAGTGTAAAAAATGCGGGCGGATTATAGCTGAACCAAAAGAACTTATCAGAATTGTCAAAAGCTCCAAACTAGCTGAAAATAAAAGAATGGAGACGTAACGGTTATGCCTTCCTCAAAATCAGATCCAAAAGCAAAGAAGAAAAAGCATTGTGAAAATTGCGGACAAGAGCTTGACGAAGATGAAGTTTACGAACTTGATGGGATGACCCTTTGCTGGGATTGCTATAACGAAGAGGAAGACCTAAGAGGCATCGAAGAGGAATGGATAGAATAATAATACACTCGCGATTTAGAATTCGCACCAGTCACGCTCAGATTTTTAGCTGTAATTAAATCTTGGTTTTTACGAAAAAATCTACCATTCCTCTCACTCTAGGCTCATCAGTGTTAAGAGCATACACTGGTATTTCTCCATAAATCCTTCTTGAAACCAGTCCTGCATTTACGAGCATCAGAACGTGGCGAGCTACAGCACTTCTTCCAAGTCCAGTGTGCTGACATATTTTGTACACTGTTAGCTCCTTGTCTGATTTCCATAAGACCAGCAAAATCTTCAACCGTGAGGGGTTTCCAATTGCCTCAATGAATCGTTTCTTTTCTTCGTCCAGTTTAAGCATCAGATTCCTTCCTTTTCAATAGGTCTACTAGAAACTTCTCTAGGACTTCTGCTTTGACGCCGTTGAGCCCT
>Ga0123519_10007103_pt1 | contig 17453 bp, 18 predicted proteins | sample YelNatPaOPRAMG02_FD_87396 | JGI IMG/M metagenome (GOLD analysis project Ga0123519, IMG submission 87396) | Hot spring microbial communities from Yellowstone National Park - Yellowstone National Park OP-RAMG-02 (version 2) | ecosystem: Environmental > Aquatic > Thermal springs > Hot (42-90C) ... | reverse complement strand
TTGGAGGTTATGTCGTCATCAAGACACTACTAAAAAATGGATTTTCAGGGAAAATCTACCCCGTCCATCCTTCCTATAAAGAAGTCTTAGGCTTTAAAGTATATCCCTCGATCAGAGAGGTTCCATCTCCTGTAGATTTAGTCCTGATCATTACAGGGAATCGGTCCGTTCCTCAAATCCTAAGGGAATGTGCTGAGAGAGGGGTTAGGGCGGCCATCGTCGTATCGGATGGGTTTGCTGAAAGGGATGAAGAAGGAGCTAAGCTCCAGAAGGAGATTGCAGAGATTGGGAAAAGGGGTGGGATTCGTATCCTGGGTCCAAATACAGCCGGAATAGCCAATCCCTCCAAAGGTGTTCTTCCCAACCCCTATGAATTGGGATACGATAGATTGAAATCGGGGGGAGTGGCTCTCTGTGGACAAACTGGAATGATTAATCCTCAGGCTTTCCCTTACGGGGATTTAGGTTATGGAATAAGCAAGATCTGTGATTTTGGGAATAAATGCGATGTCGATGAATGCGATCTAATGGAATATCTCGAGGAGGATCCGGAGACAAAGGTCATCGTCTTTTATCTTGAAGGGATCCGAGATGGCCGACGATTTATGGAGGTTGGAAGAAGGGTTCGGAAAAAGAAACCTGTTCTCATTCTAAAGTCGGGTCGAACCGAAGAAGGAGCAAAAGCCACCTCCTCTCACACAGGAGCCCTTGCGGTAAATGATCAGATATTTGATGCGGTCTGCAGACAGGCAGGGTTTCTTAGACTTGGAAGCTTTGGAGAACTCTTTGAATTACCTAAGATCTTTGAGAGCCAAGGCCTTCCGAAGGGACATCGTTTGGGAATGGTGACCTTTACCGGAGGGGTTGGAGTCCTGGCCATGGATGAAGCCATTCGACTGGGCCTGAGACCTTCGATCCCGACTGCTGAAACGATAGATAAATTGAATTCAATCTATCCGAATTTAGGAAAAACCGTGATCGATATTGGCCCTCCTATGGCTGCTGTCAATGACTATCTTTCAATCTATCCCAAAATCATGGAGGCCGTCCTTAAAGACGAAAATATCGATTGTCTTTTTAACGTGGTCTGGACAGGGCCCAGCCGTGGATCCATAGAGGAGTATATCAAGATTTATCGTCGATTAAAGGAAATCAATGAAAAGACAGTGGCCACCTGGATCTACGGTCCAAGGATCTCTTTGATCCAGGAATTGACTTTCAGCCTCGAAGAAATCGGTTTTCCTGTATTTAAGGATCTGGAGATGGCTATAAAGGCACTGGCCTTAGCCTCTCGCTATAGCCTCATCAAAGGAGCGGATAAGGATGAAGAGGATTTCGATACTTGATCAAATAAAAAGAGAAGGAAGGACCGTTTTAACCGAATTTGAAGCGAAGACTTTTCTCAAACAGGAGGGGATCCCCGTGGTGGAGACCCGTCTTTCGAGAACGCAAAAAGAAGCCGTCTCCATTTCGCAGAGGATGGGATTTCCTGTGGCCCTGAAGATTTCCTCCCCAGAGATTATCCATAAGAGTGATGCAGGAGGAGTGAAGCTCTCCTTAAAGAATGCTCGAGAGGTAAAGGTCGCTTATCATGAGATGATGGAAACGATAAGGAAGAAGTATCCTCGAGCCAAGATCCAGGGGGTCACGGTTCAAAAAATGGCTAACCCCGCAACAGAGGTCATTGCGGGAACGAGTAAGGACCCCCAATTTGGACCTTTCATCATGTTTGGACTTGGAGGGATCTTCGTCGAGGTCTTAAAAGATGTCTCTTTTCGCATCATTCCCATTACCCGAAGAGATGCCCAAGAGATGATCCAGGAGATCAAAGGGTATCCTCTCCTTTCAGGTTATCGTGGAAGAGAGCCTGCCAGTCTTTCTGCTCTGAGCGAAATCCTGTTGAAGATTTCCAGATTGATGGAACGATATCCTGAGATTAAAGAATTGGAACTCAATCCTCTTTTTGCTTATAAAAACAGAGTATTGGGGATCGATGCACGAATCATCCTTGAAGGGGAATAGAGATGACTCCAAGGGCTTGCAAGGCTTACTATTATGGAGGTCTTCCGATCAAAGGGACTCGACGAAAAGGAAAGCTCTGGATCGAGGGGAGGACCCTCCGTTTTTCTGTTCCCGAAGGAAAGGGAGGGGAGAAGATCGATTTAAAAATCCCTTTTCCTCGAATGGAGAAGATCTTTCTCACGAGGGATAATTATTATGGGGCCGATACCCTTCTCTTCAATCTTACCTTTCAGGATGAGAAGGAGAAGACGTTTACCCTCCGGTTCGCGCCCGTTGCATGGATACCAAGACGAAGGATCGCCCTGCAGAAACAGTGGTTTGACTATTTAGCCCACCTCATCAACTCTGAAGGGAGAGCCTCTCCCCTCTCCAAAAGATAATCCTTATATTCCTGGTAATTGGGTTGAACCCACATCGGAGTGCCAAAGATTTCGTGCATCATGATGTTGAAGGCGATCTTGGTGATGTAGAATCGATGATGATGCCTGAGAATGGGGTTTCTTGAAAAGAGTTTGATGAGTTCCCTTGGCCTCCAATAGTAACGCCTCATCATATTCTTATAGATAAAATTGAGTTGTTCAAGGTCATCGACTTCACGGGTGGGCATGACCGCATGGAGGTAGTCATAGTTTCGGTACTCCCAATCCTTGATCCTTCCCATCTCCTTCATTTTATAGAAGAGGGGAGTTCCAGGAAGAGGGGTAATGATATTGAGCCCAAAGTGATCGACATATTTCCCGAAGAATTTTAGAAAGGCATCTCGATCCTCCTCCGTTTCTTCCCAATGCCCGATCAGCAAGGTAGCCATCACCATCAATTTATGTTTTTTGAGAAGCTTCATTGCCTTCAGGGCCTGTTCTACGGAGTGGCGTTTATTGATGTCCTTTAGCACCGAATTGGTGTGATATTCCAACCCTAACATGAACTGATAGACACCGGCTTCCCGATAACCGTCGAGGAGATCTTCGTCGCGAAGAATCAGATCGGCTCTCGACTGAAGCCAGAATCGTTGGTTCGTCTTTCTTTTTAACATCTCCTGGATGAATCCGATTCCTTGTTCCCGAGTCACATTGAAGGTATTGTCTCCTACATAGAAGATCTCTCGACGATAGACCTCCTTGAGAAGTTCTAACTCCTCTCCAATCTTCTGGGGACTCTTTTTTCTCCACTTCCTTTTGTAAAAGGCGGATTCGGTACAAAAGGAGCATTCCCAGACACACCCCCTTGAAAAATTGACCACCAGTCCTCGTTGACCTTCGGATGGCAATCCTACATAAGGGTGTTCCATTTTTGCCAGGTGATAGGCAGGGAGGGGCAGGGTATCGAGGTCTTCGATGAATGGTCGATCGCCGGTATAAACAAAATTTCCTTTCTCATCAAGATAGGCGAGTCCCAGTACCTTGGAGAGATCCTCCTTCCGCTCGAGAGCCCTGAGAAATTCCGTGAGAGTGACCTCTCCCTCCCCCACACAGATATAGTCAATGGCCGGACAATCCCGAAGGGTTTCCTCAGCCATAAAGGAAGGATGTTCTCCTCCCATAATGATAATGGCTTTGGGATGGATGGCCTTGATGAGATTGGCCGCATTCATCCCATCATAGATGAAGGCGGTGCAATTGACTGAGATCCCAACGACCTCTGGCCTCTCCTTTCGAATCTTCTCTTCAAGATCTCCCCAGGGATTCTCATTCAATGTGCAATCCATATAGTCGATCTCAAATCCCTCTCTCTCGAGATAGGCAAGAAGTTGAAGACATCCAGGGGAGGGAACCCAAGCCCGAAGAATGGTCCAGATCTTATGAGGGGGATCAACGAGTAAGAACCGAATGGTGAAGCCTCCTTTTATCCGTGATTCAGGGATGCTTTACTCTTTCGCCATTCAAGAAGTTTGAGAAGAAGGGTTTTCATCATAGGGAGTCGAAAAAGAGAATGAGAGATCGGGATGTCATAGAGGTCTCCTGAGATCAGTTTTTCTGAGAACTCTTTCACTCTCTGGGCCGCCTTCTGGACCTCCTCTTTCTTGACCTCGGCTACCTTTTCAAAAACCTTTTCACAATACCCGCATGAGGAACAGGAGGTCTGATTGCAATCGTTCTGCTTGAAATGGTCGAGGAATCCATCCAGTTTCTGATTATTCAATTGAATCAAGTCTCTCATCTCCAGATCGAAGACCCTTTCTAACTCAGAGACTTTGAGGATATTGATATGCCGGGGCTGGATAAAATATCTCAGATGGATTGGAGTAAAGGCCCCTTTCCTCGGGAGGGTGAAGAGATCGAGAAGATTCCCTTCATAGTGACGCCTCTCATAGGCCCTTACATGTTCAATGAGAAGAGGGGTTCGTTTAAAACGTTCTGTAATTTTGAAATGATCGTAACCCATGGCCTCATAGATGGAGAGGTCCTCAGGCCTAATCCAGGGAGATTTAAGAAGTTCCACAGGATCGGTTAGTTTTCGATAAAGACAAAGGTAACCTGGATACTGAAGATAACAGTACTCCCCTTCCTCTCCTTCCCGGGAGGCGTGGCCATCATGGTTGACATGTTCGAAATTGTAAGGGCATTGCCAGAGACAGATGTTGTTGACAATGAGTTCCAGATGGCACTTCACCGCTTTTCGAATGGCCTCGAGGGTTTTGAAGTCCCGGTTGATATGTTCATCAATGATAATCTCCTCCACCCCCATCTCTTCATATTGGAGGGCCTTTCTGACGGTATTGACACGGGCTGTCGTGGAGATTTTTACTTTTAGATGGGGGAAGTGCTTACGGACCAGATCCACGAGATAAGGGATTCCGACAATGACGGAATCTGCCCCTGCCTGGTCGATCCACTCAAAGAGATCCATCAATTTTCTGAATCCTTTTTTCGAGTACTGGAGGTTTCCGAGACAGGGAGCGTTGAGGAGATAACTGAATTCGAATCCTCTCTCATGGCAGGCCTCAATATATCTTTCCACTTCCTTTCGACCCACTTGAGGAAGAACAAAGCCAGGGCGTGCTCCTCCGACAATATCGAATGGAAGTTTTCCGAAAAGGGCATCGACGGAGCTCCCTTTAATTTGATCCAGGAACGTGATATCCCAGTTGGCTCCTACACGAAGTTTCATTATTTCCAAATTAACACGTCCATGGACATCGTTTCAAGAGAAGCCCTTCTTTAATCCTATTCCCCCACTGACCTTCCATCTCCCTGGTGGGAGAGGATGAAGGTGAGCCGTCAAAGGTGAGCCTCGCCATGGGCGGGAGGAATTTTTATCGTTCGTGTGTGAGATGGGAAATGAGTAGGAATCGAAGTAAAGATTTGATTTTCTTTTATTCGAATTTTAGAATTGACTCATCTAATAGATGGATGAAGAATATTGAATAAAAAAATCCTTGCCATTCTCAGTGCTGCGCACTTTGTCACAGATTTGAATCAGGGAGCCCTTCCCGCCCTTCTCCCTTTCTTTAAAGAGGCCTTAAATCTTTCTTATACCCTTTCGGGAACGATCGTCCTCTCATCCAACCTTACTTCTTCTATCATTCAACCTATCTTTGGGCATCTTTCGGATAAAAGGCAGATCGGGTGGCTTCTTCCTCTGGCCCCTTTCGTTGCCTGTGTGGGGATGTCACTCACAGGTTTTACCCAGACCTACCCTCTCCTGATCACCTGTGTCATTCTCAGCGGGATCGGAATTGCCAGCTTCCATCCCGAAGGGTTTAAGACCGCCCATTTTTTTACAGGAGAGAAGAAGGCAACAGGGATGTCTTTTTTTGCTGTGGGAGGGAACCTTGGAATTGCCATAGGTCCCCTTTGGGGAATGTTTCTTGTGACTTCTTTTACCCTTCAAGGAACCCTCGCCATGATCCTTCCGGGGATCCTTATCTCCACCATCCTCTTTATGAACCTGGGTCGAATTTCCACTCCCATAAAGAGTTTCTCCAAGGAGATCTCTCAACAAAGAAAAGGGCCTCTCAGCAGAGATCAGAGGCTTTCTTTCGCTCTCCTCATTCTCACCGCTACCATTCGGGCCTGGACCCATTTTGGTCTCGCTACCTTTATTCCGTTCTATTATATTAATTATCTTAAAGGGAATCCCATTTATGCAGGAAAACTTGTCTCCACCTTTCTCATCTCAGGGTCAGTGGGCACCCTTCTGGGGGCTCCCATCGCAGATCGAATCGGTCATAAGCGCTTCTTACTGAGCACATTAATCCTCTCTTTCTTCTTGCTCCTTCTTTTTTACCACAGCAGCGGTTGGTGGCTCTTCATCTTCTTAGGACTTTCAGGAATGGTTCTGATCTCGTCCTTTGCCATCACCACCGTCATGGCTCAAACCTTGCTCCCCCAACATCTGGGAATGGCCTCAGGAATGATGGTGGGGTTTACCATGAGTGCGGGAGGAATGGGGGTGACCCTTCTCGGTGCCGTCTCCGATCTCTGGGGAGTTCCCATGGCGATGAAGGTGATCCTTTCCCTCCCCTTGATCGGTTTTGGGGTGGGATGGATGGTTAAGTATCCTCTCCCATTGAAGGAGGACCGATGAAGACCATTTTAGTCACCGGAGGAGCTGGGTTTATCGGTTCCCATCTTTGTGAAAGACTTTTGAGTCATGGATACCGGGTCGTCTGTTTTGACAACTTCGATCCTTTCTATGACCTGAACCTAAAGATCAGAAATGTGGAAGAGATCACAAAAAAATTTCCAGAAACCTTCTCCCTCGTGACTGGAGACATTCGGAATCGGGATCATTTAAAGGAGACGTTTCAAAAGGAAAGGATCGATCTGGTTTTTCATCTCGCTGCCAAAGCAGGGGTCAGGCCCTCCCTTTTGGAACCACAGCTCTATGAAGAAGTCAATGTTCGAGGAACGATATTTCTCCTGGAGACCTGCAGAGTGTTTGGCGTAAAAAAATTCATCTTTGCCTCCTCCTCTTCGGTTTATGGAGAGAGCAATCGAGTCCCTTTCTCAGAAGAAGATCTCGATCTTCGTCCTATTTCTCCCTATGGAGTCACCAAAAGGGCTGGGGAACTTCTCTGTTACTGCTATCATCACCTCTATCAGATCGAGGTCGCCTGCCTTCGAATCTTTACGGCTTACGGACCCAGACAGAGGCCTGAAATGGCCATCCATAAATTCACAGCATTGGTGGATCAAGGGGAGGAAATTCCGGTCTATGGGGATGGATCCTCCAAAAGGGATTATACCTACATCGATGACCTCATCGATGGAATGATAGCGGTTCTCGACCATCACCAGGGTTTTGAGATCTATAACCTGGGAGAATCCCGGACGACGTCGCTGAAGGAGTTGATCCGTCTCATCGAAGAGGCCCTGGGAAAAAAGGCAAAGATTCAGAGATTAGACCCTCAAAAAGGGGATGTCTCCATGACCTACGCAGATATTCAGAAGGCAAAACAAAGGTTGGGCTATCAGCCAAAAGTCCCTATAGAAGAAGGAATCGAACGATTTATTCGATGGTATAAGGGGTCAAGGAATACCTAATTCGTCAGGAGGAGAAAGAGATGAATATCCTGTGGATTGTCAATACGAACACTTTCCTGTTAGTGATCCTCATCATCATGGTTTCTTATCTTACCACCCAGGTCAATGCATTAATCCGATGGTTAAAAAGGGAATGACTCAAATTCAGGGCGGGGAGGAGATTCTCCACAGCGTCCCTGATGGGGTATCCTCCAGGACAATTCCCTTTGAAAGAAGAAGGCTTCGAATTTCGTCCGCCTTCTTCCAGTCCCTCTTCTTTCTGGCCTGATCTCTCTCCTTTACGAGTTCGAGAACTTCTTTCTCCGTTAAGCCGAGTTTTTTAAGCCCTCTCTCCCTCTGGAGCTGAAGATAGATTTCAGGCTCTTCTTGGAAGAGTCCCAAGACCCAACCCATTTTTTTGAAGTGTTGATAGCCCATCGAGAGGAGAGAGAGAATCTGTGGGAAAGGTTTCTTAGGATAGAGGTCGAGGAGGGTATTCAGAGATCTCTGGAGGTCGTGGAAATAGCCTAAGGCTTGGGCGGTATTGAAATCATCATCCATGGCCTCGTTGAATCGGACTGGGAAGGATTCGATTCTCTCTGCCAATTCCTTGAGAAGAGGCTCCTCTCTCTTCAACGAAGACTCCTTCGGGATTTCTTCTCCGGAGGAAAGGGAGATCTTTTCTCTTATCTCTTGGAGGGTCGAGTAAAATCGATCCAAAGCCACCTGACTTTCTTTTAGACCTTCTTCAGAATAGTCTACAGGACTTCTATAATGGTGGGAAAGAAAGAAGAGCCGCAGGACTTCGGGATGCCAGTCCTTAAGAATCTCTTTAATCGTCAGAATGTTTCCAAGCGACTTTGACATCTTCTCTTTGTGGATGTTTACGAATCCATTGTGGATCCAGTAGAGGGCAAAGGGTTTCCCTGTAGCGGCCTCGGATTGGGCGATCTCATTTTCATGATGGGGAAAGATAAGGTCTTTCCCACCTCCGTGGATGTCGAAGGTTTCTCCCAGATGTTTCTGACTCATCACCGAGCATTCGATGTGCCATCCCGGTCTTCCCTTTCCCCAGGGACTCTCCCAGAAGGGTTCGCCCGGTTTACTCGATTTCCATAGGGCAAAATCCAGAGGGTTTTCTTTCTTTTCATCGATCTCCACTCGGGCTCCTGCCTTCATCTCTTCTAAATTCCTTTTGGAAAGTTTCCCATAGTCTTTGAATTTTTCCACAGCAAAGAAGACATCCCCATCTCTTACATAGGCATATCCTTTTTGAATCAGGGTAGAGATGAGATGGATCATCTCAGGGATGTGATCGGTCGCTTTCGGCTCCACGGTGGGTCTTTCGAGGCCCAATCGTCCCATATCGACATAGAACTCTTTAATGTATCTCTCTGCAATGGTTTGATAGTCTACCCCTTCTTCATTGGCCCGTTTGATAATTTTATCATCGATGTCCGTAAAGTTTCGGACAAAAGTGACCTCATACCCCTGGTATCGAAGATAACGATAAATGATATCGAAGACAATCGCTGATCTTGCATGTCCAATATGGCAGAGGTCATAGACGGTTACCCCACAGACATACATTCCTATTTTATTCCCATGTAGAGGAACCAATTTCTCTTTTCTTCCCGAGAGGGTGTTGTAAATCCGAAGAGGCATCGATCCTTACTCCTTCCTTTTCAAGACTCTGTTCCTTCGAGAGCCATTTTAAGGCGTTTGATCACTCTTTTCTTCCCCAGAAGGGGAAGGATTTTCACCAATTCTGGTCCCTTCATCTTTCCTGTGATTCCGGCACGGAGCGGAACGTAGAGGGATTTTCCCCTCTTCCCGGTCCTCTCTTCAAACTTCGAGAGAAGAGAGGTCCAGCTCTCTTCCCCCTTTTCAATGGATTCCTTTAAGAGCGTGCAGACCTCTTGCAAGATTTTTCGATTCTCAGGATCTTGAAGGACCTTCTTTGCATCCTCTTCTACTTTAAATTTTTCATCAAAAAAGACCCCTAAATATTCCTCCACCTGAGAGAGAACGACAAGGTTCTCTTTTAGAAGGGAGACCACCTCTAAGAGGTATTTTGGCTCAAATTCCTCTATCCTAATTCCTGCTTTTCCCAAATAGGGGGTCAGCAGGGTGAGCAGTCGAGGTGCCTCTGTTTTTCGAATATAGTAACTATTTAACCAATCCAATTTCTTTGGGGAATGGATCGGAGCATTCCTTGAAAGAGAGGAAAGGGAGAATTCCTCACGGAGTTTCTCTTGCGAAAAGATTTCTTCTTTTGAGGAAGGGGTCCACCCTAAGAGGAAGAGATAGTTGAGCAGGGCCTCAGGTAGATAACCTTCCTCTCGATACTGAGACACCGAAGTGGCTCCATGACGTTTACTGAGCGGGGTGCGGTCTGGACCCAAAATGAGGGGGTGATGGGCAAAAAGAGGAGTCCTCCACCCGAAGGCCTGATAGAGGAGGATCTGTCGGGGGGTATTGGAGAGATGATCGTCTCCCCGGATGACATGGGTGATCTCCATCAGGTGATCATCGATGACACAGGCAAAATTATAATCCGCTACCCCATCCGAACGGATAATGATAAAATCGCCAATCCCGCTTAACTCAAAACTCATTTTCCCATGGATGAGATCCTCAAAGGAAACGGTCCCCTTTCCTATAGGGAATCGAAGAACAAAAGGGGACCCTTCGGACTCTTTTTCGGAGAGCTCTTTCTTGGTAAGGAGACGACATCTTCCATCGTATCTTGGCATCAGCCCTCGGGAGAGTTGTTCCTTTCGTAAGGCCTCGAGTCTTTCGCGAGAACAGAAACATTTATAAGCCTTTCCCTCTCGAAGCAGTTGTTGGGCAAATTGACGATAAAGCGAGATTCTCTGGGATTGACGATAAGGGCCGAATTCTCCTTTTCCGTCAGGGCCTTCATCCCATTCAATCCCCAACCATCTTAGATCCTCCATAATGGCTTGGACGAAGGTCTCCGATGAACGCTCTCGGTCGGTATCTTCGATTCGAAGAATGAAACGGCCCTTTTCTCGTTTAGCAAAGATGTAATTGAAAAGGGCGGTTCGAGCATTCCCGATATGGAGAAGCCCCGTAGGGGCTGGAGCAAAACGGACTCGAACAGTGGAGCTCATCGGTTTGCTTCTATCTGATTCCCTCAAAGAGTTCCCTTAGAGAACGGATGGAGGAGGGCCGGAACCTTCCTGGACTAAGGCAATAGCATAGGCAGCAATCCCTTCTCCTCTGCCGGCAAAACCCAATCCTTCCGTCGTGGTCGCCTTGATGCTAATCCTTCCTGTCTCCATCTCTAACACTTCGGAGATCATTTTTATCATCTTAGGGAAATATTCGATGAGTTTTGGCTTCTCGGCCACAATCGTGGTGTCGATATTTAGGATTTGGAATCCCTTTTCTTTAACTATCTCGAAGACTTTTTTCAAGAGGAGGAGGCTCGGGATATTTCGGTATTGAGGATCCGTATCTGGAAAATGGCGTCCGATATCTCCTTCTGCGATCGCTCCAAGGAGGGCATCGCAAATGGCGTGGGTAAGGACATCTGCATCGGAGTGTCCCTGAAGCCCAAGGAGATAGGGGATTCTCACCCCTCCCAGAATAAGGGGACGGTTGGGAACTAAGGGATGGACATCATAGCCAAATCCCATTCTCATCTCTCTTCCCCTTTTTTGATTTAGATTCCATTTCAAGGAGAAAGTGAGCCAGAATCAAATCTTCCTGGGTCGTAATTTTAATATTGGAATAAGAGCCCGGAAGGAGATGGACCTTTATTCCCAATCTTTCCACAAGGGTGGCGTCATCGGAAACGGACATTTCTTTAAAGGTGACATTCGAATAGGCTTTTCGAAGAATGGATGCCTGAAAAGCCTGAGGGGTCTGAGCCTGCCAGAGGGAGCCCCTTTCTAATGTCTGAAGAACGATTCCATCAGAATTAGCCATTTTGATTGTGTCCTTCACAGGAACAGCCACGACTGCCGCCCCCGAACGGTCGGCCTCCTGAATGGAGGCCTCGATCATCTCCTGGGTGACAAAGGGCCGGACTCCATCATGGACGACAATGATCTCTGTATCTTCAGGTAAGGCCTCGATTCCCTTTTTCACAGAATCCTGTCTCCGTTTTCCCCCGGGGATGATTTTTAAGACCTTTTGGTAATGATAGGGTTCCACCACTTCTTTTAGGCAATACTCTAAATCCTCCTCTCCCACCACCACCAGAATGGAACGGATCAGAGGACATCTTTCAAAAGGGGCAAGAGTGTGGCTGAGGATAGGTTTGCCGGCAAGAGAGATAAACTGCTTCTTTATCCCCGCCTTAAGGCGTTGACCCTTTCCTGCTGAAACGATAATCGCATCTGATTTTATCAAAGGTTGTTTCTTTCTGGTGTCCGTTAATAATCCGTATGGAAGGAGTAATAATAATCTTTTCCCCGGCCCTCCCGAACCGCCTCTTCCTTCAATTTAGCGAAGATCATTCTCCCAGCGGGAGTCTGAAGGACACTGGTCACCACGACATCCACATTTTTGCCGATCTGTCGTCGACCATTGTCGACCACAATCATCGTCCCATCATCCAGATAGGCCACCCCTTGTCCTGTCTCTTTCCCTTCCTTCAAGATTTTTACATTGATTTCCTCTCCCGGAAGGACGACTGGCCTCAAGGAATTGGCAAGGACATTGATGTTCAGAACCTCAATCCCCTGGAGTTCTGCCACCTTATTGAGATTGGAGTCATTGGTCACGATCTTTCCCCCCACCTGTTTAGCCAGTTCGATCAATTTGGCATCGACCTCTCGGACAGAAGGGTAATCGGTATCAATGATCTGGACATCCGTGTTAGCCTGTTTCTGGAGATGATTCAGGATTTCCAAACCTCTCTTTCCTCGAGTTCGTTTGATGGGGTCGGAGGAGTCTGCAATTCGTTGAAGTTCATTGAGGATAAAAGTCGGAATGATCAGGGTTCCTTCCAGAAAGCCTGTCTCGGCAATATCAGCAATTCGACCATCGATAATGACACTCGTATCAAGAATTTTCGGGGGTCCTCCTCTGGAGGAGAGTTTGGTGAAAGGCCTTCCTCCCGCAAGATGAACCTCTTCGCCCTTTTTTAACCCGATTCGAAGACCTATATAGCCCAACACTCCATAAAGGAGAGCTAAGAAAGGCAGAGAAAGGGATGAAGATCCAAAGAGACGGGAAAAGAAGATGCCAAAAAAGAGATAGGCGATGGTCAATCCTAAAAAGAGTCCAATGAAACTTCCTAATAGGCACCTTAAGGGAATCTTCTTTAACTTTTCCTCAAGAAAGAGGGTGAGACCTGCCAAAAGAAGTCCACCCATCCCTCCGATCAGTGCCATGGAAGGAGAAGGAGAGAGAGACTTCATCAGCTCCAATCCTCCCCATCCACAAATGAAGAATAGTAAAAATCGAAGAATCCAAGCTCCCAATGGTTTCACCTCCTTTCTTTAGAGATAAGTTCTTTCGATAAAGGGAGGAAGTTGAAATGGTAGGGAAGATCCTTAAGATCCAAAAATGGCTTTGATCTCCCTGAGAATTTCAGACTCCTTGACCTCTCGAGCAATGGCCAGTTCTTTGACTAAAAGATTTTTGGCCATATCCAGGATCTTTTTCTCTCCAAAGGAGAGCTCTTTTTCATTCTTAAGGAGGTGGAGGTCTCTCAGAACCTCCGCAATCTCGTAAATCGATCCCGTATTAATCTTTTCCATATATTCTCGATATCTTCGATTCCATGTCTGGTTATCGATGGTGACATCTCGATTCTTTAAAATCTCCATCACCTTTCGGACATCAATTTTACGGATCACCGTTCTTAAACCTGCGGATTTCACATTATCTTTGGGAACCATGATCGTCATTCCATTGTCGACAAACCGAAGGATATAGAAGCTCTGCTCCTTTCCAGAGATTCGCTTCGTTTCAATGGCTTCGATGACTCCAACCCCATGGCCTGGATACACTGCTTTATCACCCACTTGAAACATAGAATTAAACCTCCTTTCCCATCTTCGACCCGTTAAAAAGGTCTTTTATGAGATAGATTTTAAAGGTCCCTGAGAGAGTTTTAGGAGAAATCAGGACCCTTCTGTATGGGCCAATTTTATAAGATCCATCGCCTCGGGTTTCTGGCCCTGAATCCAATGACCGACTGAGGCATCGATTCCCAGAAAAGCGGAAATCTGAATCCTTGTTTTGACCTCCTTTCGCTCTTCATCGCTTCCAGTTGGAAGGACTTCCATCACATCGCCCACTTTTAATCCACTCAGTTTTCCTGCGTTAATATACACCTCTTTTCCCTCGACCTTGGCAATTCGTCCAAACCATTCAATCCGGTCAAGTTCCTTAGAGAGGCTACGTGCTAAATCAACCAAAGCGATCTCAACGGCTCTGGTTTTTGCCTTTTCTTCAGCAAAGGTCCCTTTCATTTTGGTGGCAACGATAGGGTTTTGAGTTGAAAGCGTCTTCATTAGCTTTCCAGAGCGGGTTTCGAAGATCTTCGCCTCGATCTGGATAATGGAGGAAGCAAACCCCTCTTCGGCTTTTGGTCCTTTGGTAATGAAAGTATAGGGACCAGAAAGTTGTCCTGTCACTACGGCATGAACCCCAAAGGCTTCATTCAAAAGCCGTAAGCCTATCGGGGCCTCCAATTCTCTTTCGGAAAGTCCTCTTTTTTTAAAAAAATCTTTCACCATTGGGTAGTCTATGAAGATAAGATTCGGGGTTTTTTGGGAAACATCCTTTATTAATTTTTCAGCCATCCAGTCTCCTAATAACTCTTCCTCTGAGAAGGTCCTATCATCGAAATAGGTAATGAGGACTTTCTTCTTCAAAGGGGCACTTGGAGAAACCGGAGTCATCGGGGAGAGGTCCAATTTTGAGGAAGAGGGCGATGGAGAAGAAGAGAGGGTCATTTGAACCTCTTCCTTTTTCATCGATGGAAGGAGATAGGATTCTTTATGGGCCAGATATTCCTCTACCGGGATATAAAGGTACTTAGGTTGGAGGGGGTCCTGGATGGTTTTGGGGTTGAGGACCTTCACATACTCCATTTTATCGATAATAACGATTTCTTTATCGACTAACTCTTTCATCTTTGCCTTATGGGGAGGCCCCTTTTTGATGGGAAACCAGGATGGGGTGGAACAGGCAAAAATAAAAATAGGAAGAAGGAAAAGGACGAAAAATGGAACCCTAACTTTTTTCAAATCCATCTTTCCTTTTAAATTTTAATAAATTATATCCTAAATTCGTTTAAAAATCAATGAGGAAGACCAGATTTGTTGAAATCCCTTACTCAAAAGGGGGGATAAGCCTAAGAGGGGATCCGCATTCTATGGGTCTCGGAAATACTCCTGTCGGGCTTAAATTTATTTCCACCCTTCAGTGAGGGATTACAGATTTGTGAAGGAAATTTACAAAGGGAGGCTATGTCTCGTTCTTTTTAAGGTAAGCAATGACTCTTTGGAGATCCTCGGGGGTGTCCACCCCTATTGGTTCGTAATCAACATATATGACTTTGATTCTATAGCCGTTCTCTATCGCCCGGAGTTGTTCCAACTTCTCGAGTTTTTCCAAGGGAGTGGGTTTCATCCGAGCCAATTTTAAGAGGAAGTTCCGCCGATATACATAGAGACCAATAGTTTTGAAAATTTTTTGAGACAAAAATCTTTCTTTGAATTTAGGATCCGACAAGACCTGAGTCATAGGATAATCTCTTGGAAAGGGGATAGGGGATCTCGAGAAATAGAGGGCATAGCCTTTTCGGTCAACCACTACTTTTCCCTGGTTGGGATTGACCCAATCCTCTATCTCTTTAATCCTGGTCATCAGAGAAGACATCATCAGGGTTTTATCTTTTATCAAAGGCCTGATAGCTTTATCAATAAGACCTCCTTTAATTAAGGGTTCATCCCCTTGGACGTTTACGATGAGGTTTGATCGAAGAGTTCGTGCCACCTCTGCCACTCGGTCCGTTCCGGTGGGATGGGATGAGGAGGTCATTACCCCTTTGGCGCCAAACCTTTGAACTCTCTCTAAAATTCTCTCGTCGTCTGTAGCGATGATGACTTCATCGATTAGTTTTGATTGACAAACCCCCTCATAGACCCATTGAATCATTGGTTTTCCTAAAATATCGGCCAGGGGTTTCCCCTCAAAACGAGTCGATCCATAGCGAGCAGGAATAATGGCAGAGATCTTCATAGATTTAGGAGTTTATTGATTGATGAAAATCCTATGACATTTAAACAAAGTAAATTTATCCTGTCAAGGATTGGCTTTGTCTTTTCACTCCAACGAAGCTACTCCTTGCCAACTGGATGACTTTCTATTATATTACCTAAGGAGGTTTTAATGATGAGTGTTTTAAAAAGGCTAAAGGATTATTTTATTGCCACCCGTCCCTGGTCTTTTACGATGTCGCTGATTTCTGTTTCGATAGGGACGCTTCTTGCCGCAGAAGACGGCCCCATTTTCTGGGGATGGTATTTCTTGGTATGTATTGGAATTCTCTGTTTCCATGGAGCTGCCAATACCTTCAATGATTATTTTGATACCCGTTACAAAGTGGATCAACCAGATTCTCCCACAGCCCGGTATCGGCCCCAACCCATCCTTTCCGGTCTCCTCACCCCATCTCAACTTTTAACCGAGGCCCTCCTTCTCAGTGGATTGACTGTGGCCATCGGTCTTCTCCTTTCATTTGTAAGATCGATGCTCATCTTTTGGATTGGTCTGATTGGTTTTTTCGCATGCCTTTTCTACACGGCTTCGCCTTTTAAATTCAAATATAAGGCATGGGGCGAATTTTTAGTCTTTCTGATGTGGGGGCCTCTAATGTTTGAAGGGGCCTATGCCGTTCAAAGACAGGTGCTTTCCCTAAAAGTTTTTTATATTTCCATTCCTTTCGGAATGCTTGTGGGATTGGTCCTTCTGGCGAATAATATTCGAGATATCGATTATGACTCCCGTCAGGGAATCAAAACGGTTGGCATCCTTCTCGGAACGAAACAAAGTCTTCGCCTTTTTGCTGCCCTTATTCTAATCGTTTATCTTTATATGATTGGGATGGTAGGAATGGGAGTCTTGACCCCATGGGGACTTCTCGTCTTCCTCTCCCTTCCAAAGGCGATCCAGCTCCTGAGGGGGTTCATGAAGAGGATTCCGGAGGCTGCCGACGCCATTACAGCCCAACTCAACACCTTTTTCGGACTCTTTCTGATCGCCTCTCTTATTCTTAACCGATTGGTACCTCTCTGATTGGGAGAACGATCCTCTTTGCCTCATTGGGCTTGGCCTTTGCATTTCAATCCATATTTTTCTGCCACCTCTTTGAATCCTGGGAGGGCTTTCTCGATCACCCTTTTTTCTACCGCATAGGCAATTCTGAAATGACCTGGTTTGCCAAACCCTCTTCCAGGGACGGTTAGGATTCTTTTCGATTGAAGCTCTCGAACAAAAGCCAGGTCATCCTCAATAGGTGTTTTTGGGAAGAGATAGAAGGCTCCTTGAGGTTTGACCACCTCGTATCCAAAGGAGACCAGGGAAGAATAGAGGAGGTCTCTCTTCTCTTCATATTCCTTGATGTTAATGGAGTTCCTCTGGAGAGGGGCCACCAACCTCTGCATCAATGCAGGGGCATTCACAAAGCCAAGCGTTCGATTTGCAAAAACAAGGGCTGCCATCAATTCTTCTACCTCTTCGCAATCAGGATGGACGGCGACATACCCAATCCGTTCTCCCGGAAGGGAAAGGTCTTTCGAATGAGAGGTGACCCGAAGGGTATGAGGGTAATATCGAAAAGGAAAGGGGAGCTGAATCTGGTCATAGACGATTCGCCGGTAGGCCTCATCAGTGATGAGATAGATGGTTTTCCCCAATTCTCGACTTTTTCGCTCCTACAGAGCCCCTAAATTTTTGATAGATTCTTCATCATAA